>Ga0209401_1002547_pt1 | contig 11734 bp, 22 predicted proteins | sample M_140807_MF_Meta_FD_187318 | JGI IMG/M metagenome (GOLD analysis project Ga0209401, IMG submission 187318) | Freshwater microbial communities from Lake Montjoie, Canada to study carbon cycling - M_140807_MF_MetaG (SPAdes) (version 2) | ecosystem: Environmental > Aquatic > Freshwater > Lake...
GCCTTTGGTGATGACGTTGGTGCCGACAGTCTTGGAGTCCGACGGCATCTGAACCATCTGGCCGCAATACTCCTCGTAGCCACCGTCAACCTCAATCGTCTCGTCAAATTCCACAACGGGCTTGGCGAGGATCGCGGGAGTAAGGTTGACGTTCAGCCGTTGGCTGTGGAACTGGATTTCAGCCGTGGTCATCGCGTGACTCCCGTTTCGCCACGTGCGTCAGCGTTTTGCCGGTCCATCGTGCCAGCCATTCCAGCCGATACGATCAGAAGCAGGACGATGAACGCCCAGAAGATCGGCGAGTTGCTGTAACGGTCAAACATGCGCTGGATCATCGCGCACCTCCAATGACCGGCTGCAGGGCTTCTTCCACGTCGCGGGCGATTCGGCTAGGAGTCGGTTGACCTTTGTTCGCGATGTAACCCAGAAACGCGTCAGTAATCTCGGGTTCGTACTTCTGAACGCTGTGGATAAATTCGGCGCAAGCTGTGATCGTAAACCCAGAGCCGTTCTGGATTGAGGCTCGGGTGAGAATGGCGACGATCTGGTCGTAGCTCATGCGGTCACCCCAAAGATGATGTCAATCAGTGTGTTCATGTCGTTGTCCGTCGCCGTTTGATGGCGACACATCAATAGTACGATGTTTTTCTAGAAAATGCAAGGGGGGCGTATACATTTTCTAAAAAATCGTGTATTGTATGAGCGTGGACGAAAATATCAAGCCAGCCAAGGGCCGCCCAACTATCAGCGAGGGGACGATTGCCGCCATTTGCGCGGGTTTCGCCGAGAATAAACCGGCGTCTCAGATCGCGATGGAAACGGGCGTCAGCTTGGCGACGGTCTACACCTATCGAAAATTAAAGGGCCACACCGCCGGACATGAGACGGCGGCGGACCCACGACCATGATACCTACTGACATGAAAACAGAAGAACAACCCCAAACCGCTCCACGGAGCTTCACCGACACAATGGCCCGCGCTCAAGCCGAGGCCGACCGCTACCGCCAACTTGCCGCCGATCAGGATGCGCTAGTTGACGAGATTGTTGACCTCAAAGAAAAGCTGAATGCGATGGTCCGACTTGGTGATTATTCAGCAAGTTGCAAGTACCCGCAACAAGAGGCAGACGAGGATTTGCACAATGAGCTTGTGCAAGCTGGCTACGGCGGCGACGAGGTGCCCGAGTGAATCCCGTTCGCATCGTTCGCGTTGACGCCCATAACTGGTCCGTACAGGTTTGGAGCGAGGGAGGCAAAGAAACCAAGGCCAAAGACGGCACGGTGAAGGTATCGGAACCCAAATGGGTTGACCGATCCTACTCGGGCAAGTTGGAGTTTGTCATTAAGTGGGCGATTGAAGAGGCGGCCGAGGTTGGCGCGGTCATCAACAACGAAACCCTTCGCGCCATTGAAGCGAACATCTTGAAAGAGACGAGGGCGATGTTCTTGGAGGCTGGTAAGTGAACCCAATGGATGCGCTTATCGTGGCCATTGGCGTCCTAGTTTCCGCGCTGGTGTTCATCGTTCTGGCGATTGCCGTCATTGAGGCAATCGACGAACGAGCGGGGTGGAAATGAACCTCACCGCCGCGCAAAGAAACGTGCTGGCATCCATGCCAATCAATAGCGAAGTAGCGATGGGCGGCACCGATGCTCCAATCGTCGTATGGCTCCAAAAGCTGGGACTGGTTGAGCATGTCGGCTGCTGGCGATACCGGATCACGGCGGCGGGTCGCGAGGCTTTGAAATGATCGCGGGCGTGGACCCGGGTTTAACCGGCGGGATTGCAATTTACGACGGCGGCACTTACAACGTGTTCCCTATGCCGGTCGTTGGCAAGTCGGTTAACGCGCTTGCCCTGCTTGGGCTTCTGGACGGCGTTTCCCGCGTCTTTGTTGAGGTTCCGTATCTTTCGGGCGGCAACGGCGGAACGCTTACCAGCGGGGCAAATTACGGCCGCATTTTGGCGGTGTGCGAGATGGCGGGAATCCCTGTCACGCTTGTAACCCCTTCGGTCTGGACAAAGAAGATGCTAGGAAAAACGGGCGGCGATAAATCTATTGCGGCGGATTGGGTGCGACGGAACTATCCCAACGTGGATCTGCCACCAACAAAAGCGGCGCGGGTCGGTTGCATCGACGCTTTGCTTATTGCGGAATACGGGAGGCTCCACAAGTGACCATTGAAGGCATTAAGCGTAAATATGACGTGGAGCAATTTGTTGAGAGCGTTATACCAATACCAATCAAGACGATTGATGGTATTACGCTTCTTGTTGGCAGTAGCGGAAGCGGGAAAAGCACCATTTTGAAGGCATGGGGTTACAACGAGACGCACATCGAAGACACATCCAACACGATTGAAATGTTTAAAACTCCTCAAGATGGCGAAAGAATGCTATTAGCGTTTGGTTTAAGGTCAATTCCAACGTGGTTCCGACCACTACGAACATTGTCTTGCGGTGAGAGGCACCGGGCCGAATGCGCGATAAGGGTAAGTCGTGGCGAGACGACGCTAGACGAGTTCACTAGCACGGTAGATCGCCATACTGCCAAGTCTCTTGCGGCATCAGTCAGAAAATACCATACAAATGGACTACTTGTTATTGCGTCATGCCACCGGGACATTATTGATTGGCTACAACCTGACCATATCTATGATACGGACAGGCGGGTTTGGCTCCCGAGGGGGTTGGTTCAACGTCCCTCTATCACTCTTTCAATCCGAGACGCAACAACGGCAGACTGGGGGATGTTTAAAAATCATCACTATTTGAATAGCAATTTGCACAAGTCGTGTAGATGCTACATGGCCGAATGGGAAGGCGAGCCAGTTGCGTTTGTTGGGGTAATCCACAGATGTTGCGCCCAAATTCCGTTGTACTACGCAGAGTCGCGAATCGTTGTACGCCCCCAGTTCCAAGGGCTAGGAATAGGTGTAGCAATGAGCGAAACGATTGCAGAAGAGTTTGTCAATTGCGGGCATAGATACTTTTCAAAAACAGCACATCCCGCACTTGGGGAGCATCGTAACCGAAGCCTTAAATGGCGGGCGACATCAACCAATATGAAAGCTAGGTTATCTTACATTGACAAACAGAGCCGTCTACCAAGAGTAAGCAAAACTCATGGGAAATCTGCTGATTCTCTTCTTAGAGACGCAACAAGGGTTTGCTACTCACATGAGTTTATTGGAGACATTAAATGACCCAATCCAAAGCAGATCGAGCGGCGGCGTTTATCAACGGCGGCAAGTCAGGCTTTCGGGTCCATACCGAGGATGGGCGATGGCGCATCCAGAAACCAAAGGACCTTGCGCGGCTGGCGCTCTCATCGGACGTTATCAAGCTCGCGGAAGCGTTGGGCTGGAAGGATGTGAAATGACATACGAAGAATTTCTAAAAGGGAAACTTAAAACGCACAAGGAAACTGGAATTGATGTTACAGTTTCCAATCCAAACCTGTTTCCGTTCCAGCAGCACGTAGCGCAAACGGCACTGAGGAAGGGTCGGTTCTGCGCGTTTGGCGGGACTGGGACAGGAAAGACGCGCATACAGTCGGTGTTTGCGGACGAACTAAAGGGCATGCGCCTAATACTTGCGCCTCTCGCCGTGGCTGGGCAGACCGTAGCCGAGGCCGAGTCGATCGGCATCAAAATGCGCTACGTTTCGGACTCATCCGAGATGGATGGCGACGGCATCTATATCAGCAACTACGACCGTGTAGAAAACTTTGCCGATGTAAATGTCAACGCGATCATCCTAGATGAATCCAGCATCATCAAAAGCCATGACGGGAAGTACCGCAATTATCTCCAAGAGAGATTTAAGGACACTCCATACAAGTTGTGCCTATCAGCAACCCCCGCGCCAAACGATTACATGGAGCTAGCAACCCATAGCGAATTTATGGGGGCGCGTACCAGATCTGAAATGTTGGCAACGTTTTTCACCCACGACGGTGGCGATACTTCCAAATGGCGGCTAAAGGGCCATGCGAGGCGGGACTTCTTTGCGTGGGTATCAACTTGGGCGATGATGTTTGGGCATCCGCGTGATATTGGATTTGACCAGCCGGGTTACGACCTGCCTGAACTTAGAATCCACAATCACTTGATTGAGAACGGCTCGCACGTCACGGATAATCTTTTTGGTGAAGTTAACGTAAACGCTACGAATCTTCATAGTTTGCTTGCAGATACGGCAGACGAGAGGGTAGCAGCTGCCGCTAAGGTTATTGGCGAGCATCCAAATGATCCGTGGCTAACGTGGGTTAACATTGACAAAGAACAGGACGCGGTTATGCGAACCATCGACGGGTTTCAATCGGTGCGCGGCTCCGATACCCGCGATAACAAAGAGGATCGGCTGCTAGGGTTCGGGAACGGCAAGTACAAACGGCTTGTGACAAAGCCGAAGATTGCCGGGTTTGGCATGAACTGGCAGAACTGTAGCCGCATGATTTTCTGCGGCGTGAACTATTCGTTTGAGCAGCAATACCAAGCTATTCGGAGGTGCTACCGATTTGGGCAAACAAAGCCCGTAGACGTGCATTACGTGACGTGTTCTAACCAAGAGAAGGTAATGAGCGCGGTTAAGTTCAAAGAACAATCAGCCATGAGCATGGTTGACGAAATGAGGGAGTATCAGAGATGAAACTAGAAGGACAGAACTGGACAATGTACCGGGGCGATTGCGTCACGGAAATGGCAAACATCGCGGATGAGACTATCGGTTACTCGATATTCTCGCCGCCATTCGCTTCGCTTTACGTGTACTCGGACGACTACCGGGACATGGGCAACTGCGCGAACGATCAAGAATTCTTAGATCACTTCGCGTTTCTTGTGACCGAGATTTACCGGGTCATGATTCCCGGCCGGTGCGTATCGTTTCACTGCATGGACCTGCCGATGACCAAAGAGCGCGACGGCGAAATAGGGCTACGAGACTTTCGTGGGGACTTGATCAGGGTCTTTCAGAACGCGGGGTTCCTTTATCACTCCAATACCCACATTTGGAAAGACCCGGTAACCGCCATGCAGCGAACCAAGGCTATCGGATTGCTTTACAAGCAACTGAAAAAGGATTCGTGTATCTCGCGACAGGGCATCCCCGACTATCTCGTTACGATGAGAAAGCCGGGGGTGAATCCTCAGCCAGTGACCAAAGACCCGGCGGTATTTGGCGTTGATCGGTGGCAACATTACGCTTCGCCGGTTTGGATGGACGTGAACCCATCGCGAACGTTGCAACGAGAATCTGCACGCGAACATGACGACGAGCGGCATATCTGCCCGCTTCAATTAGACGTGATTGACCGTGGCGTGGAGTTGTGGAGTAACCCGGGGGATCTGGTTCTATCGCCGTTCGCCGGGATTGGTTCCGAGGGGTTCGTGTCGCTACAACTCGGCCGGCAGTTCGTAGGTATCGAGCTAAAAGAAAGCTACTTTAACCAGGCCGTCCAGAATCTCAAGAACGCTAACCTTCAATCATCGCTATTCGATGAGGGGGACGCGTGACCGGCCTCTCCGCCCGTTTCGCCGCTTTGAACTGCCGCATCGTGCCGCAAGGCGATCTGTTTGGCGTCCTGCGGCCCAGCGGTCACATCGTCCCGAGCGGGGTTGACATTGAGCGGCTGGAGCGGTTGATTGTGGTGCTGGAGCGGGACCACAAAGAGGGGGCCGTGGCTGAATCAACGCTGGACCATTGCCGCCGAGAAAGCGTATGGCCTCAAGCCCCGCCGAAGTCTTCAAACGTTATGAGACGGGCGCAGGCAGAAAGCGACATTGAAAAGAGCAAAGCATACGAAGCGTTGCGGCGTAGGAGCGTGCGGTGAATCGGATTAAGGCGATGGCTAACGCGGGGCGGATATGAGCAAAGATAAGACATGGAATTTAATAGATTCGGCACCAACCGACCGCTACATTTTAGTGTGGGCTAAGGGATACGTTAGCCCGAAATCGGCCAGATGGAACCGATTCAAAGGATGCTTTACGGCGAGTCTAGACTTTATCGGAGTCGCGGCATACCCGAAGGCTACGCATTGGGCGGAAATGCCATCACCGCCGGAGGTTATATGAGAACTAGCTTAGTAACGAACAACAACGGAGATATTAACTTTGAAATGAACGCCGCGTTTGATTTGGACATTGAATCCAACGAAGACGGCTCAAATGTATTCGTCAACATCGAAGGCTCTAACGGGTCTTTGGTAAAGGTCCGCATAGTAAGCGGGTCCGTGAGCTTTGAGGTGAAAGAATGAACGAAAACGAACAGCCAGAACAACCGCAATCCCTTCAACTCAGCAACGCCGCCCGCGTTTGCTTCGCCCTTCGCCAAGGGTCCGACGACGCTGGTTTCCGGATGCTCATGGAGTCAATCGGAACGCTCATGCAGCGAGAACACGACGAATGGAAAGAAATGCTTAGGCAACGTGACCCGTTCGCGGCGGCATTTCTTGAGAACCTACTGCGCGAACTCAAATTGGGCGACGATCACAGCGGGCTTTCGCATCCCTATTGCGACCGAGTAATTGACCATATCCATTGGCTACAAAACGAAGCGCAAGGCCACGCGAGGCTACAGGACCTGCTAGACGAGCGGTTTACGCTTATTCGCCATGCCGCTGGCATTGCAGAGCCAGTTCCTAGCCACCCTGACCGGTGGGAGAATCTCGCGACGGTTATACGGGAGAAGTGCAAACCCGATGAGAGTTGAATACATCTGCGGCGATGAAATTGTATTGGTTCGCGGTGGCTCGAAGTTCATCCCGTCGCCCCAAGACATCTGTAAGATTTACGGAACGGTCTACATTGCGGCTAGGGTCATTTACGAATATTCGGGAGCCGACGACGACGGTTGTGTTACGGTGATTTTGGCTAGGGCTCCGATGATTAAGGTGGTGGCATGACCGCACCATTTCTTGAAACGTCCGAAGGCGGCTACCTAATATGCGAGTGGTGCACTACCGAAGCATGGCAGGGCGACGGCAAAGGGAACCTAACCTGCGACTGCGGTCGGCTCGTTTGCGAGAAGGGAAACCCTACGAGGGTTCTTAGCTATCCCGAAGAGGATTAGCTAAACGGTAAAATAGAATACGGTTGATTCGAAGTCAACCATGTTTATCGGGGGTCGCGGGAAGGCTAATGTCTCGGCCTACTTCGACCCGCACTCCCGCTAAGCTAAACAACGTAGACATAAATGAATAACAATTTTCAAAGATTCGCGGGCCGTATTGGGTTCGCTTTTTATAGCCGTCAATGCCATTACGTTTGGCGCGAAAACTTCGGCCTACGATATAAAATCTGCCGCTTCATAGCGACTTGGCTAAGGGGCCTGAACTGACGTGCGGGCCGCCGAGATTGCGGACCTATGCCCCGGCAAGTCAAGAATAAAGCCGGGGACAAATACGACGGAGGTCTATTGCCCTGTATGTCAACCCGACGGGCCGAACCATAAGGGCGCGGGCCACGCGCTAGTTTGGGACGATGGCGGCTACAGTCATATAAAATGCACCGTTAAGAAATGCTCGGAAGATGCGATTTTGGCGGCGTTAAGAATGACCCATGAAGATCGCAAACATAATGCCACGAGCAATCCGCGTCAGCCTGTACAGGATACGCCAGTAGCCGAACCATACCGACCCGAAACGTATTTAAACGGTCTGGCGGTTCTCAAGCAAGCCGTAGACACTTACATCTATCAAGATGAAACCGGGGCGACGGCATATCATAAGTTCCGGTTCATCAAGAAAGACGGGAGTAAAACGTTTGCATTCGGTCAAGTCAACTGCACGGTCGTTTACAAGGGCACCCGCGATATTTATGGGCAGGAGATTCCCCGCTACCTTTTCAATCTGCCCGAGATTAAGCGGGCCATACGCGACGGGCTGACGATCTATCTAAACGAAGGGGAGAAAGCGGCCAAGGCGTTTATCTCTCGCGGGTACGTCGGAACTTGTACGGATACCGGCGCGAACCGCTGGATTGACGAGTACACCCAACAACTGCGCGGGGCAAAGATGGTCGTCATTGTTGCCGATCCCGACGAGGCAGGGACAAGATGGGCGATGATGGTTGCTTCTGCGCTCCGTACAGCCCGCATCCCGTGTTTGGCCGTGCAAAGTGCCACGGACGGCCCAAAGGACGACGCATACGACCACCTAGAGGCGGGATTCACCGTAGACCAATTTATTCCCCGGCGGGATCTGATGCCGTCTCGAGGTTTCAAGTCAATTCAGTTTGACGACACGTTTAAGCCGATTATTCTTGAGCATTTGGTAGACCCGTATCTGCCGAAAGGCAAATGCGTTCTGTTAGACGCTGACGGAGGAACGGGCAAGACGTGCATGGCAGCGGCGTGGGCCGCCCATCTGTCGCAAGGGCGTCACCCGGTCACTCATGAGATAATCGGAGATCCGGTTAACGTCTTGTACCTTCACCGTGGTGAAGATCAGAACGAGGAAATTCACACGGTGTTTCTTGCGAACGGTGGCGACCATAAACGGATGCTTTACCCACCAATCGAGATTCAGGACAAATTGCAGTTTGACCCGGACGGGCTGACGATGCTCGAGGAAACGATTGAGGACGAACAAATATCGCTGGTCATCGTTGATGCGCTGTTTTATTTCATCGAAAAGGTTATCAAGGACTCAAACGCAAGCCTAGACGTTTCGGGCGTCATGCGGCTCATGAACCGGGTAGCCGAACGAACCGGCGCGACTTTCCTAAACATTCGTCACACGGTCAAGGGTGCGGTAGGCGTGGCGGCGTCTAACCTTGGCATGGGTAGCGCGGCGTTTCGTAATTCCCACCGGGGACAATTACTGGCACGGTGGCACCCTGAGAAGCGCGGCGTGGTCGTGGTGGAAGATCACAAAGGCTCGCTGCTCAATCGTCGCGGAGATCCGTTCATGTTTCGCCGGGTGGAACTCGAGGTCGAATACATCTGGAACGAGGCAAACCCGTTTGACCCAACGTATGAACCGAAGCGGCCGCATGAGTTTGGCGGCGCATCTCAAGAGGCTAAAGCGTTCGTGATGGCTTACCTTGAGGGCGGGGCGCGTCTTTCGGATGACATGAAAAGCGACGCAATCAAATCGGGCATTAAAGACGGAACTCTGAGGGCGTCAAAGAAAGCCTTGACTGCCGAAGGATTGATGAAAGCTTATCGCCACCCATCCGGGCCATCTGGCGTTTGGTACAACGTTTTGACCCGCGAGGAACCAAAGACCTACAATCCTTTTGAAGATTTTTAGACACTTTCACGGTACAGACGGCAATTTGGCTACAGAGGCTAAGGGGTTAGCTTCTATAGCTTCTGTAGAAAAATCCTATAGAGGCTATAGATGCACCCCACCCTAAACCCTTAGCTTCTATAGCTTCTGTAGCTTCTAGCGGTGAAAACCGCAATAAACATGGCTAGACAGTATAGGGTAGGATAGGGGTGGGGGCGTACTGTCAAATTTTTGACCCTTTAAGTATTTTTCTCCCGGACCCAGACATGGAAAGAACATTTAAGCCTTACACGATGCAAGATTTGATGAATTGCCCCGACAAGCGGCCGAGGCACCCACAGGTCAAATACAACTGGGAAAACCTGACGATTGACATTGACACGGGGAAGTACACCTACGACGTTGATCTCGAGAGGATTCCTGACGCTGCGGAACTTTTGGACTGGATGTTCCAGCTTCGCGAAAAGGAATGGATGACGGCTGACATGATGGAAGCGTTTGTCAGTGAGTTTGAAGATGCTTGTTTTGATGCGCTGGGAACGGGTGCGCGATCAGCGTTCTGCCACGGCAAAAGGGAAGTCAAGTGGCCTACCGTTGAAGACATGAAAGCAAAGGCAAAAAGCTAATCCGCGTGTCGGAAGTGCCAGAAACAACAAAACCCCGCAGAATCGCCAAGGAGACGGCAATGCGGGGCTGTTTTGAAAGACGACTAAACGCCGTTAAGGTTTTCTGATTGGAGTTTGCTAACGTACACCTCGCAGATTTCCTTGGTCGTTGGTTGCGGCAAGCCAAAGATTCGTGCTTGGAGTCGTGCCCACTCTAACGGTTTGTCGTCGCTGGATCGGTCTAGCTTTTCGCGGATCGCGGTGAGGATGAACTTGGACAGGCTGTACTCGGGTGGGATGGAGTCCCGCAGCTCTCGCGGGAGTCTGATCGTGGTGATGACGAGTTTGGTGATGGGTTTCATAGAGTTGCTCCGGCGGCCACGAGCATGTCTACTCGCTCCTGCCAAATCTTTCGGTTGTCTTCGTCGTCAGCATCGTTCAGCATTTCGGTGGCAGACTCGAGATCGTCCCAAGAGTCGCAGTTCGAATAGCCGTTTCCGTTTGAACCACTTAGAATTTCTTTGGCGGCGTCCATCCATGCTTCCTGTTCCGTGTCGCCGGAACCAAGGACCGATTTGAAAAGGTTTTTGACTCGGATAGTCCAGCCTTCATTGTCGTCTCCTTCGGCGTAGGCATCGCCGCCAGCGTGGTCGCGGACAAGGGTTTCAATCTCGTCAAACTGGTAAACGTCGTGACCGTCAACGACGGGGAAAGTGAATCCTGCGAGTGTGTTGGTTTTGTTCATGTCGGTTTGTCCTTCCTCCTCCTTCTTCCCCACGGCTTGGAACGTGCGTTGGCGGAGTTAAGGAGTCCCCGAAGGGACTAAATGAATCCGCGAAGGATAAACAGTCGGCGGCAGGTTTCGGTGTATTGCCGAGCTTCCATGTCTGACCATGGGCGGGCAAGCGTGACGCCCCAAAGAACCTTTTGAATTCGCCTTAACTCGTCAATGTCGTTGGAAGCTTTAATCTGAGCTACATTGAGTCTAGTGAGCATTCTGGTTCGCTCAATTTGTCGTTGGGTTTGTTGTGCTGTTTCCATCTTGGTTTTGTCCTGATCGCTTTTCTCAGCGACGTAGATACTATATCACGTTTTGGTATGAATTGATACCGTTTGATACCATTGTATGTAAAACCTGGTAATGAGGTATGGATTCTTGCTATCAAAACGCAATGGGTCTGCGGGTCGCGCGCGCGTGGAAAGAAGGAAAACGTAGATAATCGTAGGGAATGGCAGTATTTGGGCCAGAAAAGACGGAAATCATCATCCGTGGGCATCTCAAGGGTAGGACCGTCCGTTCTATCGCCAAAGAGGTGGGTTCATCTCAAGCTAAGGTGAGCTTATGTATTGCGCGGGCCAAGTCCGGCGATGATTGGGCTGGACGCGCTGCTTTAACGCAAGTGACTGATGAGCTTGTGGAGACGCTTACCCGTGCGGCGGGAGAATTGCACGGGCGCGTGGCTTCAATGAGTGCAGGCGAGCTTGTAGCGGTTATTGGGGGCGTTCTGGATCAACTTCGACGTGCGGGCGTTCGGTTTGATCTGCCTGCCGGTAGTCAAGACTCCACCGATTCGACGTCACAATCGGAGGCTGAGGATTCGCGCTAATAGTCTCAAATGCTTCGGTTTTCTCTCGTTTGCTCTGATTTACTGACTTTTTGACTGCCATAAGCGTCATTATGACTACATGGACATTCTGCGAGGCGAATCGGACAACACCGTGGAGATCATCTCGCAGGAGGGTGTACAGACGCTTGGCGTTGCCGTTACGCACATCATGGTTGGCTTCATCGGCCAGCTGACCAAGGAAACGCAGAAACGCCTACCAGACATGAAAGACGAGCTAATCGTTGACTTGCAATTAGGCATGACAGATCGATTCATGCGGATGG
>Ga0209401_1002548_pt1 | contig 11733 bp, 10 predicted proteins | sample M_140807_MF_Meta_FD_187318 | JGI IMG/M metagenome (GOLD analysis project Ga0209401, IMG submission 187318) | Freshwater microbial communities from Lake Montjoie, Canada to study carbon cycling - M_140807_MF_MetaG (SPAdes) (version 2) | ecosystem: Environmental > Aquatic > Freshwater > Lake...
AAGCGACAAAGGTGTCCATGCCTGTGGGTTCCATGACGGCCACATGAGCTGAAATGCCAGCACCATTGACCAAGCTCAGGTGTTCAGGGCGGGTGCCGAAAACCACAGGCTGACCGTTTTGACCTTGAACAGGGCGGGGCAAGTCAAGTCTTAAACCATCGTTCAACTCAACTTGGAATTGGCCTGAGTTGACCAGCAATTTGCCTGGCAAGAAGTTCATAGCCGGAGAACCAATGAAGCCCGCCACAAATTGATTGGACGGAAAGTCGTAAAGCTCTAGTGGCGATCCGGTTTGTTCAATACAGCCATCGCGCATGACCACAATTTGATCGCCCATGGTCATGGCTTCAATTTGATCGTGCGTGACGTAGATGGAGGTGGTTTGCAAGCGCTGATGCAGTTCTTTGATTTCACTGCGCATGGCCACTCGAAGTTTGGCATCGAGGTTGGACAGCGGCTCGTCAAACAAAAACACTTGGGGGTCGCGAACAATGGCACGGCCCATGGCCACACGCTGGCGTTGACCGCCAGAGAGTTGGCGCGGATAACGCTCAAGCAAAGAGCCTAGGGCCAAGATGTCTGCGGCGCGGGCTACTTTTTTGTCAATTTCTTCTTGCGGGCGTTTGGCAAGGGTGAGCGAAAAGGCCATGTTCTGGCCTACGGTCATGTGGGGGTAGAGCGCATAGTTTTGGAAAACCATGGCAATGTCGCGTTCTTTGGGGGGCAGGTCGTTGACTTGGCGATTGCCAATGTGAATTTCGCCGCTGGTAATTTCTTCTAAGCCGGCAATCATGCGAAGCAATGTGGACTTGCCGCAGCCAGAGGGGCCCACTAAAACGGTGAATGAGCCGTCTTTAATTTCAATATCGACCCCGTGAAGAATGGGGACTTCGCCAAAGTTCTTTTTGACGGTACGAATCGATACACTGGCCATTGGCAAATTCCTAGAAAAACGCCACAGTGGTACACATGACCACGGGCAGACTGCTCAAACTAGTTGGGAGTATCACACCCTTGAAGGGTATCTCTTATCCTAGATTACCCTAATTGGTCAGACCAGATTGGCGGTAGATTTCATCATCTTAGGCCTATGCAGCTTGGCCTAGAATGTGGCCATCATGAGCGAACAACTCCACCCTTTACACACCAGTTTGAGCCTAGCGCAAGCAGCGCTTATTTTGGACGAATGCTTGGCAGTCCGGCGAAAAGAGGACTTGCTGCCTTTGGCCGTGGCCGTGCTTGACGCCGGTGGGCAATTGGTCGCTTTTAAGCGCGAAGATGGCTGTGGTGTCATGCGCTATGACATTGCTTTTGGCAAGGCTTGGGCCGCATTAGGCATGGGCATGTCAACCCGCCTCATTCGCGACAGGTTGGCCAATCGTCCCGCTTTTCAAAGCGCTTTGGCCTCGGCTTCCGATGGCAGATTCATTCCAGTGCCTGGCGGGGTGCTGATTTTGAACGAACAGAAATCAGTCATTGGTGCGGTTGGCGTTAGCGGTGATGCCTCTGATCGCGATGAATACTGTGCCATTCATGCCATTCAAGTTGCTGGGCTTGGCTGTGAGCCCGCTTCACATCAGTCCGAATGGCGGAACGCTGGACTTTAGACGTTTCTTCTTCGGGTTTATGATGTTTGTTGAAGCCATTGATATGCATCAGTGGGACTCACTTCAGCAGTACCAAAAGGAGACGCAGTGACTCATTTTTCTAATATCAAACGACGTGCACTTGTTGTATTCATGGCTTCCATCGCTGGTGCCACATGTTTGCCAAACTTGGCACAAGCGCAAACCAATTTTCCAAGCAAAACCATTCGTTTGATTGTGCCTTTTCCTGCAGGTGGGCCCACCGATATTTTTGCCCGGCAATATGCCATTGGGCTGTCCAAGGTATTGAATCAAAGTGTCATTGTCGACAACAAAGCGGGCGCCAGCGGTGCCATTGGCTCCCTTGAAGTCAAACGCAGTCAACCCGACGGACATACATTGCTGTTTGGAACAGCCTCCAATTTGGCGCTTTACAACCTCATGGCCACAAAGCCCCAGTACGATTATTTAAAAGACTTCATTACCGTGGCTGTGGTGGGCGGGTCAGCGGTGGTCATCATGGCCAATAAAGAAGCACCCCAAACACTGAAGGCTCTGATTGACCAAGCCAAAGCGGCACCGACCAAATTCAGATATGGATCGCCTGGCCAGGGCACTTATTTGCATTTGTCCATGGAGCGGTTCTTGTTGGAGTCTGGTGCCAAAATTGAGCACATTCCTTACAAAGGCAGCGGTCAAGCCAAGCCAGCTTTGTTGGGCAACCAAACTGAAACCATGGTCGATGCGCTGGGTTCTGCATTGCCTTTGCACCAAGGTGGTCAAGCCAAAATTTTGGCCATTGCATCCAACAAACGTTCCAGCTTGGCCCCAGATGTACCCACCGTGAACGAAGCATTGGGCATAAAAGGTTTTGAAGCTGTTTTGTGGAATGGCGTAGCGGCACCTGCTGGAACACCCAAGGCTGTGATTGATATTTTGGCAGCTGCCACAGCCAAGGTTTTGAAAGACCCAACATTGGTAGAACAACTCAAACAACTGGCCATGGAAACCACAGACTCAACACCGGAGTCGGCGACCGAATACATCAAAGAAGAAATGATGCGATGGAAACCGGTGATTGAGAAAACAGGTTTGCGGATTGAATAATGAGTGCACCGCGAATTGCACTCATCCATGCCACACCCCTTGCGATAGAGCCCGTCAATACATCGTTTAAAAAACTTTGGCCAGAAGCTTCTTTGCAAAATATTCTGGACGACAGTTTGTCCAAGGACCATGCAGCAGCGGGGTACCTCACGGCTGACATGGTAGAGCGATTCATTGACTTGGCGCAATACGCCAAGCGCGCAGGTTGCCAAGGTATTTTGTTCACTTGCTCTGCATTTGGCGAAGCCATCGAAGCGGCTGCTGCGGCTGTGGCCATGCCCACTTTAAAACCCAACGAAGCCATGTTTGAGGATGCGTTGCGTGCGGCTTTAAAAGCCAATCAGAACGATGCAGAAGCTTTAAACATTGGGCTGGTGGCAACATTTGCAGCATCTATCGTGTCGATGAGTGAAGAGTTCAATGCACTCACAGCAGGTCTTAAGCGACAAGTTAAATTGCATTCACTTTTTGTTCCGAATGCCATGGATGCGCTTGCGCAAGGACATGCAGAGGATCACCACAAGCTGATTGCGCAAGGTGTTCAAACAATGCCGGCCTGTGATGTGATCATGCTGGCTCAATTTTCAATGGCAGCGGCTCAAACGCTATCCCAAACCAAAACCAACACCAGTATTTTGACCAGCCCTGAATGCGCGGTTTTGGCCCTTCAAAAACGGATGAAACATGTCTGAAGTCAGAGCGAAGCGCTTTCAGTTAGAAGAATTCACAGCCGCTGCCATGATGGCCTTGGGCTTGCCCAGCGAAGACGCAGCCACAGTGGCCACGCTCATGGTACAGGCCGACATGCAAGGCTCAGACGGCCATGGCGTCATTCGTTTGGCACCTTACGCCAAACGAATCTTGGCAGGCGGAATTAATCTAAAACCAAACATCAAAGTGGTTCAAGAACGCACGGCCATGGCGTTGGTTGATGGCGACAATGCAATGGGCCACTTGGTCATGAAAAAGGCCACCGAGTTGGCCATTCACAAAGCGCGCACTGCTGGCATTGCTTGGGTGGGTAGCAAATTCAGCAACCATGCGGGGCCTGCTTCTTTGTATGCGCGCATGGCTTTACAACACGACATGATTGGCTTGTACTTTGCTGTAGGCAATGCCAACCATTTACCACCTTGGGGTGGCCTAGACATGCTGCTATCTACCAATCCCATTGCGGCGGCCATTCCCACTTTGAATGAAGCACCTGTGGTGTTGGACATGGCCACTACGGTGGCGGCTTACGGCAAAGTAAAAGCCAAAGCGCAGCGTGGTGAAATGATGCCCGAGGGCTGGATGATTGACCGGCAAGGCAAGCCCCTTTTGGATCCCACCAAAAGCGAGGAAGGCTTCTTGTTGCCCATTGGGGGCTACAAGGGCTACGGCCTGTCTCTCATTGTTGGTATTTTGGCCGGTACATTGAATGGTGCTGCCATGGGCCGACAAGTCATTGATTTCAACAAAGACTTCAGCACCACCACCAACACGGGTCAAGCCATTGCCATCATCGACCCTTCAGCATTTGGTGATATCACTGAGTTCAAGCAAAACGTAGACACACTGGTGCGAGAACTCAGAGGATCAGAGCGCATGCCCGGTGTAGATCGCATTTGGTTACCCGGCGAGCAGAGCCACGAAAAGCGACTGAGCAACGAGGCGCACGGCATTGTGTTGGCGCCCAGTTTGATGAAACAATTGAACGACTTGGCTGCGCAATTGAACATCACGCCTTTGAACGTAGAAATACAAACATAATTGTTGAGGAGACAATCCAATGAACAGACGTCATTTAACCATCAAGCTAATTAGCTTTATTCGAACAGCGGGTGTTGTGAGCATGGCCCTTGGCGTGTTCAGTGCCACCCAAGTGTGGGCTCAAAGCTACCCGCAAAAACCCATCAGATTGATTGTGCCCTTGGCTGCAGGCAGTGCGGTAGACAACGCCGCGCGCATTGTGATGCAAAAAGTGGCCACCAACATGGGCGCCGCCATTGCCATTGAAAACCAAGCGGGTGCTGCTGGCCTCATTGGTGCAGACCGTGTGGCCAAATCGGCACCCGATGGATACACCTTGGGTGGTTTCAACGACAGCATCATGACCATGCTGCCGAATTTGCAAGCCAAAATGCCTTGGGATATCTTGAAGGATTTTGAGCCCGTCTCTTTGGTGGCCACGGTGGAGTGGGGCCTTGTGGTGCCCGCAGACTCAGCCATTAAGACGGCAGCTGATTTGGTTGCTGCAGCCAAAAAATCTCCGGGTCAACTGAACTATGGATCGGGCGGTAACGGAAGCCCGCAACACATCGCCATGGCCTTGTTTGCGTCTCAAGCGGGCGTGCAACTTACGCATGTGCCTTACAAGGGCGCAACACAAGCTGCGGTGGGCGTTGCAGGCCATGAAGTGCAGGTTGCTTTTCAGGGCATTGCCACCGTCAGCTCTTTGATCAAAGCTGGCAAGCTTAGGTTGATTGGGGTGACCACACCCAGACGCCTGGCGCAGTTTCCCGATGTGCCCACTGTGTCTGAGTCTGGTTTGAGTGGATTTGAGTTCAACTCTTGGTTTGCCATGATGGCACCCGCTGGCACGCCCAAACCCATTGTTGAAAAACTGCAAACAGAAATTGCAAAGGCCTTGGCAGACCCCAGCATCAAAGAGCAACTTTTCGGATTGGGCTTAAGCCCTCGTGGTACTTCACCAGATCAATTGGCAACCGAGCTTCGAGCACAGTTTGCGAAGTATGGCAATTTAATTCGCCAAGCCAACATCACGGCTGAATGATCACGGTTTATGACTTGAAAAGCCCCAATTTGTACAGATCAAAATTCTTGGCGTTGGGCAGCACCGTTTTGACATCGGTGGCACTCACGCCAAACCAGGCGGCCAACTCAGCCCCTAATTGATCAACAGCGGTGCTTGGTAACAATCTGCCACTGCCAACTTGTTGATTGTGCGTCAGTCCTATTTCGGGGGCTGTTCCTAAAAACTTTCCGCCATTGACTGCACCACCCATGACAAAGTGGTGGCTACCCCAGCCGTGGTCTGAGCCATCGCCATTAGAGGTCAGGGTACGGCCAAAGTCAGATGCGGTAAAGGATGTGACTTGGGGGCCTTTACCTAGGCTGGTCATGGCATCGTCAAATTCTTTCATGGCATTGCTTAATTTTTGAAGCAATGCCGGGTGTTGGTCGGGTAAAAAATCATGCAGGTCAAAGCCGCCCATGCCCACCATGAAGACCTGCCGCTTCATGCCAAAGTTGGCTTGCTGTTCGATCATGCGGGCGACCATTTTGAGCTGTGCAGAAAGGGTGTTGGTGGCTGAGCTTGGAAAGAGTGCATTCATGCTTGCACTGGCTGTAGCGCCAATGGCTGCAACGATGCCGTCGTAGGTGTCTAGCGCGCGCTTGGTCACAGTGGTGTAGTCGCTTGCCATCGGCAATGAACTTGGCTGTGTGATCAAGGTCTGCAAGGCTGCTGCGCAATTGGCCGATCCAAAAAGTGATTTCCCTTTAATGGCGTTGACCGTGGTGGCGCCTGTTGAGCTCATTTGGTACGAGATGGCATTTTGTCCCGATAAAAAGAGGGCATTGCCGTTGATGGAAATACACGTGAGTGTTGATTTGCTGTTGTTGCTCAAGAGCAAATCTGCAGCACGGCCGCCCCAACCCGTAGCGCCGCCTTCCGTTTGATAGGAAGACTGCCAATAGGCTTGCTGATCGTTGTGTGAAAACAGTTTGGGGGGTAAGGGAACAGATTTATTGTCGTACTGAATACGGCTTGTGGGAACGACCAAAGGGCCTACATTCATCAAGATCGAAGCGCGTTTATTTTCAAACAAAGCTGTCAGTGCGCTCATCTCAGGATTTAAAGCCATCTGGCGTCCATCGCTAAGCGCAGTAGACAAAGCAGTGGCAGAAAGTGCGTTGCGGCCAATGGCTATGCCATCGTAGACGGTGCCTGCCGTCGGTGTCCCTTTGCGAATGTTGAAATAGTTGGTGTGAGTCGGGATGTCGTAAGGAATGACTGTGTTGTAGTGGTCGTTGGCACCGTATAAAAATATGCAAACCAAAGCTTTGTAATCGTTGGCCGATTGGGCCGCAGCATCGGCCATCAATCCCAGGCTGGTTGCCATGGGAATACTGACGCGCTGTAGTGCCAGGGCAGCAGTGCTTTTTAGCAAGCCTCTGCGCGTTAAATTTGAATGCTTATTGTGTGTCATGGTATTACCTTTGAATCAGGTAGTCGGTGCTGCTCATGACCATCAGAACAGATGCATAGATGCGGTTGAGCAAGCCTGTTTCGGTGGCTGCCGAGATGCTGGTGATGGCGTTGACAATCAGGCTTTGGCTGTTAGTGGTCAATGCGCCAGAAGCCAGACAAAGATTCAGATGGGCAACCAAGGCTGCAGGATCTGTGGCCAATGCTTTTTCTGTGCTGTAGTCGGCTTTGATGTTGCGCGCATTGTTCACGGTGCCCGCCATGTAATTGACATAGCCCACCACAGTTGGCTCGGTGAGTATTTGAAACTCTGGTGCAACCAAGTTTTGCGATGCCACTTGGGTATTTGGTGGTACATAGCCCGGCCTGAAAAAGTTGAACACAGAGGGTGATCGCATAGGCATCTGACCCAATGAGGTCTCGGCATCTGTGTAGCCCAGAGTCCATGCGCCATCGGTTGATTTGGCATGGAAGGTGTGACCCCATTGAAGCAGCCTGACCATCGGTTCCGAGAGTTTTCCAAAGCTTGAAGCTGCGTTGACTTGGCGAGCTTCGGTATCCATCAAGATGGCGGACCAGACAGCTTTCATATCGCCTCTTACGCCTTTGCCATTGTTGACAAATATGTTGGCAACGCGAGCCACATATGCAGGCGATGGATTGCTGGTCACCAGACGTTGAATGAGTTGCTTTGAAATGAAAGGGGCTGTGTTGTTGTGCTTAAAAAGTGTATCAAGCGCAATTTTTAAGCTTTCAACGCCAGGTGTGCCAGCCGGAATGGTGACGCCTAAAAATTTCTTTTCTTCTGGACTGTGCAAACTGGCGGTGAGCATCATGGGCAAGCCATGCCGATAGGCCGCGTTGGCTAATTCACCTGTAGCGTCAGTGCCAGTGGCCGTATTCCATCCTGTGAACACTCTGGCAAGGCCCTGAATGTCTACGTTGTCATAGCTTTCAATGGGCTTGCCTTGTGAATCCATTTGAAGTGTGCCATCGATGTTCAATTGGTACAGGCCAATGGTGAACAATTGCATCACTTCTCGCGCATAGTTTTCATCGGGTGAGCGTCCCGTTTTGGCATCGTATTTCTGATTGCCCTTCATGTTCAGATAAGTGCCCATGGCCGATGACAGCGTGACGCTTTCTAGAAGGGTTCTGAAGTTGCCCAAAGCATTGGCTTCAAGAATTTCCCAGTAGTTGGCAATGGCAAAATTGCGCCAAGAAAAAGGTAGCCCCAGATGCGATACAACAAATAATTCAGACAGGGCCAATGCGGCACGTTGCCTAAACAAGTCTGTTGCGCTGAACAGTTTCCACCAAATGGACTGCACCCAGCCGCCATCGCCATTCACGTTGTTGCTTGTGCTGGCATCATTGAAACCTTTTTCAATCAGCCACCGTGTCAGTGTTTGGCCCTGTGGCGCACTAAATTGGGCATTGAGCCAAACTTGAGGCCCTGTCGCAGCAAGGTCCTTGATTTCTTGGCTGGTACCACCCCAAGAAGCCTGACGCAGAAATCTAGCAGCATCTGTGAGGGCCAAATTGTTGGCAAGACTGTTGTCTGGGGTGGTGGCGGATGTAATCGATGTGTTTCCCTCACCGCCTCCACCGCAAGCCGTTAGCAAAGCTGTACCTGAAAGGCCTAGCACCGCAAAAGGGGATGCTTCGGATTCTGTGTGTTGACTCTCAAGTTCAACAATCGTTGTAGCGGTCATGCAAATGGCCTCTAAATGTTGGAGAATTAGAGTTTATTCCGCATTAATGAAATTACAAAGACATGAGCGACAATCTTCCACGCCCCGATTTGCCTGACCACCTCTCTATCGATGCGCGCAGTCCTTTTTATGTTGAATCTATTTTTGAGTACGATATTGGCATCCGTTTCAATGGCAAAGATCGAAAAGATGTCGAGGAATACTGTATCAGCGAAGGGTGGGTGAAGGTGCCTGCCGGCAAAGCGCTCGACCGCAAGGGCAACCCCTTGCTCATGAAACTCAAGGGCAAGGTAGAAGCCTATTACCGCTAAACACCAAAGGACACAGCATGCGCATTCCTGATTGGACGCAAGAGCAACTTGCTCAACCCCAAGAATTGGTCAATACCATTTTGGCCCGCAGGGGCGGCGCATTGCTTAACCTAGACAAAGCACTCTTGTGGAGTGAACCGGTTGCGGCTGGATGGAACGTTTACATGCGCAATGTTCGAACGGGTTTGTCTGCCTCGCGCAAGTTGTGTGAGCTTGGCATTTGCGCAGTGGCCTTGCTAACAGGCGCGCACTACGAATACCACCACCATGCACCTGAGTACTTAAAAGCAGGCGGTACGCAAGCAGAACTCGAGGGTTTGAAGCGGGCAATTGATGCCAATCCAGCCGACGGCGTAACTGACCCCGCCTTGGACGAAATGTCTCAGTGGGTGGTGCACTATGCTGCGCAGATGACGCTTCGGGTGAAGGTAGATGAATTACTGTTCAAAAAACTACAATCGTGTTTAAATACAACTGAGATTGTTGAACTTACTACCACCATTGCAGCCTACAACATGGTGGCCCGGATATTGGTAGCACTTGAAATTTCACCTGAGGAAAAATGACCATGCCCGCTTTATTGCCCCACATTGACCCCGATGGCTTGCTTGAATTTTCTGTGGTTTACACAGATCGAGCACTGAACCACATGTCCAAGCGCTTTCAAGGTGTGATGCAAGACATCTCTGCTATCTTGAAAGATGTCTATGCGGCGCACTCTGTGGCCTTGGTGCCAGGCAGCGGCACTTTTGGCATGGAAGCCGTGGCGCGTCAATTTGCCCATGGCCAAAAAGTCATGGTCATTCGCAATGGCTGGTTCAGTTACCGGTGGACACAGATTTTTGACATGGGTGCTATTCCTAGTCAGTCGATTGTCCTCAAAGCGCGTCAGCAGAGTGCCGATACCAAATCGGCATGGGCGCCTTGTGACATTGAAGAACTTGAAGCGCAAATTGCAGCTGAAAAACCTGCGGTCGTATTTGCACCGCACGTAGAAACGTCAGCCGGCATGATGCTGCCTGATGCTTATTTGGCACGTGTGAGTGCTGCTGTGCACAAAGTGGGCGGCCTTTTTGTCTTGGACTGCATTGCATCGGGTACCATTTGGGTAGACATGAAGTCGACAGGGGTTGATATCTTAATCAGCGCTCCTCAAAAAGGTTGGAGCAGTTCGCCCTGTTGCGCCATGATCATGCTAAGCGAGCGGGCTCGTAAAGCCATTGATGACACTCAAAGTTCTAGCTTCGCATGCGACCTCAAAAAATGGTTGCACATCATGGAAGCTTATGAGTCTGGTGCCCACATGTACCACGCCACCATGCCCACAGATGCGCTTGCCCAATTGCGCGATGTGATGCAGGAAACGCAGTCTTATGGCTTTGCCAAGGTCAAGCAAGAGCAGCAAGAACTGGGTCACCAAGTTCGAAGCCTGTTAGAGTCTCGCGGCTTCAAAAGTGTGGCTGCACAAGGATTTCAAGCACCCGGTGTGGTTGTGAGTTACACCCAAGATGCCGAAATTCAAAACAGCAAAAAATTCCTTTCTTTAGGGCTACAAACTGCGGCAGGTGTGCCTTTGCAATGCGATGAGCCTAAAGATTTCATGACTTTCCGCATTGGCTTGTTTGGTCTCGAAAAGCTGCACAACCCTGCGCGCAGCGTGCAGCAATTGGCACAGGCACTCGACGAACTGGGCTATTTACCCATTCCAGTCAAAGAACCGGCAATGGCCTAAAGCCACTAAGTCCATTGAGTCCTTTGAGCCCATTCCGGGCTCGATCGGCTAGCCGCCAGTCATTAAAAACAAACTGGTGTCGTCTTGATTGACAAGACCTAATTTGTCGTTCTTGTCTAAAATAAATCTCAATGACAAATTCTTCGCAGCCGCCAGATCTCAATTGGCGTGATTCGTTTCGGGTCAAAAGCTTTCGCTACCAGTGGCCAGCAGACCTTGCCACTTCTTGGGCTTTCGAAATGGAAACCATCCTTCTGGGTTGGTACATCTTGTCGACCTCTGGTTCCGTTTTGATGCTGGTTGTTTATGGCTCATTGCAGTATTTAGGTTCTTTGCTTTCGCCTGTGTTTGGTGTGGTGTGCGACCGGATGGGCTACAGAAGAATGCTCTGGTCGACCAGGGCCATTTACGCCTTATTGGCTTTTGTGATCATGCTGCTTTCTTATTTTGAAGCACTGACGCCCGAACGGGTGCTTATTTTGGCCGCCATTGTGGGCACCATCAGGCCTTCCGATCAAATGATGCGCAATGCCTTGATTGCCAAAACCTTGCCTTCGGCGCAACTGATGGGCGCTTTAGGTATTTCAAGAATGACGTCCGAGTCTGCCAGGATAGCGGGCGCCTTGGCCGGTGCAGGTATCGTGGCAGTTTTAGGCATGACCTCGGCTTATGCCGTTGTCACCTTGTTGTATGTGGTGAGTTTTTGGCTTTCTCGAGGTGTTGACGATGTTCAGCCAGCACCCAATGCCACTGCTTTAGCCAGTCCGCTTCAAGATTTGAAATCGGCATTCACTTATGTGTGGCACAAGCCTATTTTGATGGGCGCCATGGCCGTGGCTTTTTTGGTGAACCTCTTGGCATTTCCGTTTGCACTGGGTTTGCTGCCCTATGCCGCTAAAAATATTTTTCTTACCAACCAAACTGGTTTGGGATTTTTGGGGGCCAGTTTTGCATTTGGTGGGCTGTTGGCGTCTTTGCTTTTAAGCAGTCACAAACTCAAACTGCGCGCATCACAAACCATGATCGTTGCCTCGGTCGCTTGGTTTGCATTGGATCTTGTTTTTGCTTT
>Ga0209401_1002554_pt1 | contig 11721 bp, 9 predicted proteins | sample M_140807_MF_Meta_FD_187318 | JGI IMG/M metagenome (GOLD analysis project Ga0209401, IMG submission 187318) | Freshwater microbial communities from Lake Montjoie, Canada to study carbon cycling - M_140807_MF_MetaG (SPAdes) (version 2) | ecosystem: Environmental > Aquatic > Freshwater > Lake...
CGCGAGATCGAGCAAAGTGGTGAAAAGTGGCCCGAACAAGCCTTCGCGGCACCCAAGGCCCCTGCTTACAAAGCCTCAATCGCCACCGCTCTACTCAAGTCAGACATTTAATCGGAATTAAGGCCTATTTTCGGGGCAATTTCGCCCTATTTAAGAGGTATTTTCAGGCTATTTAATTTAAGTTCTCGGTCATATTCCCGGTCAGGCTCCCGGTAGATCCTCGGTATTTTCTCGGTCAGGTTCCTGGCCTGGAGTAACCTCTTTTGCCCTTAACCCTACTTTTACACACCTTGAAACCACCTTCTGGTTAAGTTATGGCGTTGTTTCGCCAATGTTGTGGCGTTGACTGTGGATTGACTATGGATTGACTGTGGATTGACCGTGGATGACTGTGGTGGCCTATGGCGTTGACCATGGTGTTGAAGACGTATTGACCCAGCATTGACCGTATTTGAAAGGGTATTTACGAATTAAAGGCTAAATAAGATCCTCTTCAACTACTGCCCAGTGGCCGATTAGGGACTAGGTGCTGGCCCCCCGATCGGGGCGGAAATGCGCATGAAGTTGCCGTTACTGCGCGAGCCCAAGTATCAAAGAAACTTCAACCTGAAGCGAAAGCTTCCTTAAAAAGCCGCCTAGCAATGTCGGCGTAGAGAAGAGCCTGCGTATACCGGTCGGACTCCTCAGTCATTCCCCCTCCATGCCCGGGAAACAGCCGAGCGTAGTAGTGGGTTCCTGAGAGCAACTCCGGCGTGAAAAGAAGAACGTCACCGGGGCCGGCGTTTTCCCGAAACCCACGCATTGCCCGCGCCCAGATTGTCCGAAAGTCGGCATAATAATCCACCAGACCAACTGCCGCAGCTGGTCGCGATTCGGTAGCATCAATCGGGACCTGCATGTGCCCGGGGCTTGCAATCCTCCCATGCATGAAGCCGATCCGGTCAAAAATCGGTTTCATGAACTCGATTTTCATCTCTAGGCCCCCGTAAACCATCTCCTGCCCGCAATAGTAGTGGCTGAAATCCCCGTTGAAGAGCACTTCGGGAAACCTCTTAGCAATCTGAACCGTCCGCCACATATCCTGCGTCACCGTGGCGCGATGGGTTTCGATAAAAATGGGTAGCTGGGCTTTTTGTGAAGCGGCGAGGATAGCTTCGACCAATCGAAAGACTTCATCGTCGTCCTCGATTCCCCAGCCCGCATGGACGGTTAGGCAGAGATCTCCGCGCTTCGCATGCTTTTCAGCCAATGGCAAAGCCTCCCCTGGTTCATTGATCCGACCGAGCCCACAGTGAGGGAGTGATCCGAAGGGCGGAGGACCATCTTGGGTCAGTTGGACACCTTCGAATCCGTCGGCGGCGAGATGTTTAAGGAGTTCCTCGGGGGGGGGATTCTTCCAGGTCGAACTACTCGGGAGGTCGAGAAGGTTGTCGAGGTTAAGAAAGACCCTCAGTTTGGGCTTATCGCCCGATCCGTCGTTGAGATAATGAGGACGCTTCAAAATTCGTCGTAAGCGATCTGCGATTCGGCCACGCCCAATTCGGACAGCATACGCGTACAGGCTTTGATCATCATAGGCGGACCGCAGAGGTAATATTCTACCGCCTTGGGATTGGGGTGGGCAGACAAATGCTGCTCGAGCACCACCTCGTGGATGAAGCCGGCCGGCCCCTGCCAATGGTCCTCGGGCAAAGGAGAGGAAAGCGCGGCGGTGAATTTGAAATTCCCGTGCTTTCCGGCCAGCGACTCAAAATAGTCCGTGTAATACAGTTCCTGGGCCGATCGTGCGCCATACCAGTAACTCACCTTGCGCCCGGTGTTCTCCGTCTCGAAAAGATGAGAGAGGTGTGCGCGCAGCGGCGCCATGCCCGCACCGCCCCCGATATAGACCATTTCCTTCTGTGTCGGCTTAATGTGGAAGTCGCCGAAGGGACCAATGGCCGTGACCATATCGCCCGGTTTCAGTTGGAAGATCCAGGCGGATCCCACCCCGGTCGGACAATCCTGCCCCGGCGGCGGCGTGGCGATGCGTACGTTGAAGCGCAGGATACCCTCAGTGGCCTGGTTGCAGGCCAACGAGTAGTTGTTGCGGCGCGGCTCGCCCTCGGCGTTGCGCGAAACCAGATCGAACACACGCTGATTCCTCCAGACCGACGAGTAGGGCTCGGGAATGTCGAAATCGCGAAAACGGATCTCCTCATACGCCGGAATGTCCAGCTGCAAGTAATCCCCGGGTTGGAAGGCGATCTTCTCCGCGCCATCGACCGGAGCCAGCACCAATTCCTTGATGAAGGTAGCCACGCTGCAGTTGCTCACCACGCGAAAGCGGATTGTTTTCTGTCCTCGCGCCCCCGCGCCGCCCGCTTTCTGCACATTGAGCCAAAGGCGGCCGCCACGGTCCTCGATCGGATAGGTGGCCAAGCCGCGGCAGACCGGGGCCCGGGCCGGGGAACCGTCGGACAAATTGAACCGTCCGTTGTGCTTGGGGCACTCGATGATACTGCCCTTCACCAGGCCGTCGCCGAGGTGCGTGTTGCCGTGCGTGCAGATACCGTCCGTGGCGAACAACCGACCCTCGGCATCGCGGTAGAGTGCGAAGGTCTTGCGGCGGTGATCGAAACGGAGGACATCCTCGCGCACGAGGTCAGCCGCCGCGCACACCTCGATCCATCCCTCTGCGTTGGGAGCGGCTTCGCCACGCCGGAGGCCTTCCTCCGTACGCTGCCTGGGCGAAGGGAGAACACGCTTCACGTTGTAGGACGGGTCTTTCACCTGACGGATGACTGTCGGGAGGATTTCGCGCCAAGCGGACAGGACCGACGGATAAGGCGGCGGGCAGTCGTCCTTGACCAGAGCGTGCAGCTTGGCCAGCGCATGGAACGGTACCAGCGGGAACATGTGGTGCTCCAAATGATAATTCATGTTCCAGTAAATGAACCGGCTCACCGGATTCATGTAGACCGTTCGGCAATTGAGACGGTGATCGAGGACGTTTTCCGCCAAGCCCGCATGCTGCGGCGTATTGTGCCAGATCATCATCCATGTGCCGAAAAGATGGGGCAGGATGACTAGAAACACTGGCAGCCAGGAACCCGTCCCCAGCGCGAGCGCGAGGGTTCCTCCATAGAATCCCAGAATGATGCGCGAGTTGCGGAAGATTTTTGGGAACTGATCCGGAGGGATAAAGGTTCTTTCGTCCGGCGTCACCCGCCCGGCGGCATGGCGGAATAGCGAGGGTAGGTAGCCGCGATAGACACCGATGGCAAAGAGACTGAGAAAAAATTCGCGCAGGTTAGGCGGGCGCGGTACCTGAATTTCCGGATCGCGACCCACGATGATCGTGTCGCTGTGGTGGCGAGTGTGGCTCCAGCGCCAAACCACCGATTCACGCATGACCATGAAAGAGGCGATCTCGTACAGGACGTTGTTCATCCAGTCCGTCCGGAAGGCCGTGCCGTGGCCGGCTTCATGCCAGCGAGAGTCGGACGCCGTGGCATACAACACGCAATAGGCTAGGTACGGCAACACCGCCCACCCGCTGCCCCAAAGCCAGGCGGTCAAACCTCCCAGCAGAAAGAGCAACCCAAACCAGAGGGCGGTGTCCCGCAGCCCGGGGCCGTCGCGCCGCTCCAGCAGTTTGCGCATTTCCGCGCGGGGCACGGGGCTCTGGTACCAGTCGGCCTCGGCCAGGCCCTTTTCAACGGCTTGGGCGGAGGTTACACCGACCAGACTGTAATCGCTGATTTGCGGGACGCGCTGGGGAGGCTCCGGGGCCACGACTTTCATAGAATATTTCTACTGCAGGAACCGCGGATCCACCATGGCTGGAGGTGGCCAATATATGCACGAAATTCGTATTTTTCATTGTTCCCAAAGCGGGGTTCCAGCAGGCTAGTACCTATGGCGTTCTCTCTGGCCCGTTTGCGCCTGCGTTATCTTTATGGGACGGTTGTATCCTATCGCCCAGGGGACGAGTTGCCCCCGCGTGTGCTGGAGGACTATGAAATCGTCCTCATGCTCGAGGGAACGGCCTCCTATCATTTGGGATCGGAGATGCACAAAGTTCCCCCTGGTGCCATCATTCTGGCTCGGCCTGGCTTCCGAGAAAAATACGCCTGGGATCGGCAGCGCCCCACCCGCCACGCCTATCTTCATTTCGATTTCGCGGTGCCGCCACGCGAACTACCCCCACCCGCCCGATGGCCCATGGTCATCTCCAACCCCGATCCCGTCGCCGCGCCGATGATGCGGCACCTGCTTGGACGAGTCGCTTCGCGCAAAGGCGCTAGTTGGCCCAGCCTGCGCGCGGGGGCAGCGGAGGAAGCTTTCCTCGCCGTCCTACTCGGCGTCCTAGTCGAACCGGCACGCGGCATCGGGCCACGCGGTCCGGAATTGCCCGGACAAGTGCACGCCGGTCTGGCCGTCATGCGCGATGTCCTTGAGACTGACCCGTGCCGCCGGGTTTCCCTCGATGAACTGGCCGAGCGCGCCTCGGTGACCGGCAAGCATCTCTGCCGCCTCTTTCGCGGTTCCCTCGGCTACCCTCCCCTCGCCACCTTCCGCCTGCTTAAGATGCAGCTGGCCATGGCCCTACTCGGACGCTCCAACCTCAGCGTGAAGGAAATCGCCGAGCGTTGCGGTTTCGACAACCCGCTTTATTTCACCCGTATCTTTACCCGCCTCTACCAAGCGCCGCCCACCGCGATCCGCACCCGCCTCCGCCGCGGACAAGCCCCCCCACGCAACCCTCTCCCGCCCGAGATCACCCCGCGCGTCCACTGGTGAACCCCGCGTGTCCAAAGGAGTCAGGCGACCTGATAAACGTTTTTGACATCGACCATTAAACCCTTTTCAGAGGGGTTATAGGCACTGTTCCAAGGGTAAAAGTGCTGATTCGGTCTAAAATAAACCATTCTAGACCGAGACTCCGACCGCGATTTTACCGAGAAATTACCGGGAAATCCGCCGGGTTGTCGCAGAACTGGGCCACTTCGTAGGGGATCGAATTCGCTACCTGATTGTCGGGATCATCGCCTCGCACGAACTCCAAGAGAAGAGGAATGTCAGGCCATCCGGGCAAGTTGTTCGCGTGTGACCATGTATCGGAGGGGTTCTCCTGCTAAAAACCTTCGCAGTTCATCTACCATCCATTTTCCCATGCGCTCGCATTCCCTCTGCATGCTGCCGGCAATATGAGGGGTGAGAACGACATTGGGCAGAGATTTCAGAAGTGAATCCCTGGCGGGAGGTTCCGGGTGCGTGACATCGAGGACCGCGGAAAGATCCGGCCGGCGGGCGAGCACGTCGATCATCTCATCCTCTGCCACGACCGCGCCGCGCGAGGTGTTGATCAGTGTGGCTCCCTCTTTCATCGAGGCGATGAGATTTCCGGTGATCATCCGCTCGGTTTCAGGAATCCAAGGCGCATGGATGCTAATGACATCACACTCGCGAAAAAGCTCATCGAGAGGGACCAGTCCAATATTAAGCTCCGAGGCCAGCTTGGGTGAAAAAAATGGGTCGTAGGCCAGAAGAGTGAAATCAAAAGGTTTCAGAAGCCTTGCCGTGGCGCGTCCAACAGATCCCATCGAAATCAATCCGACCTTTGTATGGTAGGCGCCGGGAACAGTCTGGACTTCCGGCTGCCCATCATCCGAGCGCGAGGCTCTTGAAAAATGCCAAAAACGTTTCAAGCTTAGAAGAATTGTCGCCAGCGTATACTCGGCCACCGGAACACTATTGGCAGTCCATGCGCTGGAAAGAATAATCCCGCGATCCCACCCCTCATCCGTCACGAAGCCTTTCACAGTTCCGGCGGCGTAAAATACGGCCTTGAGAACGGGAGCCGCCGCCAGAAACTCTTCGCTCATCGAGGGCATTCCCCATGTGCTGAAGATTATATCCGCTTCCTTCAGTGCAGGCTTCGCATTGCGCCAGTTTGCGGGATCAAGAACCGGCCACGGACAGTCCGTCAGTTGGCGCATCTCCTCCAATATCACAGAGGGAAAAACGTATTTTTCTTTGTCCGGAGGACAGACGACAAGTGTCCTATATTTCATGCGCACAGATTAGCACCGGCAGCATCGAAGCCATCAAAATCCATATCCATCCTACTCGACTGTAAAGGGCGGCGGAGCCGTCGTTGGCGTCGTCGTCGCCAATGGAAACATGGATATCCACGGGAGCCGCAGGAGCTGGCTGGTCAAGTCCGGATATTATCATTGTTGGTTATGCATAGATAAGAAATCGAAATCCGCAGACACTCGGTGTTCAGCGCAGTGAAAGGGGCTTGCCCCAGTCGGCGAGTGCTTCTAGTGCGGGCCTCTCGGCCGCGGGGCTCGATCCGGGCACGGCATGGATGATGAATTCACCGGTCGTGGAAGCGGCGGTATGCGTGGTGATGGTGATGCGTTTGAGTTTGGGATTGGGGGCGTCGATGGGTGTTCGGGGTTCCGAAAAATCTTCTACGGTGATCTTCGCGTCGGTGGGCTTGAGCACGCGGAGTGTCAAGGTGGCTTTGCCGTCCGCGAGGTGCACCTCGCCTTCACCGGCCTGCACGCGGTCGGCGTGGGTCAGCATTTGCCAGGTTACTTCCACCGCTTTCGCCGAAGTGCTCCATTCGTCCCGGATCAGCACACTGCGGTCGCTTTGCAGGGCGACTCCACGGCTGACGGAGGCAACCTGGCCCTTGTAGACGGCGTCGAGATTGACGACAGCGGTGGGGGGTTCAGCGGAGAAGCGCACGAGTTCTCCACGGCCGGCGACCCGGGGTGGAGCTCCATCAAAGCGAAGGATATTGTGCGCCTCGGGGCCGAGGCGAAAGACATTCCAGCGGGGGCCGCCCTCCCCCATGGACCAAAGATTAACACCTTTGGATTCGAGGGTAATATAGCTCTGCAAACCGGGATCAACAGCCCAGCGCACCCCGTCGGCCTCGAGCAGGAAAGAGCCCGAATCCATGTGACCGTGAGAGAGGCTGGCCGCGCCGCCCTTCAGGCCGATAAACGTCGCGCGCGGATCGCCCCACGCGGAGCGATGGGTGGCGACGGGGTTCGGACCGCGACCATACCAACTCAGTGGCGGCGGGGCGGCGGGGGTGTTGAGGCGAGGGTCGATCCAGAGCAGGGCGAGAGCACTGATGCGTTCGGATTCACTCCGTATGGCTTTTCCGCCGCGAATGGCTGCAAGGCGAGCGACGTTATCAAAAAGAAGGTTAGCGCGGCCGGTTCTGCGGGCGAACCAGTATTGCGTCAGATTGACACCGGTGGCCGGACCGCAGTCCGAGTAGTTGTAGAATAAACCGGTAGGCGTCACCATTTGCAGCATGTAGTCGGCGCTGGCCAAGAAGCCTGGGAAGGCGTCGAGACCGGAGGGTTTGCCGGTGAACTTCTCGATCGCCTGGACGAGGATCACATGCCACGTGGTGCCGTAACCCCAATACGACGGGCCCTCCGGGTAGGCACCATCGGGAGCGTAGGCATCGGCGGCGAAGTGCAGGTTAGAAGCGGCGCGCTCAAGGATGCGTCGGGAGATTTCCGGTTGCTGATCGGCGATTGCGATAGCGCCTGCGACCATGCCGGCGTGGCAGACTTGGTTCCAGTTATTGGTCCCGTGAATCCACCAGTGATTTCCGGCGGGGCCGGTTTCGGACGGTTTGATACCGAGTTCGAGAATGGCGCGTGCGATGGTGACGCGGTCGTCGGGGCTGAGTTGCTCGTAAAGCCAGTCGTAGCCGATCGCCACGCCAAGCGTCATCTCGGCGGTGTCGAGAAAGTGCGAGGGGTTCCAGTCCTGAAACGCGCTCACGGCACGCGTCTCGACAATAGCACGATCGCTGTAGCGCGCATCACCGGTGAGGCGGGCCATCATCGCCAGAGTGCTGATCCGCTCGAGTGCCTCGCGGCAAACGCCAAGCAGGCGCTTCCCTTCTTTTTTGTAGGTGACGGGTGGTTGAGCGAGCATGGCATCGGCCCGCTGGCTGAGTTCGGCAAAGAAACGTGCCGTGACCGGATCGGTTTTGACCTGCTCGCGCAGCGCGGTGAAGTCTTCTGTGGAAGCAAGGAGGCGGGGGTGAGCGGGCAGTGGGTCGGGAAAGGGAATGGGCGTGGGCATGGGCATGGAGATATTTGTGGCTTGAGCGTTCAGGTTAGGACAGCTGAGAAAGCTGAGAAAGCTGAGAAAGCTGATACAGCCGAGATAGCCAATCAGCAGACGGAAGAACTGGGGCATGGCACTGAGTTTGACTGGCAGACCCGCCCTCAACCAATCCTGCGGTGGCGGAGGACCATCTGAGGAAATGGTGAATTAGGAATTCCGGCGGCGGCGGAGTACCCGAGTCAGCACCAACCCACCCAAACCAAAGCCTAGCAAGGAGCCCGTGGAAGGCTCAGGAATGGCCATCAGTTTGAGGGTAGTCAGGTCGCCCGCACGTCCCACCACAACCTTGAAGTCGCCATCCGGGTTGGAAGAGACGTTGGGCAGTGAGGTGATCCCACTGGCGGTAATATTGAACAGGCTGGTAACGTCTGTTCCCGCAGTCGCACTAAACCCAGACACGCTCTCCGCCTGTGCAAACACATAGCTATATTCGCCTGTGCCGGTCCATCCAGTAAATCCAGAGTCCCCTGTAATCACTAGGTTCCACTTATTCGCACTTGTCACTCTACTCATATCCAGAAGAGTAGTTACGCTGAGCAGATCCCAATTCGTGCCAGCTGTTCCCTCAAGCGCTGAGATCTGCCAGTTGTAGGTAGATCCACCCAGAACAATCGCCGAAGCAGCCGTTAATGTTCCAGGGCTGTTGCCAGGATTGAGCAACCCACCGCTGTTCAAACTCAACGCACCCACGGTTCCTGAGCCACCCAAGCTTCCTCCGCCGTTCACTGTCACACTGCCAGCAGTACCATTCACCGTTAGCAAACCACCATTCACGATGCTCGCACTAGCCACAACACTTGCACCCGTATCGACCAACAAAGTTCCAGCAGACACTGTGCTTGTTCCGGCGAAGGTAGAGTCAGCTGCCGTAAACTTCAAAGTGCCCGCACCGCTCTTAGTTAGGTTTTTCGAAGAATCCCCTGCCAATTGCCCACTCAAAGTGATATTCCCCGTCGTATTAACCGTCATTCCGGAGCCAATACCGACTGTCCCGCTTACGGTAGCGGCTCCAGCGGCGCTGTTCAACAGGCCTCCCGTACCTGTGTAGTTGAGTGCTTCCGCTACTCCCGTCTGCCCGTTTAAATCAAGTAAGCCACCCGAGCCTACAGCCGTCGCGCCAGCCGTGCTTCCCAAAGCGGTGCTGCTCCCCAACTTCAGAGTACCAACGGAAACCGTCGTCAAGCCAGTGTAGGTATTCGCACCGGAGAGCGTGAGCGTGCCACTGCCGTTCTGGATGACATTTCCATTGCCTGCGATGACACTGGCAAAATCCGTGCCTTGCGTGATGGCGTTGCTGCGATTGAAGACCAGCGTGCCGTTGTTGTTGATCGCGCTACTTGTTGAAAGGGAGCCTGTCGATCCCCCGCTACCGATCTGCAGCGTGCCGGCGCTGATCGTGGTGGCACCGGTGTAGGTGTTCGCGCCGGAGAGAACCCATGTGCCGGTGCCGTCTTTGGTGAGAGAGGTGGTGTTGACCAACCCGGCACTGGTGATGTTAGCTCCATTTGCGACTGTCGCGGCAGCACTCAAGGTCACGGTTTTGGTGGCGGTATTGATGGCAGAGATGGTCGTGCCGACGTTGATGCCAGTGCCGGAAATGGCATTACCCACCGTCAAGCCATCCACCGAGGCAAGCACCAGTGCGGTGCTGGCGGTGCTGGCGGCGGTGGTGGCCGTCGCTCCCGTCGTGGTATTATTGACAATAGCTCCCCCGATTCTGTTGTCGGCCGTGTTGTTTCCGGTGAGGGTGAGCGTCTTGGCTCCCACGATAGTAGCCGTAAAGGCGTTGGAGAATACCAAAGCTCCGGAGCCGCTCGCGTCAAGTCTGGCGCCGCCGGTAGTGCCGGCCAAGTTGACAACGCGGTCAGTGCTGTGGCCTGTACCTGTGTAGAGCAGGGTTCCGGTATCTGCACCACCTCCGATTTCGAACCTTGCGCTTCCACTTCCTACGGAACTGTTTCCGCTCCCCGTACTGGAGATGGAGCTGACTGACAGCGTTCCTTTTGAAATTCCAGTTTTGCCAGTATAACTACTGTTCCCAGTCAGGGTTTGCGTGCCCGTGCCAGCATCAAACTGGATATTACCGACCCCGCTGATGCTACCTCCATAAGTGTTAGTGGCGTTTTTGACATATAAGGTGGACACATTATTAGCAAGAACCAAATTTCCGCCATTAGCTCCACCACCGGAAAGCCCACCGATGAACTTACTGGCAGACGCGCCACTGAAATCGAATGTCGCGCCCGCCACATCGCTCAACACAACAGAGCTGTTGTCGAGACCTCCGGTCATTTTCACCGTGCCGGCGTTGATCGTCGTGGCGCCAGTGTAGGTGTTCGCGCCGGTGAGCGTGAGCGTGCCGGTGCCGCTCTTCACGAGTCCTGCAGATCCTTGGATAATCGCGGAGATGGTGGCGGTCTTGCCGGTGCCGAGCGCATTGACCGTGATGCCGGGCGTGGTGCCGGCCAAGATGAGGTTGTTGGCGGCAACTCCGTTGTTGTCGAGAATCCAGCTTCCCGCGGTGCCCGTCGCGCTATCGCCAAAGACGAGACTGGTCAGGGTGCGGTCGCCATCCAAACTCACCGTGCGGTCTGCCGTGATGTCATTGGTGAAGTAGGCCGTGGATCCCGAGCCGTCGGCAATGGTGCCGCCCGACCAGTTGGCACTGGTGCTCCAGAGACCGTTGGCATCGACAGTCCATGTGCCGTTGGCGGCGTGGAGTGCGGGCGCCAGCAGGACAGCGGCGACAAGGATTGCGAGAGTGAAATTGAGTTTTTTCATCTAATCAATATCCTACACAAACTGCTTAAACTACGTTGTGTTCAAAGTCAAGGGGAGATTTTTGCCTGTCAACAAGTTGTAGAAATTAGTAAGATAATTTTTTTGGATTTATGTCATTGTAAATGAATGATTTAAATATTTTTTATTACCAAGAGAGCGGTAATGCGCGTAAGCTCGTCTAAGAAAAATTTTCGGTGCGAGTTAGACCATTGAAGGAAATCGAGCACAACGTCCAGCCGGTATCGGGCAACGGGCGGTGGCGGTGCCATTGGCCGGGAAGCAGGAAAAAAGCATCGCCCGATGTGAGCACGCGTTTCTTGTCGGCGGCGGTTGTCACTTCGCCGGTCCCCTCGGTGATCAGGCAGAGGGTGGACTCGGGCAGGCTGCGGCCAACGTCGTATTGGAATGCATAGAGCTCGGGCTTCGGCAGCGGATAGGCCTGGCCGGGCGAAATCCCCTCCCAACCGGCGTGCGTGAGGTAGAGCGGCTCGTTGAAAAGCCGGTTCGTGACCGGCAGGGCGTGGCGGAACGGTGTGGGGCCGAGATCTGGCACGTCGATGAGGGAAATGTAGGATGAGCGTGCGCGAACGAGGTTGATCAGCGGGGCCTGCCGGTTCCTTGAAACACCTCGGCCAAAATGGAGTGGTGATGAACTGGAATTCCGGACTTAAATCAAGCTCGGGTTTTCATCCGCGCGGAATTTCAGACATCCTGAAGTCTGAGGAAAACCACGGGAGCCAAGAGAATCTCCCGCAGAGGCGCTGAGACGCAGAGGATCCTACT
>Ga0209401_1002556_pt1 | contig 11719 bp, 10 predicted proteins | sample M_140807_MF_Meta_FD_187318 | JGI IMG/M metagenome (GOLD analysis project Ga0209401, IMG submission 187318) | Freshwater microbial communities from Lake Montjoie, Canada to study carbon cycling - M_140807_MF_MetaG (SPAdes) (version 2) | ecosystem: Environmental > Aquatic > Freshwater > Lake...
GGCCGCCGCCCTTGAGGCCAGCCTCAAAGTGGGCGTGAGTGAAACCCTCTCCGGCCAGATCGTGACCGGCACCCAGGCCAACCGCTCGGTGAAGACCACCGGCAACGAAGCGGCCACCTGCCGCACGATCACTGGCACCGAGTACCTCGGCTCCGAGGTGTTCCAGACCTTCTGCCAGAGCGACGCCGCCAGTCGCCAGCCCGCCAAGGTGCGCGTCACCGCCACCAGCCACGGCAACCGGGTGACCGGCAATGAGGTGGGCCGCTCCGAGAAGGTCACCGGCGACGAGCCCGGCACCTGCAAGCTCGTGACCGGCACGGAATACTTTTCAGCCAACCAGGATGCGGCCTATTGCGGCATCAGCTCCCCCAGCCCCCGCAAGGTCGGCCAGACCATCACCGCCACGGGCCGTCCCGTCTCGGGTGTGATGGTGGGGCGCTCTGAGAAGGTGACGGGTAATGAAGCCGGCTCCAGCCGCCACCTCACCGGCGACCAATACGTGAACGATCACTCCGATCTGGGCGGCCGCAGCCCCGTGAAGGTGGCCAGCCTGCAAACCCTGCGGGGCACCGGCATCACGGGCACTCACGTGGGCCGCAGCGACCAGGTGACCGGCGATGAACCCGGCAGCTGCAAGATCATCACCGGCGACGAATACGTGGGGACCCACCAATACGACCGCTTTTGCGGCGGCCGTCCCGAGCCAGAGGCGGCCAAGGTTGGCTTCAGTACGACCAACCGCCAGCAGGTGGTGAGCGGCACCCGCACCGGCCGCTCCGAAAAGGTGACCGGCGATGAGCCCGGCACCTGCAAGGTGGTGACCGGCACCCCCTACGCCGGCCTTGAGGAGTCGGGCAACTGGTGCTCCACCAACCAGGTGGCCGCCGTTCGCCAGCGCACTCCGATGCGCATGGGATCGGTGATGACGGGCATCCAGCCCGGCATCGGCGGGGTGATGACCGGAGCCGAGCGGGGCGCCTGCGGTGACGTGAGCGGCACCCCCTATGTGGGCGTCGACCAGCGCCTCGAAGCCTGCGGTGCAGCCTCGGCCTCTGACGCTGACTTTCCCCAGCCCCTGGAGACAGCCCCCTGGCAGCAGTTCAGCGTGCAGTCCCCGGCGCGGGCGGCCCAGGTGCAGCGCGATAAAAAGGGCGCCGTGACCGGCAGCAGCTACGAATTCGGCGGGAGGATCACCGGCCCTTTTGACCTGGCGGCCGACAAAGTGACAGGCACGGAGCAGTTTCGCTTCGATCGCCGTCCGAGTCAGCCGGTTTTGGTGCCAGCCCGTACCCCTGAAGCGGCTGCCACCTCCCTTCCTGTCTCCCGGGTAACCGGTGAGGGTTCCGGCCTCCGGATCACCGGTGATGACTGGGACCGTGGAGATCGGGTGACGGGAACCGAGGGCGTGTCGGCCCGACGCCGCAACCCCAGCCGCCGCGGTGTTCTCACGGCGATGCCCGGCCAGCTGCCGAAGCGCAACGAAGATATGCCCGAACCCGTTAGCCGGATCACCGGTTCGAGCGGCAACACCGTGGCCGGGTCCCTGATCACGGTCTCCGGCGGCGCCCGGGGCTGAGCGCATGCCCCGACGTCCGGCCATCTCCAGCCGCTCCCTGGCCCCGAGCGCACCCCGGCGCCGACCCGAGGCTGACGGCGCCGGCCTTCGCGAACGGCTCGCGACTGTGCGGGGTGAAGGTGTGGAGGAGTCCCGCTCTACGGCCTTCTCTACTCGGCCCCAAGCGGCCAAGGTTCCGTTGGTTCGCACGGGATTTAGGGGCTGGATGACCGCAGGCCTCCATCCCCTCAGCGATGGACGCACCAACGCCCGCCTGCAGGCCTATGACAGCAGGGTGAAGGAAGCGTTCGACCGGATCGTGCCGGTGCTCAAGCAACTCTCCACCCTGCAGCACGAGGACGATTTCGTGGCCCGGGCCCAGCAGCTCGCCCGCGCCGAGCTGGGCTACGAGCTCCCCCTGCCGATCCTGGAGCGGGCCTGGGTAACCCAGCTCGACATGCGCACCCTGTTCGCCTGGTGTGTGTTCGAGACCTTTGAGCAGACCAGCGCCACCTTCTTTCAGCAGGATCCCCTCGAGGGCCAGCGCGGCAGTGAAGCCGCCCAGGCATTCGAATCCTTCCTGCTGGAATGCGGCTTCCACCTGCTCGACATCACCCCCTGCGCCGATGGCCGCCTGGCCCACGCCATGGCCTACGCGCTGCGGATTCCTTACAGCGCCGTGCGCCGGCGCCCCCATGCCGGTGCCCTGTTCGATGTGGAGAACACGGTGAATCGCTGGGTCAAGACCGAGCATCGCCGCTACCGCGAAGCCCTGCCCAACCCCGCCCATGCCGACACCCGTTACCTGAAGGTGGTGCTCTATCACTTCAGTTCCCTGGATCCGGCCCACGAGGGATGTGCGGCCCATGGCAGCGACGACGCCTTGGCGGCCTCCTGTGGGGCCAGGCGGCTCCAGGACTTTCAGCAGGCGGTGGAAAACAGCTTTTGCTGCGGTGCCTCGGTGGACCTCCTCCTGATCGGCATCGACACCGATACCGATGCGATCCGGGTGCATGTGCCCGGGCTCGACGGCAGCACCAACCTGGAGCGTTGGCTGGATGCCCGCGAGGTATATGAGGCCACCCGGCACCTCGGAGCGGCCGAGGGCAGGGCGCGCGTGCAAGCAATGGTGGAACAGGCGGCCGCCGCTAGCCCAGATCCCGGCATGGTGAAGCTGATCAGCCGCCTGATCGAGAACAACCTCTCCCAGATCGACTATGTGCGTCAGTTCCATGGCGGCCATTACACCGATGCCGGCCATGCCGAGCGCTTCATCGGCGTGGGCATCGGTTTCAAGGAGATTCACCTTCGCAATCTCACCTACTTCGCCTACATGGACACCGTGGAGGAAGGCGCTCCCGATCTGGATGTGGGGGTGAAGATCTTCAAGGGTCTCAATGTGTCGCGAGGGCTGCCCGTGCCTGTGGTGGTGCGCTTCGATTACAGCGGCAAGGTGCCCGGAGCCCGCGATCGCGCGGTGCGCCACGGCGCACGGGTGTTGGAGGCGATGCGGCAGCGCTATCGCGATCTCTTCGCCGAAGGGCTCATCCATGCCCTGCTCACCGTGCACGACAAGGACGGTCAGGCCCCCGCCGAAGCGGTAGGGTCCACCATCAGCTTTGCGAGTGGAGGAGGGCACTGAAATGCTGATCTGCAAAGTTGTGAAGCCGCTGGTCTCCACCAATCGCATTCCCGATTTTGAGCACAAACACCTACAGGTGGTGCTGGATGGCAGTACCCAGAAGGTGGCTGTTGATGCGGTGGGCTGCATCCCCGGCGACTGGGTGATTTGTGTGGGCAGTTCGGCCGCCCGTGAAGCCGCCGGCAGTAAGTCCTATCCGAGCGATCTCACCATTGTGGGGATCATTGACCACTGGGACCCCGACGCGGGTAAAGCGCCCGTGACTTCCGAAACCGTCGCCAAGCCGGATTCGGCACCCAAGACCGATCCAGCCGCTGGAGCACCACCGGCGGCCCCCAATGCCGTCCCCGATGCGCCAGCGGCTCCTTCCGCCAATGGTGGAGGCAATTCCTGATGGAGATCATGCAGGTCACCGGTTCCTTGGTCTGCACCCAGCGGGTGCCCGGTCTGGAGCACTGGAACCTGCGGGTGCTGCGCACCGCCAAGGGCAAGTTCAGCGTGGCGGTGGATCCGGTGGGTGCCGCCGTGGGCAACTGGGTGTTCACCGCCAGTGGCTCGGCCGCCCGCTTCGCCTGCGGCAATCCCGAGGTGCATACCGATCTCACCATCGGCGGCATCATCGATTTCTGGGAACCCGATGGTTGAGCCCTTGCCTGGCCACCCCGGCCTGATCTGAGTGCGGCGAAGGCGCCGACACCCCCTCCCCCGCCACGCTTCCCTCCTCCCATCATGGCCAGCCGCTCCCCCAGACCCTCCTCCCGACGTTCCTCCGCTAGCGAGGGTTCCACGGCGACCCAGGTGGCGGGTTCAGGGGAAGGGGTGCCGCAAACCCTCTCCTCCCCTCCATCCGCCAGCGCTTCGGCGCCGGCCACCACCCCCGCCTCCACAGCGGGGGTGGTGCCCACGGTGGCCCCAACCCCCAAGGCCCTGCCGGCGGCAGCCTCGTCTGAGTCCCAACCCGTCGCCACCTCCACGGTGGCGACCGTCGCTCCGGTGGTGCAAGCCGCCGCCGCGGCGACGGTGCAGGCCCCAGCTGCGGCGAAGGCCAAGGTCCCCGCTGCCCGCAGGTCAGCAACGGCCAGCCGCCTCACCGCGGCCGGCAGCCGGTCCGGCGGTTCTCCATCCGCCCGGAGTGGAGCCGCAACCCCATCCCGGAGCACGAGCCCCGGGCGCACCACCACCGCAACCTCCCGTCGCGGTGGTGGTGCCTCCACACCCCCTTCCAATCCATCCACCCTTTCCTTCCCCATGGCTGACACGGTTCAGGGCATTGCCCTCGGCATGATCGAAACCCGCGGCCTGGTTCCCGCCATTGAGGCGGCCGACGCCATGACCAAGGCCGCCGAGGTGACCCTCGTCGCCCGGGAATTCGTCGGTGGCGGCTATGTCACCGTGATGGTGCGCGGTGAAACCGGTGCCGTGAACGCGGCTGTCCGCGCCGGCGCCGACGCCTGCGAGCGGGTGGGGGATGGATTGGTGGCGGCCCACATCATTGCCCGCCCCCATGGTGAGGTGGAACCGGCCATCGCCGCCAGCGGCGTCGGCCGCCGTCTCTGATCGCCGTGGAAGCCGCCCATCCGCGCGTCCTCGGCTATCTGGGACGCGCCCTGAGCCTGGAGCTCTCCGCCGTCCAGCAGTACATGACCCAGGCTTCCTTGGTCGAACTGTGGGGGGATGGGGATGCGGCCGATCGCTTTCGCCAGGAGACGGTGGAGGAGCTGCATCACGCCGAAAGGATCGTGAAGCGCATGCTCGCCCTAGGGGTCGCTCCTGCGGCCTCCCAGCTGCTCCCTGTGACCCATGCCGCCGATCTGGTCGAGCTCCTGCGCCGCAATGCCGTGCTGGAGAACAACCTAATCGCCCATTATGCGGAGGCCATGCGCTTCTGCCTTCAGATCGGCGATGGCGATCAACACGCCTTCTTCCAGGCCCTCTGGCAGGAGGAACAGCATCACGGCCAAGAGCTAGCCACCTGGCTGGCCCATCTCCAGGGGCCTGACGGGGCCCCGCCCGGGCGAGCCCGGTTCTAAATGGAAAGCTGTGTGCCGTTGGTCGGTGGCAGTTGCTGATGGCTTCCGATCAGTCGCGCTTCTTGCGCAGCGCCTAAAGTCCGGCGCCATGCGGCGTTAACGCCCAGTCCCGTTCGCTTCGCTTTCTTGCCCCACTCCCTTCCCCTGCCGATCCAGCTGGTCTGGCTGATCCCGCTCTACGGGTTCAGCAGCATGCTGGTGTCGCTGCCCTGGGCGAGCGGCTGGATCAAGCGGAGCGGGCCTAGGCCGGCGGCCTATCTCAACCTCCTGCTGACCCTGGTGGCCGTGGTACACGGCAGCCTGATCATCTGGGAGGTGTTGGCCCTTGGTCCCCAGCACCTGGAATTCCCCTGGTTTGCAGCCGCCGACATCGATCTGCGGATCGGCTTTGACCTCTCGATCACAAACTTGGCCGCCCTGGAGCTCGTGACTTCCATGAGCCTCCTCTGCCAGGTCTTCGCCTTGGGCTACCTCGACAAGGAGTGGTCCCTGGCCCGCTTCTATGCCCTGGTTGGATTTTTCGAGGGCGCCATGGCGGGGGTGGTGCTGAGCAGCAACTTATTCATGAGTTATTTCCTGCTGGAGATGCTCACCCTCTCCACCTATCTGCTGGTGGGCTTTTGGTATGCCCAGCCGCTGGTGGTGACGGCAGCCCGCGATGCCTTTCTCACCAAGCGGGTGGGCGATGTGCTGCTGCTGATGGCCATGGTGGCTCTTTCAGCCTGGGCCGGTTCGCTCGAATTCTCCGATCTCTACCAATGGATCGACACCGCCCAGCTCGCCCCCCTGCCGGCCACCTTGCTGGGCCTGGGTCTGATCGCCGGCCCCATGGGCAAGTGCGCCCAGTTTCCGATGCATCTATGGCTGGATGAGGCCATGGAGGGCCCCAACCCGGCCTCGATCCTGCGCAACTCCGCCGTGGTGGCCTGTGGTGCGCTGGTGCTACTGAAGTTGATGCCACTGCTTCGCCTCTCGCCGGTGGCCATCGATGTGCTGCTGGTGGTGGGCACGATCAGTGCGATCGGCGGTGCCCTGGTGGCCATCGCTCAGGTGGATCTCAAACGCACCTTCTCCTATGGCACCACCTCCTATCTGGGACTGGTGTTCCTGGCGATCGCCCTTCAGAAGCCCCTGCTGGCCCTCCTGCTCTTGTTTGCCCATGGTCTGGCCAAGGCCCTTCTGTTCATGAGTGTGGGCAGCGTGATCACCACCACCGTCTGTCAGGACCTCACCGAACTCGGTGGCCTGGGATCCCGCATGCCCGCCACCACCACGGCCTATCTGGTGGCCGCCGCGGGCCTCACCGGCCTGTTTCCCCTCGGCTGCTTCTGGTGCTTTGGGCTGATGGTCGACACCTTTCGGGATGGCCATCCCCTATTGGCGGGCGTGGTGCTGCTCACCAACGCCCTCACCGCCTTCAACCTGGTTCGGGTCTTCCGTCAGGTGTTCCTCGACAAGCCCCATCCCAAGACCCGCCGCAGCCCGGAGGTGACCTGGCTGATGGCCCTGCCGATGGTGAGCCTGGCCGTGCTCGTGTTGCTCAGCCCCCTCGCGCTCGAGCGGATCAACCCCTTCACGGCGATCCCCAGCTTCTCCAGTTCGAGCACCCTGCTGGTGGTGGGCAGTGGTTTGGCAGGGGTGCTAGCGGGTTGCCTGGTGCAGCTCGATACCTTCTGGAGCCGCTCCATGTTCCGCCCGCTAGGGATGTTGCAAGACCTGCTGGCCTACGACTTCTACACCGAGCGGATCTACAAGGCCACAATCGTAGCCTTTGTGGCGGGCCTGGCCCGTCTCACCAACAGCGTTGACCGGGTGCTGGTGAACGGACTGGTGAATCGGATCGGCAGCGCTTCGCTGGCCAGCGCCGAAGGGCTCAAGCTCGGCGTCAGCGGCCAGCTGCAGAGCTATGTGCTCACCCTGGTGGCAGCGATCATCATGCTCCTGGCCAGCCTGGCCTGGTTGAAGGGATGAGGCCTCAATGATGCTGAGCCTGCTCCTGTTCATTCCCTTCCTGGGTGCCTTCGGCCTGCTCCTCTGGCCGAGCAATCCGCCGCCCGGAAGGATGCGGGCGATCGCCATCACCACCCTGGCCGTGCAGCTGCTCTGGACCCTGCGGGTGCTGCTGGCCTTTGACCCCCAGCAGGGGGGGATGCAGCTGCAGGAATCCATCAACTGGGTGCCGATGATCGGTCTGGATTACCGCCTCGGCATCGACGGTCTCTCCTTGCCCCTGGTTCTGATGAACGGGGCCCTCACCCTGGTGTCGGCCGTGTGCACCCGTGACATCAACCAGCGGCCGCGCATCTACTTCGCCCTGCTGCTGCTGATCAGCGGCGCCGTGAACGGAGCCTTCCTGGCGGAAAACCTGCTGCTCTTTTTCCTGTTCTATGAGCTGGAGCTCATTCCCCTCTGGCTGCTGATCTCGATCTGGGGGGGCACCGAGCGCGCTTACGCGGCCACGAAGTTTCTGATCTTCACGGCCATCTCCGGCATGCTCATTCTTGGAGCCTTTCTTGGCCTGGCCCTGTTCACCGGCACGGTGGATTTCAGCCTCACCCCGATCCTCAGCGAACGGCTGGCGATGGGCAGCCAGCTGGTGCTTCTGGTCTCCCTACTGATCGGTTTCGGCATCAAGATTCCGCTGGTGCCTTTTCACACCTGGTTGCCTGACGCCCACACCCAGGCCTCCACACCGGTGTCGGTGTTGCTGGCGGGGGTGCTGCTCAAGCTCGGCACCTATGGCCTGCTGCGCTTCTGTCTGGGCCTCTTCCCCGAGGCCTGGGCCCTGGTAGCCCCCTGGCTGGCGATCTGGGCGGCGGTCTCGGTGCTCTATGGCTCCCTGGCGGCGATCGCCCAACGGGACATGAAGCGGATGGTGGCCTACAGCTCGGTGGGTCACATGGGCATGATTCTGTTGGCGGCGGCTGCCGCAACCCCGGTGAGCCTGCTCGGTGCGGTGTTCCAGATGGTGAGCCATGGCCTGATTTCCGCCCTGCTCTTTTTGTTGGTGGGCATCGTGTACCGCAAGACCGGCACCCGCGACCTGGAAGTGTTGCGGGGCCTGCTCAATCCGGAGCGAGGCTTGCCCTTCACCGGCACCTTAATGATTCTTGGGGTGATGGCCAGTGCAGGCCTGCCCGGGATGGCCGGCTTCATCTCCGAATTCCTGGTGTTTCGCGGCAGCATCAGCGTGTTCCCCCTGGCCACCCTGCTCTGCATGGTGGGTTCGGGCCTCACCGCTGTCTATTTCCTCCTGCTGGTGAATCGGGCCTATTTCGGTCGGATGGCGATCACCCCCCCCAGCGAGGACCCCAGCGCCGATGCGCGCCTCGATATCCGCCTGGCCGGAGTGGCCCTGAGGGAAACGCTGCCGGCCCTTGGGCTCTCCCTGGCGGTGATCGGGCTGGGGCTGGTGCCGAGGGGCCTGGGCTGGCTCAGTGAAACCACCGCCACCGCCATGGCCGAACTGCCGGCCTTGCTCGCCGCCAGCGCCGGAGGGCTGGGCTGATGCCGGTCATCCCTGCACTGCTCACCCATGCCGGCGGTCGTCCCAGCATCGAAGTGCTGGAGGCCAGGCTTCTGGCGGGAGAGACCCTGCTGGCCGAAACCTCCGAGCATGTGGTGGAGGTGGTGGATGTGCTCAACAGCTATGGCGAGGTGCTTGATGCCTACAGCATCAACCTGATCTTCCAGGCCGAGCAGCAGTTCCTCAATCCCTTCCCGGTGTTCCGCTTCCTCGATGGCGACCTGAGCCCCGCCAAGATCTGGCGCCACCTCAACAATGACCGCATCAACTTCGAGTACGCCGAATATTGCATGAAGGCCATGCTCTGGCATGGCACCGGCGGGCTCGATGCCTACCTCGACTCCGAGTCGTTTCACCAGAACTGCACCGCGATCATCCGCCACAAAACCCGCCGGGACCCCCTGCTGGCTCTGCTCCATCCGATCTTCCCCAATTTCCTACCCGAAGCCATCCGGGCCGCCGCCACCACCCATGCCCTCGGCCAGTTCTGGCGGGTGATGAGTGATCTGTTCCTGGATCTGGCCCGGGCTGAGGCGGCTGGCACGGTGACCACGATCACCGAGGTGGTGGCCTTCATCAAGGATGGCCTGGTGAAAGCCGCAGCCAATCCGATCACCTATGGCGTGCAGGTGGGGGGCGAACACTTCTGGGTGCTGCCGCCCGAGGCGGGGCTCACCTTCCTGGTGGATGTGGCGGTGCCCTATGTGGAGGCGGTGTTCCTGCGGGGTATGCCGTTCCTGGGCACCGTGTCGTTCAATGCGCAGGCCCAGCAGATCTCACCGGACCAGGGCCAATTCGCCTACGGCGCCCTCTATGCCGATCCCCTGCCCACCATGGGCGCCGGCATTCCCCCCAGCATGCTGATGCAGGATATGTTCCGCCACCTGCCGGAGCGCCTCCATGCCATCTACCGGCGGCGCAGCCGCGGCGAGGGCGATGTGCGGGTGAAGATCTGCATGAGCTTCCAGAAGTCGATGTTCTGCGTCACCAACGCCGCCATCGACGGCACCTTTCCCCATTCACTGGCCAGCTCGATTCCACTCGAGCAGGCCGCCAACCGGGCCTATGCCCGGGCCTGGGCCGAGCGGCTGGCGGTAGCCCGCACCGATTGCCTCGACCCCTACAGCGGCTGAGATCTGGCCTCCTCTTGGCGATCTAAGGCTTGGAGCCCCTTCCTGCCGTGGCCTAGGTTCATTCGATGAATCAGCCCTGGACGCAGCGGTCCCGCCCCGATCGGTTGGAGCGCCGCATCGAATTCGATGACTACGAAAGCACCCGCAGCTTTCTGGAGCGGCTCAATGCCCTGGCGGAGGGCGAGGGGCGCTACCCCGACATTAGCTTCGGCCGCACCTATGTGAACCTCACCCTGCGGCCCGATGACGATCAGCCGGTGGGAGAGGTTGATCAGGCCTTTGCCGCGGAGATCGATGCCCTCCTCTGATACCCAGCCGCCGATCGCGGGGCCTGGTGCTTCCCCGCAGCCGCTAGCCGAAATGCCCGAGGAAATGGGAGGCGACCATCTCACGGTCGATCTGCGAGGGGCCTACGAGGCTGCGGGCATCCAGGCGGTGCTCGACCAGCTGGATCAGGACCTGGTGGGTCTGCGGCCCGTGAAGGCAAGGATCCGCGAGATCGCCGCCCTGCTGGTGGTGAACCGGGCACGGCGGGTGATGGGGCTGGAATCGGGGCCGCCGAGCCTGCACATGTCGTTCACCGGTAGGCCGGGCACCGGCAAGACCACGGTGGCCGAAAGGATGTCGAAGATCCTGCATGGGCTTGGCTATGTGCGCAAGGGACACGTGGTGACCGCCACCCGCGATGATCTAGTGGGTCAGTACATCGGCCATACGGCCCCCAAGACCCGGGAGATGCTGAAGAAAGCGATGGGTGGTGTGTTGTTCATCGACGAGGCTTATTATCTCTACCGGCCCGAGAATGAGCGTGACTATGGCGCTGAGGCGATCGAGATCCTGCTGCAGGTGATGGAGAATAATCGTGATGATCTGGTGGTGATCTTCGCGGGCTACAAGGAGAGGATGGATGTGTTTTATCAATCCAATCCTGGCCTCTCTTCGCGGGTAGCCAACCACATTGATTTCCCCGACTACAGCGCCCCTGAATTGCTGGCGATCGCCAAGCTGATCCTCGCCAGCGAAAACTACCGCTTCAGCGAGGAGGCCACCGAAGTGTTCGCCGACTACATCGTGCGCCGAATGCAACTACCATTCTTCGCCAATGCCCGTTCGATCCGCAACGCCATCGACCGGGCCCGCATGCGCCAGGCGAATCGGTTGTTCAATGGCATGGAAAGCCGGCTTAGCAAGCTTGACTTGATGACGATCGAAGCGGAAGATATCACCGCTAGCCGGGTTTTTCAGGGGGTGGTGGAGGGGCTGGATCGGAGTGAGCCTCTGGCTAACGGAGATCCCTGCCCATAATGTCTCGCTGTGAATTTGCGTAGACATCATCAAGGAGCTTAAGCCATTGATTTGCCACAGACCGAGCGGAATACCGTTTGATCTCTAAATCGTGAACTTGATATGAACGCACAAATTGACCGTATTGAGTCGAGAGCCTCAGGATTCCTTGCTGAATTGATTGCGGCTGACGTACGTCACAGTACACGCCAATTCCCAGATTATCGATGATGGATTGAATCGGATTTCCTTGCGGACCAACGACAAGAATCGGTTTTTGGTGCCCCAGGTAATCAAAGAATTTTGAAGGTTGATTGTCGATGTGTCTTTCGCCAATCACCACCAGTAAGATGTCTGAGTTTTCCGCAATTGCGTGGGATGTTACGTAGCTCACTGCTGGGTGGATTCTCAGCTGGCTTGAGAGAAGGTGGTTGCCTGCGATCGATTGAAGAGCGCGCTTGTAGAGAAATCCATAGATCGTGAGCTGGATACAAATCGGATTGGCAGCCTCCCAATTCATGATCATCGCATCAAGGATTGTATCCAACG
>Ga0209401_1002558_pt1 | contig 11715 bp, 14 predicted proteins | sample M_140807_MF_Meta_FD_187318 | JGI IMG/M metagenome (GOLD analysis project Ga0209401, IMG submission 187318) | Freshwater microbial communities from Lake Montjoie, Canada to study carbon cycling - M_140807_MF_MetaG (SPAdes) (version 2) | ecosystem: Environmental > Aquatic > Freshwater > Lake...
TCACAACGTTCTCTCCCTGAGACGGTCCGAACAGTGCCAGACTCACCATTTATTAAACCTGATACGCTTGACTTTGATGCAAAGTGATACCGAACTAAAACAGACGCCACGAGGGGTCGGGCTAATTGGCAGCACTGAGCCTAGAATTCACACGCCTTTATTGACTGGCCCATCTAAATCACAAGAAGTTGCAGATCTAGCCGCGAAGATAGGTTTACCGCTTATCCCTTGGCAACGCTGGGTCTTAGATGATTTACTAGCTGTAGATGATGCTGGTATGTGGCGTAAGAAAACAGCTCTAGTATTAGTTGCCCGCCAAAACGGTAAGACGCACCTAGCACGTATGCTAATACTGTCGCATCTCTTCCTATGGGGATCTAAGAACGTGCTGGGTATGTCTTCTAACCGTAACATGGCATTAGATACATTTAGACAAGTTGCTTACACAATACAAGATAATGAATTTCTATTGAAACAGATCAGACAGATAAGACTTGCTAATGGTCAAGAATCTATTACATTAAATAACGGTGCAAGGTATGAGATAGCGGCAGCGACTAGAGATGCACCACGTGGTAAGACTGCAGACTTCCTATACATAGATGAGTTACGTGAATGGACACCAGAGGCGTATACAGCTGCACTGCCAGTGACTCGTGCAAGACCGGCGGCAATGACTTTGATGACAAGTAACGCAGGTGATGGATTTAGTACGGTGCTTAATGATTTAGTAGAGCGATGCAAGTCTTATCCACCAGACAATTTAGGTTATTACGAATACAGCGCACCACAGCATTGTAAAGTGCATGATCGTAAGGCTTGGGCTATGGCTAATCCAGCACTAGGACATTTAATAACAGAAGAAACATTAGAAGAATCTGTAAACACAAATAGCATAGAAGCTACAAGAACTGAGATGTTATGCCAATGGGTAGATAGCGCAGTAAGTCCTTGGGTGTATGGCAGTATAGAAGCATGCAGTGACAGCACATTAGAGATACCTGTCGGGCCTATGACTATAATGGCCTTTGATATTGCACCTACAAGAAGATCGGGTGCGTTAATAATGGGTCAAATGAAAGACGGCAAAATAGCCGTAGGACTTGCACAGCTTTGGCATAGTGATATTGCAATAGATGAGATTAAAATGTCTAGCGATATAAATGAATGGGCCAAAAAGTATCACCCACATATTATTTGTTTTGACAAGTATGCCACGCAATCAATAGCCACACGGTTAGAGCAAAGCGGATGGCGTATGCAGGATGTGTCTGGTCAAGCGTTTTACCAGGCATGCTCGGATCTATCAGATGCTATGGCTAACGGCAGAATGGTGCATAGTGGTCAGGCAGACTTAGTACAGCACCTAAATAACTGTGCTGCTAAGACTAGTGATGCTGGATGGCGCATTATTAGGCGTAAATCTGCCGGTGACGTTACAGCTGCAATATCCTTGGCTATGGTCGTAAGCCAGTTGACACGCCCGCAACAAACTGCGCAAATCTTTGTCTAATTTGCACTATTAGTACGTTTTATGCTATAAAGTATACATATGGGTCTATTGTCTGCTTTGGGTATTACAAATAATAACAAAACCGTACAAGCGCAATACGCCCCTGCCGTTATGAATGATGGCTACAGCTATGGTGGTGTTGGAAATGCTTTCGGATATGGCCCACTAGATCGAGCCTTGGCTATGCAAGTACCAGCTGTTGCAAGATGCCGTAATTTAGTTGCTGGTGTAATTAGTTATTTACCTTTAGAACTTTACAAAAAATCTACTGGAGAAGAATTAGGTTCTCCTGTATGGTTAGAGCAACCGGACATCCGTCAGCCTAGATCCGTCACGATAAGTGCCACCGTGGATTCGTTAATATTCTACGGTGTCGCTTATTGGCGTGTAACTGAAGTTTATGCAGATGATTTGCGTCCATCACGTTTTGAATGGGTAAGCAATTTAAGAGTTAATGCACAATTAAATGCTAAAGGTACTGAGGTTTTGTATTACACCGTTGATGGTGAAAAAGTACCAATGGTTGGCCCTGGATCATTAGTCACATTCCAAGGATTAACTCAAGGCGTATTGCAAACCGCAGGTCGCACAATTCAAGCAGCATTAGATTTAGAAAAAGCCGCAGCTGTAGCAGCGCAGACACCAATGGCAACAGGATTCTTAAAAAACACTGGCGCAGATATGCCAGAGTCACAAGTACAAGGTTTATTAGCAGCTTGGAAAGCAGCACGTCAATCTAGATCGACTGCATACCTAACCAGCACACTATCTTATGAAACTGTCGGATTTAGCCCTAAAGATATGATGTATAACGAAGCATCACAATATTTGGCAACACAAGTTGCACGTGCTATGAACGTCCCTGCTTATTACATTAGTGCTGATATGAATAACAGCATGACCTACCAGAATATTATTGATGGCCGTAAAGAGTTTGTGGCTTATTCCTTGCAACCATTTATTTGTGCTATTGAAGATCGTTTGTCAATGGATGATATTACTACCAGGGGCAACGTAGTCAGATTCAATATTGAGGAATCATTCCTGCGTGCAGACACAATGAAGCGTTTGGAAGCAATAGAGAAAATGTTATCTCTAGGTCTAATAGATATACAGCAAGCCAAAGAAATGGAAGACATGTCACCTAACGGAAGTGAGAGCTATAATGTTTCTTGAGTTTAGTAGCGCAATTGAAAGTTCTGACAGCGAACGCAGAATTATCGCTGGCAAAATTGTGCCATACGAAAAAGTAGGATTTACTTCAGCAGGCCCAGTTGTATTCGCCAAAGATTCTATCGATATTGGTGATCCTGGAAAAATTAAGATGCTTATGCAACACAAAAACGATAAGCCTATTGGCCGAATGCAAAAGTTTAATAAAGCCGAAGACGGCATCTACGCATCCTTTAAGATCAGTGCATCTATGCAAGGTCAGGATGCTTTAACACTTGCAAGCGAGCAGTTAATTGACGGCCTATCTGTAGGCGTTGAAGTAACTGGATCTAAGCAAATGAAAGATTATTTATATGTAACCAAGGCAAGCTTAAAAGAAGTTAGCCTGGTAGAAACACCAGCATTTGCTGAGGCAAATGTAACTAAAGTTGCTGCAAGCGAAAGCGAAGCAGATGCAACACCAACTACTACGGAAAGTGAGGCTATCTTGGATACAACTCCAGAGCCAACTGTTACACCGGCAGAGGTTGCTCCAGTAGAAGCCGCACGTCCAACAATTAGTGCTGCTATCTATGCTGAGCCACGTACGCCAATCAATTCACAAGCTAAGTATCTGCAATATGCAGTTAAGGCACAATTAGGAGATCACGAAGCTGGTCTATGGGTAAGAGGCGAAGATGCAAAATCACAGAAAATTACAGCTGCTGATGATTCATTCTCAACCAACCCAGCATTCTCACCAGTAAGTTATGCAACAACTGTTGTAGATACTCTTATCGGATCACGTCCAACTATTGAGGCATGTGGCGGAGCAAAAGTTATTCCTAACTCTGGCATGACTATCTCACATCCTAAAATTACAACTTCAGGTACCGTTGCAGAGACTGCAGAAGGTGGCTCACCATCTGAGACAGGTATCGTATCTGCATACGTAAATGCAACTGTTAAGAAGTACGCTGGATTACAACGCTACTCAGTAGAATTACTAGAGCGTTCATCTGATAATCCTGCATTCTTTCAAGCAATGCTTGACAACATGACACGTGCCTACAACAAGGCAACAGATGCAGCAGTAATTGCTGAAATTACATCTGGTGGAACTCTTGCAACATCACAAGCTACTACCTACCTAGGTATCCAAGCATTCATCGCACAAGCTGGTCCAGCTGCATATTCTGCAACTGGTGAACTAGCAAGCGCATATGTTGCTGGTACTTCACAATGGTCTCTATTGATCGGGGCTAAGGACAGTACGGATCGTCCAATATTTACCTCACAAAATCCGATGAATGCTGGTGGTACATCATCACCAACATCAATTCGTGGTAATGTGCTTGGATTAGATCTATATGTTGATGCCAACATGGTATCTACAACTATTGATGATTCAGCATTCATTATCGTGCCATCAGCAATTGCAATTTATGAGAGTCCAGTATTGAGACTTTCAACAAACGTACCAACATCAGGCGAAATTGAATTGATGCTGTACGGATACTTGGCGACTAAGACACTTGTGTCTGGTGGTCTACAACGCTACAACATGACAGCGTAGTAATAGCAATACTTTAATAATCCTCTGGGGTTTAGTAGCCCTAGCCCCAGGGGAGCTTTTTAAGAGAGGACAGTATGGCAGCCACAATGGTAACTAAAGCCGAATTACGTAGTAATTTAGGCATAGGTAGCTTATACAGTGATGCAACCGTGGAAGAATGCTGTCAATCGGCAGAGGATTTAATTTCTAAATATCTTTGGCATAATGATGCGCCAGTAGTAGGCACATCAATTAGCAACAATGTAGCAAGTTTAGTTTTAGCAAACCCTGGCATATTTGTTACAGGTCAAGAAATTACAATTAGCGATTCTGGTGCAACATATAATGGCACCTACACATTAACCGGATCATTCCCAGGTACTACAGTGCCAGCATCTATTGGCACAGCATTTTGGAGCACATACGCATTTAGTTCAAATCCTAACGGTTACAGCATTATTCAATATGCAAAGACAGCTGCAAACGATCCATTTCATTTTGTAAAACCATACGGCCGAGCCCTTGGCCCAGAGCATAAATCACAGGCTTACACTGCGACCCCTGCTATCAGAGAGGCTGCGATGATCGTAGCTGTAGACATCTGGCAAGCACGTCAAGTTAGCCAGACTGGTGGGGTAGGTATGGATGGGATCACTGCAAGCCCATATCGGATGGGTTATCAGCTGATTAACAGAGTGCGTGGTCTCATCCAACCGTATTCTAGTCCTAATTCACTGGTCGGCTAATGTCAGCAGCAATAACCACATTACGTGGCACACTAGCAACAGACCTAGCCAATGCAGGCGTGTGGTCTACCTTTGCTTATCCACCTGCGACTCTACTGGCTAACAGTGTAGTAATTACACCTAGCGATCCTTACATCGTGCCATCTAATAATGATTATACAAGTATCGCACCTTTAGCTAATTTCAAAGTTTTAATAACCGCACCTGCATTTGACAATCAAGGCAACCTAGCAGGCATAGAAGACTTTATTGTCGCCGTTGTGACTAAACTAAACGCATCATCTTTGGTGCTAAACATATCAAGTGTCTCCGCTCCAGCTATAACTAATGCAGCTAGTGGAGATTTATTAACGTCAGAAATAACAGTATCAATCCTAACGAGCTGGAGCTAAAATGAGTCTAACACCAGAAGATTTAGCCTTCTTGAAAAAGATAGGTCAGATCGAAGAAGCACCAAAACCTGCAACTACTAAAGAGAAAGACAAGGAGTAATCATGGCCGTATTTCTGAATAATGGCGTTTCCGTCACGTTCAATTCTGTAGACCTGTCAGCATACGTTACATCTGTAACTGTTAATCAATCATTTGATGAACTAGAAGTAACTGCTATGGGAGATACAGCTCACAAATTTGCTAAAGGACTAGAGGCAAGCACTATTACTCTAGATTTCTTAAATGATAATGCTGCAACTACTGTAATCCCTACTTTGCGTGCTGCTTATGGTACAACTGTACCTGTGGTAATCAAGCAAACAACTGGAGCCGTATCTGCAAGCAATCCTTCATATTCAACCACTGTTTTGGTCAATAACTTAAACAATGTAAATGGATCTGTAAGCGATATATCAAGCCAATCAATTACATTTACCTGCAACAGCGTAATTACTGTAGCGGTAGCATAAGGAGCAATAATGGCAAAGCTAAAGATAACAAGGGCTAATGGTGAAGTCACAGAACACAAGATAACACCAGGTGTCGAGTACGCTTTCGAGTTAAAGTATGGCGCAGGAATTAGTAAAGTCCTACGTGATCACGAACGACAAACCGAGATTTATTTCTTGGCTCACGAGTGTTTGCGTAGGGCTAACGTAACTGTACCTATATTTGGTATTGAGTTTATAGACAGCTTAGAAACTGTTGAGGTATTGGACGAAGAAAAAAAATAGTACAGCGTGATTCTACGCTCTATGCGATAGCAAGTTTGTCTGTAGAGCTAGGGATTGCGCCTAGTGAGTTCATTGACATGGACCCAGAGATGTTACGGGCTATTGTGCAGGTCTTACAAGATAGAGCAAAGGAGATCAAAAATGCCAGTCGTCGTAACAGGCGTTAAACAACTCCAAAAGGCTATGAAAGATGTAGACAAAGACCTGAACAAAGAAATGTCAAAGAATATTAAGCAAGCTATGTTAATTGTGCGAGATCGCGCACAGGGTTATTTACCGTTACAAAATGAAGTGTTAAGTGGTTGGGGTAAAGGTACTGCATCAATAGACACAATTAAAGATCCTAATAGATTATTTCCACCATATGATTATGGGTTAGCAAAAAGCAAGGTTGCATATTCCGCAGGTCAAAATAAAGCAAACGATAGAGGATTTAAGGCTGCATTTTATGTTTATAACAATTCTAGATCAGGCGCAATATTTGAAACTGCAGGCCGTATCGGTAGGCCTAGGGGTAATAAATCATTAAATCCTAATGCACCTGTGCAATTTAATTCAGCTGCTGAGATGCTATCTAGCATGAAGGGCCAAGGCAAGCAACGAGGTCGTGTGATTTATCGTGCGTGGGATGAGACTAAAGATATTATTATTCCAAAGGTAGTTAATGCCATTAACACAGTAGCAACTAAGTTTATTAAAGATACAGAAATTAGAAAGGCTGCATAGTGCCTAATTTAATTGTCAGCGCAGTCAGTACCTTTGATAATAAAGGATTAAAAAAAGGCAAGAAAGAAATAAGCACTTTTGAAAAACAAATCAAGAGTTTTGCTAAAGTCTTTGGTGCAGCGTTTAGCGTTAATGCTTTAACTAATTACAGCAAAAAAGCAGTACAGGCATTTATGGCCGATGAGAAGGCAGCCAAGTCTTTAGAGCAACAATTAAAAAACACTGGTTATCAATTCAGCGCACCAGGCGTAGAAATGTATATTGCTAATCTACAGAAGACTGTAGGCGTATTAGATGATGAATTACGCCCAGCATTTCAACGTTTATTGACAGTAACAGGATCTATTACTAAAAGCCAAGATGCACTGCAGACTGCATTAAACGTAAGCGCAGCCACAGGTAGATCTTTATCCGAAGTTACAAACGCTTTATCACGTGGCTATGCAGGTAACACTACAGGTCTAAGTAGATTAGGTGCTGGCCTAAGTAAAACTCTATTAAAAACTGGTGACATGAATAAAATCATGGCAGAGTTAAATACAAAGTTTGCAGGTCAATCAGCGGCTAGATTAGATACTTATGCAGGCAAGATGGATTTATTAAGAGTTGCATCGGCTAACGCATCTGAGACTATAGGAAAAAGTTTATTAGATGCACTAGCAGCATTAGGCGATGATAATAGTATTGAGGGCTTAAGTAATAAAATGGAAGATTTTGCTACAGCCACAGCTGAAGTTATTACAGGCTTAGGCATAGTAGCTGAGAGACTTAAAAAATTAACAACCATACCTGGAATTGGCAATATATTTGATGTAAAAAATATTCCAGTCTTAGGTGGTTACATTGGCGGCTTGCAGCAACTAGGCAGAAACGCTATGCCACAACAAGATCGTGGCGGCCAGGAAAGAACAGCAGGCCGTATAAATGCTCAACAAAGAAAATTAGAAGCGCAAATAATAAAAAACTCTGTATCATTACGTAAACAAGAAAATGATCTAATGAAAAAAAAGACTGCCGTAGATCAATTACGAGATAAATTTGACTTAGAGCGCATAGGACTCACAGCTGCATTAAACGCTGCTACAGATGAAGAAACTAAATTACGTATAAGGTCTCAAATAGCAATCTTAGATAATAACGAAGCTTTGGCTAAAAAGTTATTAGCAGAAATAAATGGCGTTAAGGCTGCAGATGATTTAACCAAGGCTTTATATGCCGTTGCCGGTGCTGCCATGGATTCAGCCGCTAAGTTTGCACAAGTAAATCCATTTGCTGGTACTATGTATGGTGAAACAGGTAGAGGTGGTTTCCCAAGTGCAGGAGCTTCATCAAGTTCCTTTCCATCAATAACACAAGATTTCTACTCTGGTCAAACACAAGTTAGTAATCCATTTGCAGGGACATACTATGGCGAGACTGGTCGAGATCCTATGCCAATAAGCATTACAATAGACACAGCACAAACAGGCGATAGATTTGCACAGTTAATTGCAGAAAGTATTCAGGTTGCTAACCGTAGTGGATATAGTACTTCTGCTAACGGACAGTTACCATAATGGCCGTACCAGTAATAAATGCAATAATTAACTTTAGCACTGGGCCATCCTTTGCTCAGGCTATGATTATTGACCAAGGTATCTTAGGCACTAACGTATTGGCCGATGCAGCATCTGTAATTGTAGATGTGTCTAATCAAGTAAACCGCATAGAGACTAACCGAGGTCGTACTGCATTATCAGATCAATTTCAGACAGGCGCACTGACCTTACGCATACTAGATCAAAATGGCGACTTCAATCCGCAGAATGTTACCGGCCCGTATTATAATTTATTAACACCAATGAAAAAGGTGCAGATTAGTGCAACCTTTAACAGCGTTACTTATCCAATCTTTTCAGGATTTATTACCTCTTATGTAACTACATACCCAAGTGAGTCCGATGACACCGTAGCCATCACTACAATACAAGCTGTAGATGCATTTAGATTAGCCCAGTTAGCTCAGATAAGCACAGTCACTGGTGCTACAGCAGGCGACCTAGCAGGCACACGTATTAACCAGATATTAGATCAAATTGACTGGCCAGATTCTCAACGTGATATAGATGCAGGCCTTACGACCATGCAGGCAGATCCCGGCACTAATCGCACAGCACTACAAGCCTTAACTACCGTAACAACGTCAGAATATGGCGCAATATATGTAGACGCTAACAACTCGTTTGTATTCCAAGACAGAGCTGTAACTGTTGGATCTATTACAGGCACACCCACAGTTTTTGCAGATAATGGCACAGGTATTGTTTACTTTGATGCTAGTTGGGTATTAAATGATGTGCTCGTATTTAATAAAGCCACTATTACTAGAGTTGGTGGCACAGCACAAATAGCGTCTAATCAAGCATCTATTGACAAATATTTTTTACATAGTTATTTCTTAGACAATCTACTTATGCAGACAGATGCAGTAGCCCTAGATTATGCCCAGGCTTATGTAGCTAGTAGAGCCGAGACCACTATCCGATGTGATGCGCTTACCCTCGACCTATACACGCCTAACTACGACACAGGCATAGTTGCAGCCCTGAACCTAGATTTCTTTGATCCAATAACTATTAAAACTACTCAGCCAGGTGGATCTTTGCTTGAGAAGACCCTACAGATTTTTGGTGTACGCATGAACATAACACCAAATAGTTGGAAAACAACCTTTACAACACTAGAACCTGTCATAGATGGGTTTATAATAGGCAACGTAGATTACGGTGTCTTAGGGCAAAACGTACTTTCTTATTAAGGAGCAATAATGGCAACAGGATTTCCAGCAGCAACAGGTGACGTGCTTACATCTAGCATGTTTAACGGATTAACTGCATTTACAGTAGGCACTGCAAACACAGTAGATTACACAGCTGTATTAACAGACCAATACCAAAATCTAAAGTTGATGAATAAAGCCACAGCAATAGCATTTAAGATTCCAACAGATGCATCCGTAGCATTTCCAGTAGGCACAGCATTAACAGTATTAAATATTGGTGCAGGCACTTGCACAATTAGTGCAGTAACAGCAGGCACTACCACAGTCTTAAGTGCCGGCGGAACTGCAGCATCACCAACACTTGTACAATATAAATCTGCAGTATGTATTAAAACAGCTGCTAATACTTGGTATGTAGTTGGGTCTATTGCATAATGATAGGTAACATAGTTGCAGGTTTTTATGGCACAGGAGTGCCGCCTTTATCTGTTGAGTTTTTAGTAGTCGCAGGCGGTGGCGGTGCTGGTGGTAACAGAGGCGGTGGCGGTGGTGCTGGTGGTTATCGCACAAGTACATTCTCACCTAGCCTTGCAACTAATTACACTTGCACAGTAGGAGCAGGCGGTACTGGTGGCGCAAACTTTGTAGGCACACCTACTGCAGGCAGCACATCAACTTTTAATTCTACTAACACATCTGGTGGTGGTAGAGGTGGATCAAACCCTGCAGGACCAACTAGCGGTGGATCTGGTGGTGGTGGTAATGGTGGTGCTAATGCAACTGGTGCATCTGGCAACTCTGGTGGTTACTCACCAGTAGAAGGCTATGCAGGTGGTAATGGATCTAGCGGTAATGCAGGCGGTGGTGGTGGTGGATCATCAGCTATAGGTGGCAATTCATCTGGCACGACTCATCCACAAACTAACGCAGGTGCAGGAACAAGTAATTCAATAACTGGATCAGCTGTAACTTATGCAGTCGGTGGTAACGGTGGTGGCTCAAACGTTAGCGATGTAAATGGGGTAGATGGTGGTGCTAACACTGGTACTGGTGGAAGTGGTGGATCAAACTCTGGCACAGCTGGTAACGGTGGTAATGGCGGATCAGGTGTAGTTATTCTCAAATATCCATCCGCGTATACAATTACAATTGGTGCTGGATTAACTGGCTCAACTACTCCAAGTGGTGCAGATAAAATTACAACAGTTACTGCAGGCACTGGAAATGTGAGTTGGGCATAATGGCACATTACGCATTCTTAGATGAAAATAATATTGTTACCGAAGTTATAGTAGGCATTGATGAAACAGAAACTATTGAAGGTTTAGATACAGAGACTTGGTATGGAAACACTAGAGGTCAAGTCTGTAAGCGTACTTCTTATAATGGCAAAATACGTAAAAACTATGCTGGCATTGGTTACAAGTATGATGCCACAAGAGATGCATTTATAGGACAAGAGCCTGCAAATGCTACTGGCTTTGACGAAAATACTTGTCAGTGGATTACACCAAAGCCTGAGTTATGAAGCCATGGTTATGTTTTGCCGGTGTGCAGTTGAGAGATCAAGTTGATACCTGGTACTCGGATCGTCGCTCTACCTCTGATGGGTGGTTGGGTGATGCTCGTCATGCCGCCAGAAAATCAGATCACAATCCAGATGCACAAGGGTGTGTTAGAGCCATTGATGTTGATTCTCGCTTGGATTCATCCGAAGGGCTCTCAGTATATTTGGCTGACCAGATCAGAATCTGTGCAAAAACCGATAAGCGCATATCTTACGTAATCCATAATGGCATGATTGCAAGCAAGATACTTAATTTTAAGTGGCGTAAGTACAAGGGCTTTAACAAACACACAAAGCACATACATATTAGTTTTACAAAGTTAGGCGATAAAGACAGCAAGCCGTTTGATATACCACTAATAGGGGGTACCTTATGAAAATCAGCAAGAAACAGAAAGCAATACTTAAATCATATGCACGTGGCGTATTGGTGTCATTCTTGACATTTTTAGCTAGTAATGAATTAGGTTTAGATCCTGCCATATCTGTAATCGTTGCAGCATTAGCAGGCCCAGCAGCTAGGGCTCTA
>Ga0209401_1002562_pt1 | contig 11708 bp, 13 predicted proteins | sample M_140807_MF_Meta_FD_187318 | JGI IMG/M metagenome (GOLD analysis project Ga0209401, IMG submission 187318) | Freshwater microbial communities from Lake Montjoie, Canada to study carbon cycling - M_140807_MF_MetaG (SPAdes) (version 2) | ecosystem: Environmental > Aquatic > Freshwater > Lake...
TCCCGAAGGGGTTAATTCCGCATTATCCGTTACACTATCATAAGCCTGAGAGGGTAATCCGCCATCAATAACAGTTGCTTCAGACAAAATCTCTGTTGTTTGTAGCTGCCCCAAGATTCCGTCTATCTGGTTAAAGTATAGGCGTAAAACGTTGTTTAACGCGTCTATGTGTTTTTGCTCGTACTGGATAGGAGCGTTGGGCAAACGAGGCGCTACGACCTGATTTAGTGGTCTTGTTGAGGTAATCATGTACGTCATGAATTACCCCTTCTGCCATCAGACTTGATGTCAATCCTAGGAGCGCCCAACTGCCATGTCGTTCCCAGTTGATTGGACTCAATCTTAAATACAAGTTGTCTTCCTCGGACCCTTATAAATACTTGTCCTGTAAATTGTTCTACTGGTACGGTGGCTATCCTTTGTACTGCTGCGCTACTGCTTCCGCCTTCGGATTGAGGTATGTTATATCCCGAACCAGAGTTAGCCAGCGGTATAAGCGTCATGGTCACTTGAGGAGTTGGGCTAGTCGCAGATCCACGGAACGTCAAGTCAGGTAGCATCCTGTAGATAAATCCAAAGTTGTGTCCGTCGTCGATATCAAATTCGGAGGACTGGATGTTCGCAGCCAGAGCCACGGGAGTACCGTTGATGTTGTCGTCCACTCCGATTTCGTGGTTTACCATTGTATTCGCGTAAGTCGTGGCAATAGGGTTATCTAAAATACCCGAATCTAACCAAGCTGTCCTAGCCATCGTGCCGTAGTACCACACGTCTTCTAGGTAGTTATAGACTACGTACTTATCTACGGTAGTTGAATTGGCGGAACAGTAGAACCACCAAACCTCATTAAATCCTTCATTGGTTCCAGAGAACACTTGTTGGTTCTGTTGAAGGTTAATATCGGAATAAATGTATTGTCTTAAATCGCAACGTAGGGTATTAACACGTCCGTCGTATTTGTAAAACTTATCTACGCCCATCCAATAAGTTACACCAGAGGCCAGAGAAACAGCGTTCTCCGACAAGATGGAAATGTTATCCCCCAAGATTTGACTGCCCCAAACCACTGGTGGGCCAAGATACTGTAGGGCATAAAGAGACGAATCCGTCCAGACCAAGATCTCCTGACGGGATTGGAGCGCCGTAATAATCTGAGAGCCGTGAGATAGTCTCAAACTTCCTGCTTGATTAGTCGCTGATGGCGTCCAGCTTGTAGTAGATTCTTGGTCCGACCACCTAATTAGCATGGGGTCTTGAGCAAAACTTCCGTAATCATTCACGCCAAACGCCATTATAAATCGACTGGCATCCGACACCATTAAATAGTTCTGAACGCTAGGCGTATCCCCAGTGGTCAAAGTAGAAGCACGAGTCCCCACTCCAAGTGAATTCTGCCAGTAGAAAATAGGTCCGCCGCGATACCCAAAGATCAGGTTCTCCCCGAAGTTAGACTGGCTCCACTGCCTCATAGACGAAGAAGCGGATTGACCGTTCCCCCACGTACCATATCCCCAAAGACCAGCGCCCCATCCCGTAAGAGGTACTTGGAACTCTGGCCCTACGTTGTATTGATACGCCGCTGAAACTGTTCCGCCGTTACCCGTGTCTGACGTGTTTGCGGTAGCTGTAGCTACAAACGTATATGTGTTTACATCTATAACCGTAATCTGATACTCGCGATTTAAAACCGCAGCAGTAATGTTTCCTCCAAGACCTGTAGCCCCAGAGAACGTTACATAAGTACCCGTTACAGCGCCATGAGCCGTGGCGGCTACAGTGATCGTAGAAGAAAGATTAGTTGCAGTAAAAGGATTGGTCAGGGTAACCGTTACCCGAACGGGTGTGATGTCGTAGTAAACACCGCCCCGCATGATGTAGTACTTAAGATTCGTCCCAACGGAAACGAGCTTGGTCCCGTCTAGAGTAGCCCAAGCCCACAGAGCCCTACATTTACCAAGGAACGTGTTTAAAGTTGTAGGAATCCAACCACCAATCTTCTCTGGAGTGGAAGCTCGGAATCTTACTTTGTCGCATTCATACCACCCGCCTACCGTTTGCGTAGGCGAGTTAACAGGGCCAATCGTCTCGGAAGCGTACCTTGTGTTCTCCCTTGAAACGCCCGGACGAAATATGATCTTTTTAAGCATGTTCTCTCTTATCTACGGGAGAAAACTACTTTGCTTGTAGATAGACCCCGATATTGGCTAAAGCGTACCCAAGAAACATAATACTTGGTCCCGTCCCGCCTTTAATGTATTGATCTACAGCAATCACGGTGTAAATTAATCCCGTGACGATAATAAGAGCTTGACTCATACAGAGTATACCTCTTTTGGTTTGACTATTTTACCAGATGCATTGGTAAGTCTAGCACGAATTTCTTGAATTGGAAGTAAGCGTCTACCAACTTCTCCGTAAGTCTTGCTTCTAAGTATGATTGTAATAGATTTTCGGTTCCTGTAACCAAAATCGTGCGCCCATTTATCCAATCCGGCGAGGTGGTTAAACGACTCCACAAAGACCGATGGATGTTCTTTCATGACCATTCCGTGATGGACGTGGCCGATGTCTATATAGTGGTGTTCTGTTTCCCCAAAGTCTTTCCTGAAGTCGGAAGTCATCACGTTTACTAGGTCTTTAGGTTTGCATTTGTCGGAGTGGTGAGTCATCACTAACGTATTGCCCATGCGATAGGCTATGAACACGCTCTCGTTGTTTAAGATATTCACCCGACCAGATTCTCCGTAAGCTACGCGCAAGAGTTCAGCCATCCAGATATCGTTAGTCCGAGAATGGTTTCCTTGGTTCACGATCACGTCAACAAATTTAGACTTCTCTAAACACTTATCAACGATAAACCTCATCACTCGGCTGTAGGTTTTAATCATCTTGGGGAAACGTGTATCGCAGTCTAGTGCGTGTCCGCTGGCTTCTGTCGTCCCTGTATAGTTTTCGTAGTGGGTAAAGTCTCCCAGATCGTTGATCACCATCCTCTCGCAGGAGGAAAGCTCGTCAATCAGGATAGAGATAGCTCCGCACAGTTCCTGTTCCGCGATCTTGAGATCAAAGTTCTCCCCCACTTCGGCGGCGTGGGCCAACATACCTAGGTGGGCGTCTCCAATCTGTAGCCAAGGGATTACATCGGAGTTAAACTTCTTCGGGGCTTGAGCCACTGGTAAGCTGGGAACGTCTTCAATAAACGCTGCTACGGCTTCTTTAACAGCTTCTAGGTAGGCACCTTGTTTGATGTCTGCTTTAACCCAAGTGGCGGTAGGTTTGCCCTCTTCGTTGTAGTAGGTGCTGATTCCCTTCGCTATGTGCGTCTCGGGAACGGGATGGGTCCAATCATGCTCAGGAGAGAATCCTTGTAAAGCGGCTTTCTTCTTTACAGAAGCAACTGCTTCGTTGATGGTGTTTTTGTTAACCCCAAATTGTTTGGCTGCGGCTCTTGCGCTTCCGTGTTCTTCTATAGCCTGTAAATATTCCAGTTGGCGGACGGTACAGAATTGGTAGTAATCAGAGTAGTTCATGGCCTTAGTTTGTAGGTACGTACTGGGACTCTCGACCCAGCATCATGCTTGCACACAAGTTTCACTGCTGCCTCGGGCTTTTTAAACCCCATCGCCTCGTAAGCACAGATAGCTGCTTTAGCACCCGTACCTATCGCCTCGATTCCGCTCTTAATTGGCTGACCTATACATGAAGCGCCAAAATAAAAAAGCCCTGCGTCGTTCATTACGAGGGCATGAGAATTAGAAAATTTAGGATGTTTATCCTTGAGTCCCTTTTTATACCAACCTAGAAACTCTATCGCCTCGTCTATGTTTCCCGAAAAGCCGAGAAGAGTTCCCTTAAACCTAAATACTTTTCTACCGCTCCATACGCGGTCCCCGTCGCTGATGCTTGAGTCAGCAACCATCACCCCAAGTTTAAAGTCAGCTAGTATGGTGGTCATGCCAAGAGAGTGCTTTTGTTCTCTACTTCGGCAACCCTAGATGTCCAACCTTTTCCAAACGTACCAAACGTGGGAAGTGCTTCTAAAAACTTCTGCCGCGCAGCAGAGAACTTGTCAATCAAATCTTTAGTACTATGCGTCTTACAGGCGTCTAGAGTCTTCGGACCGATGCTTCCGTCTTGAGTCAGACCCAGAACTCCTTGTAGCATCTTAGCCGCTCTACCAACCCCTGAATTTACAGCACAGTCAAACACACATATATCCAAGCCAGAAGGCAGACTATCGCCATTGATTGCATCCCAATATTTACGCTTATACAGAGGAGCCACTTGAGCCGGAGTCAGTGCCCTCATTTCCTTTTCAGAAGATTCCCTTCCCACATAAGACTCCCACACGGCTCTCGTAACGCCAAGGTTGGTCATACCGCCCGGATCGAGTTTATGATTAACGTAGCCGCCCTCATGCTTGAGAAGTTGGGACAAAGCCAAATCAAAGTTACTTTTCATTTGATGAGCCAAAATAGTAGGAGAGGACCAACATCAAAGCACCATCCATCGTACCCAGTACGCGGATGACAAGTTCTCTCATCTCTTGTGGTACGGTGTTATTTAAAAGGAACCACTGAATCAATCCCCATACGGCTACTATGACCAGAGCCAAGATGGGAGTGATAATCTTACTTACAAAGGGAGCCGCGCTAACCGCTATGGTTGACTCCCGCTCACGGGCTGATGCACGATCTTGGAATGCGAGTTTAGCGTACTCCAGTTCTAGTTCCTTAATCTTGGCTAAGGCTTCTGGATCATTCTGGATAGTGGAGGAAATCTGTTCTGGTGGAACGCCAAGTTTATTGGCAATAGCCGCAACGGCCATTCCGCCTAGAGGCCCGGCAATCACGTTAGCTAAAACGGGAGCGGCACCCTTGAGTAAATTAAACAACTCATTCATCTCGGCTCCAAACAGGGGGGAACGAATCCCCCCATTATACCAACTAATGTGTCAGTTTACCAAGTCACAGGTTGATTTGTAATCTTACGCAGACCAAGGTTGATTGCTGTAAGTGCTAGAGCTTGCAGTTCAGCACCGATCACAAAGCCGTAACGCATTTGAAGACCGAGCGCGGCGGCGCAAACTACGTTCACCCAAAATGTCTTAGAAAGATAGAACTTCTTACCAGTCACTTGGCTGACCAAAGCCTCTGATGCTGCTGCGGTAATAGCTGAATTTACATCGCTCATTCTTTTACCTCTGCTTCGGCAGGTTGCTCTTTCAGTGCTTCTTTCAGCATAGTCAAGAACGCATCCTTGCCGACGTTCAGTTGTTGCAGTTGGAATTGGGTTGAGCCGATTTTGCGGTCTAAATCCACACAATGATGAAACAGTACGGTTTGTTGCTCCGTAAAGTCATTAGCGTCGAAATCAACTCCATCTATCGTAACAATCTGAGGGCTATTAGGTTTGCTCATTTTGTTTTCCTTTCAATGTGCCGCCAAGGTCGGGTGGCGGCTTCCCGTTATTTGGCTGCGTCTTGCAGAGGCTTGAGGTTTTCTGTTGTCCAGAAGTCCTTTGCCAACATCAAAATTAAGTGAGCCTTATTGCGCTCCAAGCAGTCTGCCCACTCAGCATCTTCCATGCCTTCGGGTTGACCTGCGTTGATCAGGTTTACGGAATCCATAGCTGCGCTGTAGTGGCGAGCAATTTCTTCTGCGGTGATTTGTTCAATGATTTCAGACATGATATTTCCTTTAGGTTATTTGGCTTCTAGTGCTGCCAAGCGGGTTGTGAGGTCTTGGATAAGGGCTTGCTGCTCTTGGATAGCGGCGGTCAATGTAGCTACTAAGAAGCTGGTGTCGATGCCTTGATATACAGGGTTGCCCTCTGCGTCCACTGCGTCTTTCTCACCAGTGACACAGCCTTGAACAACTTCTTGCAACTCATGGGCGATAAAGCCTTGCCCGTCAGAGCCGTCCACCTTCCACTTATAGGTGCAAGGCTTGAGCAAAGCCACTTTAGCCAACGCACCTGTCATTGGTATAACAGTGTTTTTTAAACGATAGTCAGATGTTGTGTTGTAAGAGGTATTAGTAGTCGTAACATTAATTTGACCGACCCGTGTGCCACTACGATAAAACTCAGCCACAGCATCATCATTACTCCGACCAATATAAATTCTTCCAGAAGGTTCAACTGCAACCCCGGGGTTCACTGTTGTACTCGTAGTCCCAACGCATAAGCTGCCGCCGGAGGTGATACGCATGCGTTCGCCGTTGTTGACGTTAAACGCCATTGCATTTGGCGTTGCATTACTTGAGTTGTAATAGTTAATTGACCCAAGAAGTGTAGTTGTAGGGTCTGTAAAAATAATTTGGTTGATATTAGCCGCTGGTGCTTTCAATGTAACAACAGCGTAATCGGTGGCTTCAACTGCTAGTTTTGTGTAGCCATTTAGAGAACCTGAGCCATTTAGTGGGCCAACGTGTAACGGTGCGGCAGGCGCTGTGTTTTGGATGCCCACGTAACCGCTGGAGTTGATAACCTGCCGTGGATTCCCATCGCCGTCTGAAAGCACAATGTAGTTGTTTGCTGTGCGGATGTCTAGGCCACCTTGGTTGCCGTTGTAAGTGCCAAGGATGGTGTTTTTAGCACCTGATGTGATTTGTGAACCTGCCTCCCTACCAATAGCAGTATTTGATGCGCCTGTGGCATTTTGCAGTGCCTGATGGCCTATAGCAGTGCTGTTGTCGGCTGTGGTGTTAGAAAACAAAGCAGAACGACCTACGGCTACGTTCTGTGAGCCTGTAGTGTTTAAATACAAAGAAGCTGCACCAACTGCTGTATTTTGTGCACCAGTTGTATTTGCTCTTAATGCTTGGTCGCCAATAGCGGTTAAAACTCCACCAGTAGTATTACTATACACCGCCTGATAACCTACAGCAGTGTTGTTAGATGCTGTGGTGTTGGATTGGAGTGCTGATTGCCCAACAGCCACATTAAGCGCACCAGTTGTGTTTGCGGTTAAAGCAGAGTTACCAATTGCAATATTTCCACTTCCAGTCGTATTGGCATACCCCGCTAAACGACCAATAAATGTAGCGCCATCACCAGTTGTATTTGAATAACCCGCTTGGTAGCCAAGCATGACCAAAGAAGTACCAGTTGTATTTGAGTAAGCAGCCTGATAACCTACAGCAGTGTTGTTAGATGCTGTGGTGTTGGCTTGCAGCGCTTGCGCTCCAATAGCGGTGTTATAAGAGCCAGTGTTATTGTTTTTACCCGCGTAATATCCAAGACCCGTGTTGTATGTACCGCTAGAATTATTGTCGTATGAATTTCCGCCAACGGCAGTATTTTGAGAACCAGTAGTTGCATTTAGTGCGCCATAACCCACGCCAGTGTTGTCTGTTGCGGTCGTATGCGTAGATAACGTAAAAGAACCCAACGCAGTATTTCTTGCGCCAGATGTATTAGACACCAAAGCACTTGCACCCACCGCAGTATTGGTAGCCACAGCACCTGCACCACGTCCTACTGTGAGGCCGTAAACAGTCAGGTCAGTGCCGCTGTATAGCAAGTTGGCAGAACTTGTCTCAAGGCCACCAGTGGTTGTGTAAACAATACGACCAGTAGTCAAACTAGAGTTGGTGATTGATGAAGAGGCGGTTAGAGTAGTAAACGCACCAGTGTTAGCAGTAGTAGCACCCACAGTACCATTCAATGGGCCAGCAAAGCCCGAAGAGGTCAATACTGTGCCGCTCCATGTAAGAGAAGCAGAGCCACCCAACACGCCAGCGTTGTTAAACTGGACTTGGGTAGTAGAACCACCGATAGAACCTGTGGCTTTAGAGGCCATTGTCTGAACAACGCCAGAGCTGTCCTTGTAGAAAAGGCGTCCATCTGCGGTGTTAATCGCTAACTCTGCACCGTTAGTGTTATCAAGGTTAGCTGCAAGCGGGACACTAGAAGCAGTCGAGCTAGCGTAAATTTTTATAGGGGTAAATCCTGTGGCGGCCATGTTTAAACCTTTCTTTCGTTTAGTTTCTTAGCTGCGATAGTAGCTAATCTTGATGCAATCCGTTTGCTAATTTGCTCCGGGCTTTGTTTTTTGCCTTTATGAGTGGCAGAAATAATAGCTCTGTGTTCGTCTGACATTTTTCTTCCCAATGCTTTTTGTCGAATCTTATCTTTCGCTTCTTCGCTTAATTTTTTACCTTTTCCCGCCGCAGATATTTTAGACCTTTGTTCGTCAGTAAGAACTCTTTCAAGATTTATTTTTCTCAAATAATCTTTTGTTTCTTGCGTATGTTTTTTACCCGTGTTTGCAAGTCTAATTTTTTCAATCTGCTCTTGAGGCATTTTTCTGCCCGTATTTAGGCGAGAAATTCTTTTCTTAACTTCATCTGTATGACGCATTCCCACACAGCCCTCACCACCATCGGTAACATTTGCCAAAACAAATCCCATGTCCCTAAAAGATGCAATTAACAATTTTTCATGATCAAATGCTTCTTTCTCTGTGTCCCAGTACGCCAATACCTCTACATCAGGTTTTCCATATTTATTTACAATACGTACCCAATGTGGGTTTCTTTTGTTTGTATTGTACGCACGATTACCTTGGCCTTTTCCTATGTAGAACAGGCCGCCTTGTTCTGGCTTGTAATGTGCGTACGTATAAAACTGCATGATAAAACTGTATCAGAATGTGCCGCCGGAGATGGAGGTAACTCCGTATCCCGATAGTGTAGTGGGTTTGCTTGTTAAATCTGCAAATGAACCAGAAAAAAGTGTAGGCTTGTTAGACAAGTCTGCATAAGAACCAGAGGTTGCAACGGTTGCTAGGCTCGATGTATTGGCCTTCAAAGCAATCGCTGTATCAATCGCAGTTTTAGTGTAAGCGTCAGTAATACCAAACCCAGCAATTGTAGTGGGTACGCTAGACAATCCAGAGAATGGAATGTTGATGTTAGCTGTTCCGTCAAACGACACACCTGCAATTAAACGTGCGTTCTGAAGCGCAGTAGCTGTTCCGGCATTACCAGAAACAGTTGTAGGCGCAGCGTGTACGTGGTCTGAACGAGCCGCTGTAGTAGCAGTTCCAGCAGCAGCCACACCCAGTGCAGCACCTGCAACGGAACCCAGTGACAACAGGCTAGGCTTGTTGGTCAAGTCTGCATAATCACCCGAGGTGGCTACAGTCGCCAAAGAAGGCTTGCCAGTCAGATCAGCATAAGCACCTGAAGTAGCCACGGTAGCGAGGCTAGGCTTACCTGTGAGGTCAGAATAAGCGCCAGTAGATGCTACGGTAGCGTAGGTAGGCTTGTTGGTCAGATCAGCGTAAGAGCCGCTTGTAGCCACTGTAGAGAGGCTGGAGGTGTTAGCCTTGCCAGAGATCGCTGTGGTTACATAGGACTCAGTAGCCAAAGCCACTTCTTGAGAAGTAGGGCCAGCAACCCACTTGCCAGATGTTTCATCCCACAACAGACGCTGACGGGCCAAGTCGCCACGGTCTACGTCCAAACCAGCGTAGCGCAGAGTTACGCCCGATCCGGCTTCACCTTTGTTAACGGTGATGATGTTGTCTTTAACGGTCAACACTGTGGAGTTCACAGTAGTAGGAGTGCCCGCTACGGTGAAGTTGCCCGAAACGGTTAGGTTACCAGAGATGGTCTGGTCACCCACAGTAGCCACGGTAGGAGCAGTCAATGTCACTTGCGTAGCAGAGGTTACGCGAGTCAGAGCGCCTTGGCCTGAAGATTGGATCAGTACGTCACCGTTCTGGCCTGTAGTTTGGATAGTTGTAGAGGCTGCGGAGTCCAAGACCAAAGTACCTGTACCGCTAGTGGCGATACGCATACCCTGATTGTTATCAGAGGTAAAGGTAATAGTGTTGGCAGAAGAACCCAGAACTGGAACACCGTCCACGTACAAGGTGTTGGCGTCAATACGCAGTTCTTTGGTGTAGATAGCGCCGAACTTCTTGGAAGCGGAGCCGATGTTGGTCACACCTGCCACGGATGGGAGGATGTCGCCGCTTACGGTCAGGGCTTTAGTGGCGAAGTCTTGCGAAGCAGAACCGCCAGCAGCAGCCACGGATGGCTTGTTGGTCAGGTCGTTATAAGAACCCGAGAACAGGCTAGGCGTACCAGTCAGGTCTGCGTAGTCGCCAGAAGTCGCTACAGTAGCTAGAGTAGGCTTACCAGACAAGTCAGAGTATAGACCCGATGTCGCCACGGTAGACAGAGAAGGCTTGCCTGTCAGGCTTGCGTAAGTACCAGCAGTAGCAACAGAAGCCAATGTCGAAGGATTAACGGGGGTGTAACCCAGAGCCGACTGGATAGAAGAAGTGGTTACGGAGGCGTCAGAACCTGCGGGGCCTGTAGAACCTGCGGGGCCAGTTGCACCTGTATCACCCTTGTCACCTTTTAAGCCCTGTGGGCCTTGTGCGCCTGTAGCACCTTGTGGGCCTGTGGCTCCAGTATTACCAGTGTCTCCCTTAAGACCTTGAATACCTTGAGGGCCAGTAGCACCAGTTGGGCCAGCGGGGCCTGTTAGGCCAGTAGCTCCAGTAGAACCTGTGTCGCCCTTCAATCCTTGGATACCTTGTGCACCAGTATCTCCAGTGTCACCTTTAGCGCCAGCAGCGCCTGTGGCTCCGGTATCACCCTTAACACCTTGGATACCTTGTGGGCCTTGTGCACCTGTTGCACCAGTAGCGCCGTTAGGGCCAGCAGGGCCTTGAGCACCAGCGGCTCCAGTTGCGCCTGTAGCACCTGTATCGCCCTTCAACTGAGCAACTACGCCAGCGGGAAGAGTGGTGACGTTAGAGAGGTCTTTGTTAGCTTTATTGGAAACAATCGTTGTCAATGAGGAAACAGCCGACTCGTCGTTAGCCAACTGAGCAGCAATCTCTTCCAATGTATTCAAAGCGGCGGGAGCAGCACCCACTACAGCGGCAATTGAAGAATCAATCTGGCCTTGAATGTTTGTAGATGTCAGAACTGACGAGCCGTTTACAGTAATACCAGAAGTGCTGATGTGGACATTACCCACGTCAATCACGGTAGCTTTAACTTCAGGCACGTCTACGGAGTCAGGAGCCACCACCATCACTGTGCCGCGCACAGCTTCAGTAAATGTCAATCGGAAAGAGTTGGCGTCGATGTCTTGCTTGCCAACGGATACGATGTTTCCGTTCTGGTCTTTAACTTGAATCCAGACGTTGGTGGTTCCAAGATTATGAATAACTGTCCAAGTGCTAGAACTCAAGCCTTGTGAGTGAATGTAGGACAGTGTCTTGTGCGAAAAGGGATACCAAGTCTCTAGGCCGCCGATGCTGACGTAACCGTAGAGGTTGTTGTCCTTAATGAGGAAGGTGCCAACTTTCGGGTTCGCGGGGAAGCCAGTCTCGTTGACCTGCATAACCAGTGCGCCATACAGGGCTAGGTCGTTATAGATTCTTGATTCCATTTAAATTCCTTTCGGGGAAATGCCCCTCATATATGCCGTGCCATGAGCAACCTTTTTCATCACTAAAAGCGTGTCGTAAGACTGGCTAATGAAATCCAATAGTTCTTGTTTTTTGACGATACCAATTTTGTACATTTCATGTTTCTCTTGTACGTCATTGGCAACGCGGATTAGCCATTCACGAATTCTCTCAGCTTCGGTCACTCTCTAATATCCTCGTCTCAGCAGTTTCGTAAAACCGCTTTATCCATTCGATATTCTCAGACAATTGATCTCTATCATCTTCA
>Ga0209401_1002563_pt1 | contig 11706 bp, 14 predicted proteins | sample M_140807_MF_Meta_FD_187318 | JGI IMG/M metagenome (GOLD analysis project Ga0209401, IMG submission 187318) | Freshwater microbial communities from Lake Montjoie, Canada to study carbon cycling - M_140807_MF_MetaG (SPAdes) (version 2) | ecosystem: Environmental > Aquatic > Freshwater > Lake...
CCAATGATTTCATCTGGAATTTGAATATACTTGTTTACTTTGTCTTCGTCGGTGACTTGATGCGCTAGATAGATTTTCTCTGTTGCATCGTAATGATAATCATAATAATATGAAAATGCGATTTCGATGCAGTCTTCTAATTGCTCATCTGCAATGTTAATTTCTAATAGAGGTGCGCCCAATCTTCTGAGACAGAATTGTTTGAATTCTTCTCTTGATGCTGGTTTGCTGGTACTCATTTGTTCCCCTTATAAATTTCATGTTCTATTTATAAAATTCGGAGACTATGAATGCTACGCTATCTTTCCAAACGAGATTACCAAAACAAGCAATGTTACATTTAGTTTCTCCATGTTCTTCTGTACGCTCGGTGAAAGTTTCTCCACCAAGAATACGAACGTCAGATGCTAAATGTTCGACACCATTTTCAAACACTCTCCATACTAAATTTGATCCGTTATTTTTTGTGTTAAATCTAATATGATATTTGTTCACGCAATTCCTAATTCTTTTCGAATCTTAGTTGCTGAGATTGAATGGATTGATTCATCAAATGTTTCTTGTTCAATTTTATATCCAACGTCGCGTCCATATGTGATATTCACAATGTTTGGAACGACTTGAATTTCGTATTGACCTTGAAAGATTGGATCTAAGTCACGCTTGATGAAATTCTTTACTTGTTGAATTGCAAATGGATTGCTTCCTTGCCAGCCTTGACAATCGCGAATTTGAATTACGACTTGACCAGTCTTTGCAATCGCACGTTCGAACAATGCTCTATGACCAGCATGCCACGGTTGCCATCTTCCAAGCATTTGAACTGTTTCTTTTTGCCAATCGAATGTTGGTCTACGTTTCTTTTCTAGAATGTGAGATCCAACAAACTCTACCCACTTGTCAGCATTCTTTTCATTGATACGAAAATCATAAACTTCTGGAGCAATGAATGCTTTGTTTGTGTCTTCGTAGCGACCAGAATCAATCGTGTCCATCCAGATTGTCCAGTCAGCTTTAAAGTTATTTCGCATTTCTGGTATTGGTGCAACAAAATCGCAAATGACGTAATCGCCAGATGCTTTGATTGCAAATTCAAACATGCGAAGTGACTGACGAATGCGACCTTCTTTTGAAAAGTCCCAATCGTTATATCGTTTTCGGATTTCGTCTGCGTTGAACCAATTGACTTCAGCGCTCCAGTATTGAGGAGCAATTTCATACTTCATCATTGTAGAATCTGGCATGTTTGAAATATTAGAATTGTTTTCTAAGTATTTCTTGAGTCTCTCTGCGAAGTATGTTTTACCAGATCCGGGAAGTCCCATGATCAAAATTCGTTGTGCTGCCATAATATAACTCCATCATGATATAAAAAATTATTTATTAGTCACTATGCGAATCATTGCATCGTGAAATAGTTGTCGGATGTAGACTTCCAGTAGATGAGCGAACGACATCTGATGCAAAAGGAAACTTTTGGATGGTGTAAATATTTGGATAAGAACCGGCCATATATCCAAAAGTTGTTGATGACCAAGCATTTTGATTTGATATATTTGGTAGTGCTGGAAATGTAGGCAATGATGTTGCATTATTATCATTTGCAAATGAAAATCTTCTAAGAGTTCCGTCTGCTGCGCCCCAATAGCCATTCTCTACACTTGACGCTTGCTCTGACGCTTCATAAAACCCGCCACCACAATCACCAACTGAAGTAGATACTCTTGATGAACTAAATGAATATTTTTGTGTATTATTTGGAGTTGATCCGGAAGCGTATCCTCCAGCCCTATATCCATTAATATCATTATTAAATGATGCGCCGTCCCTCAGAACTGTAGATAATGCTCCAACATCTCTACTTGCCATATCATTAGAGAATGGATGTCTTTGAATGGTTCCCGAAAGTGCTCCTGGAGGAATTCTTCCACCAGCACAATATCCATGCGTTGGGCTTGAAGTTCCTGTAGTTCTTGCAATAGCAGTTGACATGGTCGCTACTGTAAATCTTTTTGAAGAATCAGCAAAAGAAAATTTTGTAATTCGACTATCAAAATTTTCACCACCAATACAATATCCGTGAGTATCACTATGTGCTGATGCACTAAATCCACTAACAGCATTATTATCAGAAACGGTGCTATCATTTACTGTTCCATTATCTGTTGCAAATGGGTATTTTTGAATATATCCAGGTGGAGAAACGTTTACCCATCCATTAACAGTACCTTGTTGTGGATATGAAAGAAACTGTGCTCTTGCTTCACCAGTAAATGCTAGACCACCACCTAGCCCATCACCATAATAAAAAAATCCAGAGCCAGTTTCGCCAGACTCCATCAATGTGAAGTTACCAATTTCAATTCTATCTGCGTAAAGTTTAATTGCCATGATTGTGTTTTTTATTTTTTAGATTTGATGGGTGTTAAATCTATATCTTGCTATTGGAATATCACCAGCCAAAGCAATTAGTGTTTCATTTGCAAATGCAAATCTTTCAACACTAGTTCTAGTTCCACCAGTGTAAGGAGCAATGATTCCCGAAGTAATAAATCCATATCCATCTCTAGACCCAGTTCCAGCAGCTAGTTCTCTATATTGAATTAGATCACCTACGTCAGTTGTATTTGAATCTACAACAAAAGGAAATCTTTGAATATATGAAACAGCTGGTTGTGGACTTTGTGAATTATACGCAATATATCCATTAAGATTTGTGCTTATACATGCTTGATTATTAATACCACTAACAATAACATTTCCTATCGTTTTTGCGTCAGAATCTGATGCAAACCAAAATTTGTCTATTGTTGTACTTCCAGGAGAACTATTAAGAGGTCCCGCAGTTCCACCAGACATATAACCATTTATTGTTGAGGAGTGACATTGAAGTAACCCTTTACTTGAAGCACCAGTCCCAGATTGAGCTGTCGTCCAATTGTCTGTTGAAAATGGATATTTTAAAATAGTATTAACGTATGAGTAAGGTTCGCCGCCCTGTTGTCTTCTAGGTCCTATGTATCCATTAGTTGCAGATTGTAGTGATCCTGTACTAAGATAAGCACCATACATATTACCTGGTGACACCCCTATCCAATTTGTTGATGTAAACCCAGTAGCTGCAAATGGAAATTTATTAGTATATTTTGCTTGATATCCACCGGCATGAGTATATCCAGATGTAGTCGATGATGCTGGAGCACCAGCTGCTGAATATTGAGATAAAGTTCCAACATCTGTTGTTGTTACTTGTGAAGCAAATGCATATCTCATAACTGTTGGTTGAGCTGGATTTGGAGTATTCCCGCTAAGAAATGAATATGTGGCGCCTAGCATATTCCCGGATGATTCATTACGAATTACAGCAGCTGTGAATCCTTTTAGTGTGCTGCTAGATCCGCCATCGATTCTAATACCAGTTGGAGTATTACTAATCGTTGTTCCACCGATCACAATGCTATTTTCGTATACAGTTATTGCCATTTTCTTTTTCTTTTTTTAGTAGTGAAATTGACCGCCCGCCGAGTGTCCGCCACCAGTTATTGTTATATTTGTTGTGTGCCCAGAAGTTTCTGCAGCAAATGGAAATCTAAAAACATTTGACTGAACTGTTTCGGGACCGCTAGTATAGCCATTTGACATATATCCGTGTTCTAATGAATCGTGATTTGTGGCATCAGCACTAACAATAGCAGGAGTAGATAATTCCATGCTACCAATATTAGCACACACATCAGTAGCAAATGGAAATTTACTAATATTTTTTGAAGTGTTAAATCCAGCACCACCACCAGCAGGAGTAGTTCCACCATAAATAATGCCAGCAATTTTTGATGAATGTCCAGCATCGCTATCTGTATTTCTGCTATTATCTAAATCGCCTACGTTAACCCACCAATAGTAAGGTGCTGCAAATTGAAACTTTCTTATGGTGGTTATTCTAGTGGTAGATGCGCCAGGTGATACACCAGAAACATTATATCCACATGCTGAAGAGTTTACTTTAGAACCACCTGCCGCCGTAAACGGAGTTCCCGAATTTGGAACAGATACCGTTATATCAGCAGCAAATGGAATAGCATATCCGGCATTATTATTTCCCTGAGGCGATCCTGTCGAGAAAAAGTATCCGATTTGTCCACCAGCATCGGTATTGTATAAACTGCCTCGAACATAAGGATTAAAAGGAGTTAGTTCTACAGCATTCGCATTAGAAGCAAATGGAAACTTGTCTAAATTACCAAGTGATCCTAATGAAGGAGAATACCCACCAACAGTATACCCATTTGTCGTAGATCCAACAGAACTAATACCAAATCTTGCATAAACTAAATTTCCAGGAGTAGTTGATGCTGAATCGCTATCAAAGAAAAATCTATCTATTCTAGATGTCATTGTGCCACCAGCAAGTCTTCCTCCAGCAGCAAATCCAGCAATAGTACCAGCATAATATCTTCCAGACACTTGGGATGTTGAAATGATCCCATCAAAAGAAAAACCAGTAGAAGTTTCTCTTAAAGTATAATTATTAAATTCAATTCTATCTTTTAGAATTCGAATAGTCATTTAAATTATATCATCCAGTTTTTCTTTGATTAACATGAAAGCATCAATATCTTCAAATTTAATTTGTTCTAGTAACTTTGTCAATTGATGCTCTTCTAACTCCAAGATTCTTTCTGCAATAACATCAGCCATAATAATTTACTCTGTTCTTGTGTTTTGGGCAACAAAAAAATCGTACCAATTTTCAATTTGTTGTGTGACTTCTTCTGTTGTCAAGACTGGTCTTTCTGTATCAGGCTGGAGTATTGGATCCATTAGAGGAACTCTCATAGGATATTGAGCATGAATTGCTAACTGTCTTGCAACACACTGTTCTTTAGTTAAAGTTTCAAGTGTGTCTGGAACATAGTAATCGCGATTATCGGGAATCCATCCTAAGAATGTATTATTGATTGGACTTCCCCAATGACCACGGTCGCCAATGAAATCAGGAACTTGATTTCTACCAGCATTGTCCCTGTGCAACATATATTCTACTACTGCCATTTTAGTCTTCCTTTTGTTGTTTAGGTAACAACGCTACCTTATTAGTATAAGAAAAATGATCTAAAACTTCTGGTTTGAATCCTTGCATATCCATACGAACATGATCGACTTTATAAACATCTGCTAATTCATCTGTTAATTTGTCAACAAATTCGTACAATCCACTAACACTCCAATTATCTTCTTCAGCTTCAGAAGCAACATACTTCTGCAACAAGCCCTGAAGTTTCATTGGATTTACACCAATCTGTTCTATGTATTCTTGTTCACCTTTAGAGATTGCGCCGCGCTCTCTAACGTCACGAATACATTGAACTAATGATCTTTTCAAATGAGATTTTGTTTCTTCTCTTTCAACATCTGCTTCAGAAAAACCAGAAACTGTTTCTTTTAATTGTTCATATAATGTATTTAGCGTTAATACATCTTTCATAGCGCCTTCAATATAGGACATTCCACCAGCAAGACCTTCTTTGAGTTTAGTTAACTTAATTTTAAGTTCTACTTCTCTCCAATAGTCCATTCCATTTTCAGCGCCCTTTTGAAGTTCTTCTTCAATTTTACGCATTCTAATTTCGTTTTCAACATGTCGCCACTTAGCTTCTTCTAATGCTGATTTCTTTGCTGCCATTTCAGCAGCAATCTGGCGCATGTTTTTCAATGGAGCATGATACGAAAGATTTAAGTGTCTCCATGTCCATTGAGTGTGGCTATGATTCCAAATGTTTTGAAGTTCTGCTACATTGCTGAATGCATCATCAACCTTTGCAGCATTGACTGACAAAGAACTCCCACCAAAACTTTCTTTATCTCCACCAGCGATACGTCCAAAGACATAACTAATAGGAACCCGTACTTCTGACTTTAGTGCTAAATCTCTACGAATTTCTTCGAATACAGCAACTTCGGTAGAAACATTATTAACTTCAGTATTTTCCATTTATCTAAATCTCCTTGATCCATGAATCCAAATCACAAGTGCGAAACGTTCGCCCTTTTTAATTGGTGTAACTTGATGTGGCACATAACTGGGGAACAAATGAACAGATCCCTGTTCTTTTGATGCAGTAATTAATCCACCATGATTATTTATAAGCAATTCACAGCCTTCATAGTCATTTGGATCACTTAATTGTGCAGTAAATGATATTTTTCTTGTTGCAGAGTCTCCTGGACCAGCGTCAATATGCCAATCATAGTGTCCAGGAACATCATCTAATGTATTGTAATGAATTAGTTGAATGCCGTGAGTGATACCAGAAATCTCATAGTCAAAATGTAGCCTGTTCATAAAGCCTACAATGTGAGCAACTTTATTAAAGATCCAAGCATTTTCTTGATCATTTTCTAGAACATAGATTTCTGCAGAACGAATATTCTTAGCGACTTTACCATTTTCAGAATTACCGACACTTGCGTCAGCTCCATAATGTTCTTTTACTAAAGAGGTAATTTTACTACATTCTTCTTTAGTGAAAGTTAATTGAGGATATGTTTTGCTATCTAAACAAGCATATCCAGGGAAAGTAACATCATTATTAGGTATGATGATAGTATTGAAAAGTGGTCTTTGAATTGTCAAATCTTTAGGAAGATCAACAACTTCTTTGTTAATAGGTTGATCGATCGGATTAACATATCTTCCACCAATGTTTGCATTCTTCTGAACACCAAACTCTGCACGACCATCCTTCGCATGATCTTTATGTGGACCATTTGCATCTACATAATGGAAGAATACTTGAACATGCCAGTTACCCTTAAACTCTGGTCGCCAATGTACAATGTCGCAACCTTTGTAAACTGCCATTTCACCAACTTCTAGTGCGACTGGGATTCTTCTATCTTCATCAAAAAAGATTGGCCAAATAGACTTTGCATCAAATCCCAAAGTCATTGTTGAACTAATTTCACATGCTGGACGATCTTTATGTTTTTTTAGAACTTCTCCTGGGCGATAGATTCTTGCATATGTGTAAGTTGGAAGTAATTGTTTACCAACTTGTTTACCAATTGGCGCAGCAAATCTTTGAAGAATGTCATCAAAGATTGGATCACCATAGACTGCATCAGACAAAGGACATTGATCATCTTTAATTAATTTGCCATCTTCATACAATTTGAACATGTGCTTTACTAAAGTGTCACATTGTTCTTTTGTCAATGCATCTTTAAGAATAAGATAATTATTTTTTTCAAAAAAATCAATTGTATCCATTATTTTGTACCTATATGTTTAAATTAAAACTAATACTAATTCTTCGTTCATCACTCATACTTTGTTCTACAGAATGTTCAAGCCAACTTGGAAAAAATATACAAACTAGTTTTTTAGGATCAATGCCATGATGCGGATGCCTAATTATATGAAAGTCACTTCTAATTGCTGGATTCAAAAAAACTATTTTTCCAGAATTTTCTGGAGTTTGCAAATAGAACACACCAGATAGAATTCCTCCATGAGTGTGTGCTTTGTTGTAAGAATATTTATCATTGATGTTAGCCCACATTTCTACAATTTGAACTTTCTTACAATTATAAGGAAGTAAAATTTCATTTGCAAGATTGGTCAGATTAGTTGTTAATTCTCTAAAAATACCTTCAGTTTTATGCAAATCATCTCTGGTTTGAAACCCACCGACATTAGACTTTCTTTCAGATTGTTCATTCTTTTCAATTTCTAGAATTCTATCTATATAGTCAGAACAATGATACTCTTCATTGTTTAGACAAAATGCCCAAAGAGGAGTATGAAACGTCTGAAACGGTTCAAGTTGATTGTTGACGTTGTTGTTGCTCATTATATTGGCTCAATGTCATTGTTGAGATGGGAGATAGCCATCCAGTTGCAATCATTTTTTCTGTTGTTGGTGACGGAAGGCCTCTATGTAAATGAGTCCATCCAGCAGGCCACATTAAAGTTAAACCACGAACTGGCTTAATCTTCAATCTATAAAACATGAATTCTGTTTCGCCACCAGTATGAACATCATTTAAATATGTCATGAAAATTAATTCTCTAGAAAAATTCTCTGGAGCATATCCTCTATCTGCATGAATTTCATGAAATGCTCCCTTCAAAGGATATTTCTGAAGGTTGAAATGTTCAGTCATTGCTAGTGGAGGAATGTGATTTTCAAGAGAAAAATAATGTGCATACATTCTATACAATTCCATAATCTCTCTTTGAATCAAAGTAGATTGATTTGGAACTACAGATAAATCTAAAGAATCTTTTTTAGATTTGTCAATACCAGTTCCAGTTTTTCCCTGTTCTGGAATTAAAATTTTATATAACTCTTGTAACTGTCTTATTGCAAGATCAGAAACTTCACTTTGCACAATAAAAGTTGTGAGTCCATTAAGTTCAATTGGTTCAAATTTCATCTGGATAAAACCCTTTATAAAACCATTCAAACTCTTTCAAAGTCTTGTTGTGAAAAGTCTCTGGTAAAGTTCTATTTGGTCGTTTGTAATATTGAAAAGTTCGATTAGTAATGTGATCAGTTCTCTCTCTAAAATATGCATGATCATGTTCAAAAATAGCAGACTGATCAATGTTTTTCAAATCATGATTAAAATAATCTAATTGTAGAAAATTATATATCTGCTTCAAAGTTTGTTCTGGATCTAAAGTAAAATCTTCATATCGAATAAAAATAACTTTATTTTTTGTTTTCTGAAAAACTTCCATCAGTCTTGGTATTTCAGTTTGAATAGTGATTGAAACAGAATTAGGTTCTGTATAGTAATAGTGATACTTCTCCAATTCATGCATTGATGGAGTAAAATACGAACTATTTGAAAATGCATGTAGTGATAAAGTGTTATCTGCAATTCTTTCAAAACTTTCTACAACATCTCGCAAATCGCGAATCATGCAAATATATTTTGAATTTGGATAGAGATGGAAAATGTTTGACCATGTACGATTTTTAGAAATCACAACTGGTTTGTCTGTGAGTGCTTCGAACCAACCTCGAGTTGTTCCATGTATAGCACCGTACATTGCTTTGTCAGCCTGTTCGATTGACATTGCTTGAAACATTTCTCTATATCTTGATTTGACCAACATAAAATCTTGTATCAAATCTGTTAACGCACATGTTCCTGTGGTAAAGACTTTTGGATTTTGTTGGAGAATGTTCATTAGAATTGTGGAGCCTGCTCTAGGAAGCCCTCCACAAAAATGCAATTGATTCATAATATTCCTTCAGTTTCTACATGATGACAATATTATATAGCAATCCAATTAAAATGTCAATTTGATCTAGATCAAAGTTTAGTCACTTGCTCCGCAACTTCCAAAATTTGGTTGAAAAAGAGTTCCAATTGATGCTGCTGCTGCTTCATTAGCAAATGGGAATTTATCTCTAGCATTAGTTGTTATATTATATCCATATACTGGATTATTCATTCCACCGCATATATAACCAGCAGTAGTTGAATTACCCTGTGCATTACCATAGCGAGAAACGCTAATATTACCAACTGATGTCATATTACCATCGGAAGCAAATGGAAATTTTCGAATTCCTGCAGTAAGTCCACCAGCATAATTTTCTCCACCAGTTTGATATCCGCTTTGTTGAGATGCATTCACAAAAGCGCCACTTACACCAGTAGTTCCAGAATAAGTTACTGAGTTTTCAGACGCAAATGGAAATTTTTGCATACTGGGCATTGTTGGGGTTGTCGCATATCCTCGTGGATAGCCACCTACCCAATATCCAGCAATAGATCCGGAAATGCCGGCTGAAGATAATTTTGATTCTAGTAAATCTCCAACTTTGGATACAACATGTTCGTATGCAAAAACGTATTTTAATATGTCAGTTTTTCCTGGAAATGGTGGTGCTGGTGCACCTCTATCTTCTCCACCAGCCACATATCCAGCAACAGGAGATGAGCATGCCCCTGATATTGTTCCTTGATTATAGTATGGCAATACATCACTAAGTTCATATCCAGTTGTGCTTGCAGCAAACTTATATTTTGACGCTGTTCTACTTACTGGATAATAACCATCAACAAAAGTAACTGCAAATTCTTCGTTTTGTGTTGCACCAGAATCTTTTTTTGCACCAGTACCAGCAGGACCAGTTTGTGATGAATCTGCTGAAAATAAATATCTATGTATTACTGAAGGATAGTCTGTAGAGGATGGTGGTTGATTAAGTCCACCATAAAACATTCCAGCAGTAGTTCCAATAACTGGCTGAGACGCAACAGTAATAGCACCAAGTTCTGTATCTAAAATAAATGCAGATGCTCCAATTACTGTATTAGAGACTGCAGTATTTGAAAAGAATGATGCGCCACTAGTTAAAAATGCCATTTCTTTGATCTCTCTTTATTTTTATTATGATGCTGATTGATAAGTTACAGTTCCCCAACCAGCAACCATATTCCCAAAATTTCCTAAATCCACTGATGGAGCATCATTAACAAATGAAAATCTATCTAATTTAGTTGTATATCCAGCACTACCATAATCGTCATATCCTCCAGGCTTATATCCGTTTACTTTCCCAGACATGCCCCCATTATAATTTCTCCCAGCATTTAACATTCTTCCAACAACTACTGTTGGAGCATCGTATGAAAATGGAAATTTTTGAATATGTCCGTTTCCGCCACCACAAGCATATCCGTGTGTTTCTGACTGAAGACTACATTGTCCACCGGTGGCTTCAGTAATCATACTACCAACAATTGTTGAATCAGAATCGGTGGAAAATGGGAATTTACTAATTAATGCTACTCGATAAGGTGTAACGTTACCATTCCATCCCCCAAAAGCATATCCATGCGAACTACTACTACTTCCTCCAGGAGCAACTCCAATTGCCGATACATGTATCGAGCCCACAGATGTTGCGTTTGATGATGCAGCAAATGGATATTTTTGAATTCGTTTAGTGTCAACTGGATTAAAGGTATTGCCCGTGTCTCCACCATGATTATATCCATATGTCGCTGACTGATTTGTTCCGTGATTATATTGTTTAGAAATTAAATTTCCTATACTTCCACTTCCTGTGGTTGAACTTGCAAATAAAAATCTTTCAATACGACTATATGTTAATCCAGGAAAAGATGGACCACCAGTACCACTTATATATCCGTGGGTCGGTCCAGATGTTCCAGCAGTCCCCTGTCCGCCCTGCCAATCATTGGTTAAAGTTAATGCCCCAATGTCATTTGCGACAGTTTCATTTGCAAAAGGCATTCTCGCAATTGCACTAAACAAAGTTGATGTTGGAGATTTGTATACTGCATATCCGACATCACCCTGCAAGTATGTCAAATTATTATTTGATGTGACTATAAGACTTCCAGAACTTAGAATATTTACGTTTGCAAATACTCCAGCATTTAAGTCTGTAATTACCGTATTACCTGTTACTTGATATGCCATGATTATACTCTACTTTGATGACCTGCGCCAGCTCTGGCATATCTTGTTGCTGATAAAAGAGTTGTGCCAGTGTCTGAAGCAAATGGAAGTTTTAAAATACCATTCCATACAACGTTTCCGGGCATTTGACTACTATTCATATATCCAGCAGTAGTTGAACTTGAACAACCGGATGCTCTTTGATAACCGCCACCTGCTGGAGGCATAGTTATACTCCCCGGAACTGAAGCAAT
>Ga0209401_1002567_pt1 | contig 11698 bp, 11 predicted proteins | sample M_140807_MF_Meta_FD_187318 | JGI IMG/M metagenome (GOLD analysis project Ga0209401, IMG submission 187318) | Freshwater microbial communities from Lake Montjoie, Canada to study carbon cycling - M_140807_MF_MetaG (SPAdes) (version 2) | ecosystem: Environmental > Aquatic > Freshwater > Lake...
GGCTGGGAGGCGGGCTGCTGGGCACGGGCGGGGGCTGGGGTGAGCAGGCGGGCCAGGGGGCTGGCGGGCAGCGTGGGCGCCAACAGCGGGCTGGCCAGCAGGCCGATCAGGCCGAGAACGGCACGGCGTTGGGCCGTGCAGGGGCCACGCCGGAGGGGGGCCGGGGGAGAGGGCATCGCGATGGGGGCAGGGAGAGACACCACAGCTGGAGGCAGGCGGGCAGCGGCCCAGCCAGAGCAGGTGCTCCCCATCTTGAGTTGTGGGCGGTGCGGCCGGCCTCGGAGGCCAACCAATAGCTCAGACCTCGACCATCGATCGAGGCTCTTGAGCTGGTTGGGGACCACAGATCAACTCACGGTCGATCGATCAGGTCGCTGGACCTCGGGATGGAATCGCTTCCCCTCCGATCGTGCAGCACGAATCGAAACATCGCGGCACTCCAGCCGTTGCCGCCTTCCGTCTTTGCCACAGCTCTGCAACCCTAAGCAACCGCCCAACCGTCAGCAACACACTGGATATCGCACGCTGCCCCTGAGTGGCAGGCAAGAAGCTATCGCCATCGAAGCAGACTTGACGGCGGCCTGTCCACTCAAGGGGCTTGTTCGAAGGTGTCGCATCCCCACAGGCAGCGTTTGCGGACCTACGCCTCATCTGCAAAGCTCAGGCCACCTCTGCCTAACTTCTCACACTGGCGCTTAACTTCAGTCCAAGAGCCGAGACGACCTTGAGGATGGTGTCAAAGCTCGGGCTGCGCTCTCCAGATAAGGCTTTGTAGAGGCTTTCCCTGGAAAGTCCTGATTCTCTGGCCACCTGGGTCATCCCCTGGGCCCGCGCGATATCGCCCAGGGCCTTAGCAATAAAGGCAGCATCACCATCCGCCTCCTCAATGCAGGCTTCGAGGTAGGCCGCCATCTCTTCGGTTGTGCGTAGATGCTCGGCAACGTCGTAGGGGGTCGTCGTGGTTGTCATCAGGTCTCCTCCGTCAGGTTGGCTGCCAACAGCAGGGCATCATCAATATCCTTGGATTGTGAGCTCTTGTCTCCACCAGCCAAAAGGATGATCAATTTGGTTCCCCTCTGCAGGTAGTAGACCCTGTATCCAGGGCCGTAGTTGATCCGCAACTCCGAAACACCGGCCCCAACGGGCTTGACGTCACCTGGATTGCCTCCGATGAGGCGCTCGATCCTGGCCAGAACCTTCGCCCGGGCTCTCAGATCACGGAGACCCGCAAGCCATCGGACGAACCGCTCTGTCTGGCGGACTGCAACCATCCACCGACTGTAGCCTCCTGGCTACGAACACGCAACGCTGCCTTGCTGGGTCACGCCTAGGACCACACATCCTTCGAACGCTGCCCCTGAGTGGCAGGCTAGAAGCTATTGCTATCGAGGCAGACTCGACGCCGGCCTGTCCACTCCAGGGGCTTGTTCGAAGGTATCGCATTTCATCAGGCATTCAGGACTTTTCACCCGACTCGACCAGAGAGTAAGGCCAGGCCGAGCACCAGCCGGTATATAACGAATGCTCAGGTTGAATTGCGCCTCGGGCCCCTCTTTGATGCCAGCAGGCTCACAACCGTGGCAAGGCTGACCGGAGATTGCCTCCGGCCAGGGAGATTGGGGATAGAGATGAAGGAAAAGTCGAGCTCCTAGGAGGAGAGGCAAGGCAGGATGCAGGGGATTGTTGATATGTGCCCATCGTCCAAGTTGAACGTCAATGTGAGAACTAACTTGAAGCAAATAAACTGTAAATCGCCGCTCCACCGACTTGTATAGCCTGCATCTGAGAGATGGTCTCCTTCGTGCTTGTCAACCTACTGTAGACTTCCGAAATGCCATCGACTCAGCAAGTCATTCTATGCGTTGATGCGCTATCGCTCCGCCAGAAACTACTGCCCTGTGAATTAGCACATATACTTCATACCCTTGAGATAGACAGGTTGACACTGATTTGACCTTTGTTGTCCTGGTACATATCCATGCCAGCAACATCATTCATCATAAAGTAAGCAGTTTCTCCTGGCTTTAGTTCGAACGAGCTTTGTGCACCATATGCCTTGCACTGTTTATCTTCTCCTATAACTACTAAGGCTGCCAAAGGGGCTTTGGTGCACACTGTTGTATTTGAGTTGAAATTGGGATCACCATTTGGCGATAGATAACCTTTGGCATTATCAGGAACTCCAGCATCAGAGTTGTCTTCAGGAATAGCTAGCCACCTATCAGTGGCTACAGCCTCATAGCTAACTTTTACATAGCCATTTTCTTTATTGGTCCAGGGAGTGCCTTTAATAGAATCAGCGTAAACTGTTATTGATTGAGCAGGAGTTGTTACTCCTGGTGAAGAAGTGGTTGCTGGGGAGTAAGAAGGAACTGAGGCTATCCCTGCTGCAATGAGCAGAACAACACCAAAGACTATCGCTGAAAAGCGTAACCAACGATTAGAGATAGTTGCTGCCACCTCAGCACCAAACAGCTTAAAGTTGCCTCCAAGAAATCCAATTAAAATAAGAACTCCGCCTAGAACAAGTAATCCGAGCGAGATGCTCCCGGGCATAGTTTACCTCAAAAAAATTGGTATTCGTGCTAGCTGATGTTAGTTTTGCTTCCCGAAATCACAATTAAGATTCTAAATAGTTGTATTACTCGCCAATCGCCTCTAGGATGCTATCCGACTCATCGGTAATCTATAGGACAAGTGCAAGGACTCTGTGCAAAGCAAGCTAAGTAGTCATTGGGCTGTTCCGTGAGCCACTCGTCGGCTCCCCATCCTTTGGGCGAGCCACACTGGGGCATCTGGCCGGATTCCCACAAAACCATTGCGGTGCAGTTCTCCTTGGCGAAGGCCTCCTAAGCATAGGCGTGGTTCACGGGTCCAACAACCACATGTTCGTGCCGATACACAAGTCAGATCCGATAGCGATACCAGCCGTGAGCAAGATTGAAGGCGAAAGTAGGCAGTTTGGCCAGTCGGATCCTTCGAACGCTCCGGTTCAGCGGCGGACCGCACAGCGGGCCGTCCGCTGCAACCGGTTGTTAGCCGGGACGTTATAGGTGATCAATAGACTTGGGTACTACAACCAGGACCGACATCACTGCGTAGTCCTAAAATCTGAACATCCAAGAGAAGATAGGAGAATTATCACTAGATAGTAGAGGGAAGGGCTGAAAGTAGTTGCTTATCTCAATCAGAGACGTCGTCGGGCAGTTGCTGCTGGCCAGCTTCGAATACCTCTTCAGCACGTTCAACTTGCAGGGTGTCATTGCCAATCTTAAACTCTACGATTCCTCCGGCGATCATGCTCACAGTCATTGGGGGCAACGGATCAGGCACTGCGCCAATCAACTCGGCGAGGGGCTGACGGACATATCTTTCGAGAAACACGCTCATAACAGGACCAGCCTGATCTTCTAGGTGCTGCCAAGCTGAATCTCCAACGTATGTCTGTCCACCAACATCCTCGAAAGCTGCGACTAGTTCCGTGAGCTTCGGGTTAGGTGTCGGATCAAGCACAACCAAAACTGGGGTAAAGCCTGACTCAATGCAGTCCACAGGGAATTGTAGTTCTTCCCCCCAACGTCCTTGCCCAGATGCTGCGATGGTCACACGCAACTTGAATTCGTAAGCTAATCTCTGTTTCACACAATCGACCTGTCGGCCTTTTCCAGAGTTTCCCTGCCGCTTGACAGGGCTTCTTTGCGCACTTACCGGAGTGCCGCCAATGGCGTTCGCCAAGATCGGCTCAAATAGGTATCCAGTCTCTTGTGCCGCTCGATTATCCAGATCGTAGAGCCACTTTCGCCAATATAGAATGCCCGAGAGCGCTGGTGAAGGTAGGCTTCCGAACTGAAGGAGCCCACGAGGGCCAACCTGGTCGAATGTGGGGAAAGCCTGCCTTTGCAGAATCTGCTCATACTTTAATCTACTTTTGTGCAGAGTTGCAAGGCATGAGAAGTATGTATCCGAATCAGGCATCAGCGTGAATATCCTTGCGGCCAGATCTTCAAAGGGAAGGCCACCCAAGGCCAGGGTTGAAACAGGCCAAGTTTCAAAGAACGGAGGAATGACCTGTGTGATCTCGGGAAAACTTGACGCGAGTCCTAAGTCATTGATAATGACGCCACAAAGGTACGCGCAGACTTCTGGAGATAGTGGCACGGCCATTTCACTATTACCAACGTTGCGGGCTCTCTCGATCAGAGTCTTTTGGGCCTGTGACAGGACAGAATTGGTCATCGACTAGCTACGCCATGAGTTGGCTCAGATTCTGCAAACAGTGAGAGTTGGTTGGATTTACTAAGTACGTGGTACCTACATTCGACAGTGTCGACTGTTTTCTGAAGTGCTGGGCTCAGGCCATTAGAATTAGTTGGTACAAAGCTCATTAGCCCTGGGTCCGCTCTCCTGGCATCCATCTCAGAGAATACATTGGCTAAGTGAGCAGCTATTGCGTTTGCAAAGCTAGGGGGTACGGCGTTACCTACAAGCAGTGCTCGTTGGGCCAAGGTCCCATCGAACTCGAAATCGTCCGGAAAGGTTTGAAGGCGAGCACATTCACGTATAGTTAAGCTCCGGTGCTCTGTTGGATGGACGAACTCAGACTTTGCTCCGCTCGTGATTGCTTTTGATGGTAGGTCGGGGTTCAGCCGCCGAAGACCTGAGGGCGCTCCACCTCTTCGATCAGTTGGTGTTCCATCCATTACCCGCCTGTAGGCACGCCGCCGATATGTATCGTGCCAGAGATGCTCCGGAATATCCTTCATTGTTTGGCCGACACCTAGTGCCTCAAAACGAAGGCGATCAGTTCTATTTGGCGGTCGAAAGTAATGATCAGACACGCTTGCTGTCTCTGAGCTTATTGCTGCAGATGGCAGACCACTTAACGCTTGCGCGACACTGTCACACCATGGAAGATTGCCCCCAACAAGGTCTGCTCCTGGGGCGCCTGTAGCGAGGTGTGTTGCATGAGGAAATCCAGGGTCCCAACCAAGACCTCCAACAGCTAAAACACGCTTGCGATGTTGCGGAACACCGTAATTGGCGGCATTAACCTTGCGTAGGTGAATACAGTACCCAGCTTTAATCAGGGGGTCAAGGAGATCAGTCACCCAGCGACCACCCTCTCCAGTCAAGAAACCTTCAACATTTTCAAAGACGAATGCTTTGGGGCGAAACTTCGCAACTAGGTGAGAAAAGACTGCTACAAGTGTGTTTCTGGTATCTCCAGGTTTACGCAATCCTGCCGACGAGAATCCCTGACAGGGTGGGCCTCCAGCGATGATGTCTGACAAGGGCAGCTCTGTGTTCCAGTCGAGCCTTACTTCCTCAATATGATCTCCAATATTCTTCCTGTATGTATTCACGGCTGGAGTGAAAGCATCGGCAGCCCAAATGATCTTAAGGCCTTGATCACGAAATCCAAGCCCAAGACCACCTGCGCCACAAAACAGGTCTACGACTGTCAGATTTGGTGGTGAACTCATTGCAATTCTGAGCGTATTAGAGCCGATCGCGTAGGCATTGTACCTTGAGCCCCGCCACTGATCAATCGAAGCTTGAAGGATGCTTGAGCGTCACTAGCGGTTTTCACTAGGTCCGGCTAACGCCTGACATAAGCGGCCTGCCGAAGGCAGGTCCGCTTGATGGAAATGTTGGGCCTCACATTCATAGCGCTCACTCAGCGGCGCGTTTGCGAGAAACGGCCAACGCCGGAGGCTGCGCAAGCGTTTGGTACACAACGCAGTACCGCTCAGTGAGGCGCAAGAGCGTGGCAAGCTGCTCTTCTGTGGCATCGGTATCAAGCGTGAACCGTAGGCGGATGTTTTGAAAACCCACTCGTGCTTCCTTTGACACCCCCAGTGTTCCTCGGAAGTCGAGATCCCCCTCGGCCCGAAGCGTGGCATCTCGAAGTTCAATTCCAATAGCTGTGGCTACAGCATTCAACGTAACCCCTGCGCAAGCAACGAGTGCTTCAAGCAGCATGTCCCCAGAACACGCGGCTTGCCCGTTTCCGCCGGTGGCCGGATGCAGCCCGGCAAGCACCAAGCCCTTGCCTGTTTCAATCTTGCAGCTAACACCTTCAGCTATCCGACCTTCAGCGCTCAGCGTGACCAAGGCATCTTCCGGGGCTTCTCGATAGCGCTCCTTCAGCGGAGCCTGAACAGATCGCAAGTCTTCTGCATTCATGATGGGTGCGCCTCAAATTTGCTGACAAGTGATGCCCAACGCTCCAGATCAGAAGCGGGCATGGGTGATCGCATGATAATGCTACTCAAGCTCCCGTCTTCTGCATCTGGATGTTAGCCGGCTGGCGAGTCAATTGAAGCATCTTCATCTATCTCCTCGGAGATGTTGTCGACGACTGGCATCACGGCGAAGAAACGTTCACCGCGCGCGAGCACCTCTGGGAGCGACGGTCCTCGGAAAACCTCAGTGTGAAGCTGCTCGAGGCCAGCTGTCATGCAATCAATGGCGGCCCGCTCCCAGGTGCGTCGGCAAGGCCAGTGCTTCGTGTACTGGGCGAACGGAGCAGAGCAACGGTGGTGTCGGACTGTCCAACATGAATTCTATTATCTAATACAGACTTTTAGCGTAGCCCACGGAAAGCCCAAGATCTTGGAGTATTTCATTGCTGTATTAACTGATTTAGGACTTCCAGAGCTTTAGTATACTGTGAATCAGCAGAGGTACCGATGAGATCGCGCTGACAGCTTAATACTTTTCTTTCTGTTTCAGGCAAAGGTACACTAACATCAGGAGTTAGACCATTTCTGCTAATGTCAAACCCCTTAGGTGTTAGCCATTTAGCAACTGTTAGAACTAGTGCGGAACCATCAGGTAGTGCCTTGATTGACTGAACAGTATTTGCACCGAAAGTACGAACCCCCACCAGTTTTGCTCGTTGATTTTCTTGCAGCGCACCCGCTAAAAGTTCGCTTGCAGCAGCAGTATCTCCATCCACCAATATTACTAATGGCTTTTGCGTGAGCGCAGTTTGTGTAGCTTTTCTATGTTCTGACTTCCCTTCACGACCAATAGAGGTAGCAATCAACCCGTCATTCAGCCATAAGCGTGAAATACGCATCCCCTGGAGGAGCAAGCCACCTTTATTTTCTCGTAGATCCACAATGTAACCAACGACCGCTTGTTGTTCGAGAAGACTAATGGCTTCCCGCATTTCCCCAACAGCAGCGGCACTAAGTATAGCTAAGCGAATGTAGCCAATCTTTCCTCTCGAAGAGTTTTGACTATTCCATCGGACGGGGTTGCCTGTAATAGCTGCTCGCTCAACACGGATATCTACTAATTGCTGTCCACGCTGAACCGTCAAAACGACAGCAGTACCTGGTTTACCATGTAAGAGATCCTTCACCTTCGTTATCTCCATTCCTAAAGTTGGTTGACCATCAACTTTGAGCAAAAGATCCGTAGAGCAGATGCCAGCCTTCTGCGCGGGTGTATTGTCAATTGCAGAAACTGTCAACTGTCTTGTATCATTATCAATTGCAACACCAAGGCCGATCCCAACCCTTTCAATGCTAGTGGAAATATACAGATCCTTAGACTCTTGAGGATCAAGAAAGCGCGTGTAGGGATCTTTTAATACTTTTAGAACGGCTCGAATTGCAGCATAGGCTTCTTCCGTTGATTGATAGGGTTGACTAAGATAGCGATTGCGTAAAGTCTGCCATTCTTTGCCCCTAATTAATTCAACATCTACGTATTCAGCTTCGACCAGTTGCAACACTGCCTCAACAACCTTCCTAGGAGTTGGCTCATAAGCCAAGGATACGAGTTGTTCTGAATCTGGAATTACTCCAGAAATCAGTTTCTGCTGCGGGAACAAAATGGAGATCGCAATGATGCCACCAAGTATAAGTGCTTTTTTTCTCATTGTTATCCTAACCGGATTACATATCGAATGTTATCGTGGCCTGCTTAAGGACTTGTTAACATGTTGACTATTTGATCTAATGGTTTGGTGTTGCCCGCTGATAAGCTATATTTATTTGGTCTCTATCCTCCTCCAACACTGCATGAGAATCTCCAATCTGTTGACCAAATCTGAGCGCGGCAACGGACCGCTCACATACATGCGGAAGCCTTCGCATGCTTTGCTTAGTCGTTAACCTCAGACCACTTTGGATTGATGATGACTCGAAGTCGGGAAGTTCATCGATTTCATGCTTTACCTTGACAGCTATAATTTAACTTTAGTGGCTCCGTCAGGCTAACGCTTGCCATCACCTGGCCGCCGAGAGTTAGCAAGTTAAACAATGATCATCAGGGGGCGGCTCAGGTGCATGGCATTGTTGGGGGGCTCAACGGACCTCAGTAGTTCGTAATGAGGAGTTCTGTAATGTCGCGATTAGAACTTGTGAGGTTAATCTCTCGCCTTGCCAGAAGATCTGTAATTCTGTATTCTTGATAAAGGCCACGAATTACATGCGTGTCTGAGTTGGAAAGCATCCATTTGATGCCTCTCTCGCTAAGCTCATTGCAAATTGCAGCAAGCTCAATCTGATCGGAAAGTTCAAACTTAGATGCTGTATAGCGGTTGAAATCTGAGTAACCGCCAGCTTTGTAATACGGAGGATCTAGATATACAAAAGCGCCACTTGGTACCATCGCCAAACTTTTACGGTAATCAGCATTTGCAATAGTTTCAACTTTGCTCAAGCAGGCGGAACAGGCTTCAAGAAGGCGTGGATTATAAATGCGCCTGTCATATTCTCCATAGGGAACGTTAAAATATCCTTTTTTGTTTACCCGAAATAAGCCTCGAAAGCACGTTTTATTAAGATAGATTAGACTGGCAGCTTTTTTGTATATCGATTCAATTGAGTCTGGGTGTATGCTTCTCGTCGTCAAATAAAATGACTTGGTATTAGGCATGGAATCAATTATATCTGCAACCTGTTGCCAGTCTTTGGCGACTGCCTTGTATGTATCTACAAGCCATTGATTGGCATCATAGGCCAAATAGCGCTTGCCTTCGCTGTTTGCAAAAAGGAAAGACCCACCACCTACAAATGGCTCAACGATAGATGAATAGTTGGCAGGAAGCATTGCCTTAAGTTGCCCTAATAATGCAGTCTTCCCTCCTGCCCACTTTAAAAAGGGTGCAGCTATCCTGTCTGTGGTTATTAGTGGAAGTTGAATATTCTCAGCGAATTGTGCCATGGGTTAATCTCCATAGAGCGAAGGACGCCTGGTGACCAGTACGCATGTACTAACCATAGCAGACAATCTGGGGCTTTCGGAGGCCCCAGAGGCTTGTGTTGATTTTGTTTGCACCAGCCCACCATATGTAACGACAACCTTTGAAAGAGGTCAAGCCTTTCCGTATGATTCCTTTATTGACTACTTGCAAGAAGTTTTCGCAGCCATTTACTGGGTTTTAAAACCTGGATGTTCTTTTGCCTTAAACGTTGCCGACATTCTCACAAAATACCGATACAAGGAAGCTTCTAGCATGAGCAGGGCTTCGCTTGGGTGCGACGCACTTACTGCAGCTCAGAACGTTGGCTTTAGATTGTTTGAGAGATTTATCTGGGATAAGGGCTTTACACGCAACTTTGGGGGTCCACTACTCGGCTCATATCCATATCCAGGATCGCTATACAATAATACTTACTGGGAGTATTTATGGATACTCAAGAAGCCTGGTCAACGGAGAGTCCCGCAAGAGTTACGCATGAGAAGCAGCCTTAGCATAGATGAATGGAGAGCTTATTCACAGAAGTTTTGGCGGGTTGAAAGTGTTTCCGAAAAAATTCCTTTTCATGGGGCAGTCTTTCCGATTGAGATTCCCAGGAGGCTTATCAAGATGTTTTCTTTTGTTGGGGATATTGTCCTTGATCCATTCAGTGGCACTGGAGCAACAGCTATTGCTGCACAGCAGGCCATGCGCAGATCCATATCTATAGACAACAATTCTGCTTGTTTAAAAATGATGACTGAAAGGATTTCACTAGAGCATTTGGCTGGAAATGGTAATAACTTTGTTTTCTCGCAAAGCGAGGACATTAAGTCCGCTTTTTCATGCTTGCTATAACTAGGTGGTTGCCATGCTATTCTCTGTTCTTTGAAAAAGTCCTAAATTGAAGCCGCTATCTTCCTATTCCAGACTTGAGCTCGACGATGTGTTTTGGTCTGTACTGAGATATATCAGATCAATTAAAGGCATCAAAAAACAGGGTTCGCTCATTGATATGATAACTACTGCCAATCAGCTTTTGGCTGGCGCGACTATGATTGACTTGCCCGAAAATATGAATCGTTTGCTTCAGCCTTACTTAGTTGAATCCGACAAGCAGCTAGACGAAAGCCTCAAGCTTCTACGGTCTGAAGCTGAGGCCCTTAGCTTTTGCAAGACATTGGGGATTGAAGCGGGAGTAACAAGAACTCAGAGTGCAGATCATGCGCAGTCAAGCAAATCTCTTGATTCTGCAGCTTCGCATATTGCAAGCATAGTTGCTGATGACTTGGGATTGGAGTCGGATGTAAACCCACAAGATCGGGTCGTATTGTCAATAAATGGTAAATTGCATGTTTCGGCACGCAGGATAGACGGCGCAATCCCAGGCATTGCAAATCCTCTTGTGATTTGGGAGAACAAGGAGTACTGGGGAGGAGGCAAGGGGAAACAGGGTGGCAGTAAAATGAGTGACGCTGTTTATGAATGTCACTTGGTAGGGCTTGAAATACGACATTACGAGAGTATCGCGAATTGCAAAGTCTTTCATCTTGTTTGCATTGACGGCAGAGAGCAGTGGAATGCCAGAAAGTCTGATTTGCGCCGCTTGATCGATCTTCTTAACCAAGGATATATAGATGAATTAATAGTCGGCAAGGAGATTGAGAGTCAGTTTGAACTTGCTCTGCGATCTATACTGGCAAAGTAAAAGAATCTGCCAGCAACTTCCAGATTTATCTTATCCTCTTGAGGGTTTTCCCTGTCCGCCCAACGCTGATTCGGCAGTCCGCAGAAGCTGTAACCAGCCGACTGTTTGCCGCATAAGCTACGTGATAAGGACTCTCAGCTTTGCCGAAGTTCATTGCTAGCAAGCCTTCTCGGATGCCGCCACTAGCTTCATGGATTGATACGCGGTCTGCAGAAGATCCCTCCGTTCCTTAGAGCAGGTCAGCCGGGCTTCGTACCCCAGTTGGTCCTCGGTTCAGCACATGGGTGTAGATCATGGTGGTTTTCACATCGCTGTGGCCGAGCAGTTCCTGAATCGTGCGGATGTCGGCGCCCTGTTCCAGTAGGTGCGTGGCGAATGAATGGCGGAAGGTGTGGCAGGTCGCTGGTTTGCTGATCCCAGCAGCTTGCACGGCTGCACGCACGGCGCGCTGCACGAGGCTCGGATCGAGATGGTGCCTTCCTTCGATGTTCTGGCGCGGATCCCGCCAGCGTCGGCCCTGCGGAAACAGCCATTGCCAGCCCCATTCCCTGGCGGCATTCCGGTACTTCCTCTCTAGGGCATGGGGCAATTCCACGGCGCCCCACCCTGCCGAGAGATCGTTCTGGTGCTGGTGCTGCACCTCATTCATGTGCCGTTTCAACGGATCCACCAGGCTTGACGGCAGAACGGTGCGCCGGTCCTTGTCTCCCTTTCCGCAGCGCACCGTGATGCAGCGCTGCTCCAGGTCCACATCCTTGATCCGCAGCCGCAGCGCCTCCATGAGCCGTAGG
>Ga0209401_1002571_pt1 | contig 11692 bp, 24 predicted proteins | sample M_140807_MF_Meta_FD_187318 | JGI IMG/M metagenome (GOLD analysis project Ga0209401, IMG submission 187318) | Freshwater microbial communities from Lake Montjoie, Canada to study carbon cycling - M_140807_MF_MetaG (SPAdes) (version 2) | ecosystem: Environmental > Aquatic > Freshwater > Lake...
CCCTCGTCTAAATCGCCAGCAATTGAACTATCGGCGTAACCCATGTCGTCGCCGTCATACTCGCCTACGTACTCCATTTCGCTATCGGTTCCGCTAATTGCTGAAACAATACCAAATTGATTTGCAAGTGTTACAATACCGTTTACCGCCATACCGTTACCAATACCGGCGCCAACTTTATTTTTTACCAATTTTGGTAAAAATAACCCGGCAACAACTTGTCCGCCCGCTAATAATTTTGGGTTAACTTTGCTTTCAAGTTTTCCTTGAACTAAACGTCCCAATATTGCACCCGCGCCCATTGTTAATAATGTGCCGAATGTACCGCCAATTGCCCCCATGTTTGCGCGCTTGCGTCTGTGGGAACTTTTTTTGTGTTTTCTTCTTTTCGCCATTTTATTTGTATTTATTGTTTAAAAATTATTTACTGTTGTTGTCATGGTCTTTTGCAAATAATAAACCAATACCGCTTATTATTGCCGTTACTCCCTCGCTTACGCTATGTTTTAATATTAAACCAACTCCGCTAATTATTGCGCTTATTCCAAAAAATGATGTTTTTAAATTTTTCATTTTATTTGTTTTTTATTATTGTGTCCAAAATTATTTTGTTTTGTTCTTCTATCCTGGCTAAACGTTCGCCCATATCTTTGCTATCGTTCATTAATTTTTCTAATTGTTTTATCCTGGCGTTAAATGAACCGTATATTATACCTATACCCAAAATAAAACTAAACGCGTTTAGAACTATTGTCAAAGTGTTCATTTACTTAATATGCTTTTTTAAATTACTCATGTTTTTCTTTAAATCACTTAAAACGTTTTTAACTCGTTTTATATCATTTCTTAATAAAGTTTTTGTTAAACTGTCTTTTGCATGCTTTTTGTCAAATTCTAACGTATTTAAAACAGTTTTCCATTTGTGTAACATTTCGTTAATATGCTTTATTTCATTTATTGCACTTTCATTTATTTTTGTTCCACTCATAACGCTAATTTTAACGTTATGGCTTTTTGTGTCTTTATGGTAACTTTTTGGCGTCGCTTTCTTTTTTGTTACTTTTTTAACGGCTTTCTTTTTTGTTACTTTTTTAACCCCGCTTACTTTTTTACCCTTTGTTAAACTTTTTGACGCCTCTTTTATTGCGTCCGTCCATTTTGCAAATTTTCCGGTCTTATACAATTGTTTTGCCCTGGTCGTTATTGCTTTTAATTTATTTGACATTAAATAAAACGTTTTTTAGTTAAATAATAAACGCCAACGCCAACGGCACCGGCTAATAAATACGGGTTAATTGCGCCTATACCCTCCACGCTTTCGCCAGGTGTTGTTGTTTCTTCGGTTTCCGGTTCCGCGCCGTCCTGGGTGCTTGCGCCCCCTTTTATAAATTCCAATAACGCTATAATAATTGGCGTTGCCGTTGCAATTGCGCTTTCTACTGCGAACCCAACGCCGTTTAATTTACCTGGGTTTTTTCTTTTATACTTTGCTACGGCTTTTTCAACTGCGGAACGTAATGCGTTTGCGTCGCCCCCTAACTTGCACCATTTATTAAAAAGTTTTTCCGCTTTCGCTGGGTTTTTCATGGTTTTGTATAATTTAACCGCAAATTGCTTTACGTTCAATCTTACTAAACTTAAAAACGCGTTACGCGGAACCGCTAACGCTACTTTTTTAATTTTTGAACCTTTGCAATTTAAACCGGTTTTTTGCGCTTGGCGTTTTGCTTTACGTTCCTTACGTTTTGTTTTTCCGTTTATAACGGCGTACGGTTCGTAATCGTCGTAACCAATACAATCGGAATAAATACCGCTTATACTATACATACCCATTTTTATAATTTTTTATCTATTTTATTAATATACTGCTTTTTTTCGTTAAACCTATTTAATACGGGATCAATCCAAATTTCGTTACCAAAACAATTTACAACGCAAAAAACATGGTGCGGAACCGTATTAAATAACTTATAATTACTGAAACGGTAGCACCAATTTATTTTAATTCCGCGCCTGGTTAACGCGTCCAAAATTCCCGCTATCATGCTTGAATAATGTTTACAGTCATTATAACCGTTTTTATAAATTCCCGTACTTAATATTGCGCTTGGACTTTTTACGCTTTGCCTGGTGTCCGGTTCAATTTTATATTTAACGTTGTTTTTTAAAAATTTCCATATAAAATAACACGTGTCTTTTATATTTCCTTTCCAAAAATAAACGCAAATTTTATCGTAATCACTTTTATATAAATTGTGCGCTTTTAATAACGTGTGTATTATATCTTTTGTATCCTGGCTATCGTATAATAAAACGCTTTTATTATTGTACGCCGGCAATTTTGTTAATAATACCTCCCTTAACATAAAAATTAATTTTGATAAACGGTATCGCTAATTGGAATAACTATACCCGAACTGTTAACGGTTCCGGTGTAATCAATTTTAATTTTTTGTTTTTTATTTAAAAACGAAATAATTGTCATTATTAACCCAACGTTATCGGGTTTTATTGTAACGGAATATATTATTTCCTGGTTCGCTGGAATTTCTAAATTTTCAACTTGCGAAAAACTTGCAATTTGCTTACCATTTACAAAAATATCGCCCGCAATTGCCCTAACGCTTAATGGCGTATTGGTTGGGTTTACTATTCTAAATTTGGCTAATACGTCCGGAATTTTAAACCCTTTTGTACTTCCTAAACTTAAACTACTAAAATAAACTTTTAATGATTTTACGGCGTTACCGCGAGAAAAAAAATATAATGCTACGGCGCCAAAAATTGCAGTTAAATATAAACCGGTTTTTTTCATGTTAATCAATATACAAAAAATAATTGAATAAACCAAAAAAACAATAAATATACCTTAAAATAACTGTTTTAACTTGCCCGTGCGCCTCTATGCGCACGGGCAAGTTAACATATATATTTTTAAATACCAAATTTTAATTTAAATAACTTATTTTACCTTTAATTATGTACATATTTATAAACTAAATAGTGTTTTTTTCACAACGTTTTTGTTTATAAATTGCATAAAAAAACCCGGCGTTTTATTGCCGGGTGTTGTCAACTATGTTTAAACTAATTTTAATCGCTTTTATTGGCTTTATGTTTGCCGTTGGTCTATTGGGTTGGCTTATTCATATTTTTGGCGTAATTGCGCTTAAAATAATTAATTTAATTAGTAGTTTAAATAATTTCTAAACTTATAATCTTTTGTTTTGGCGTCGTAATAATTAATGTAAACTATTTTTTTATCAATTAAAAATTGTTTACCCTGGAACTCAATAAATTTATTATGTTTAATGTTACGGTATTTATACGCCTTACCGTTAGGATCAAAACAAATTGCGGTGTAATACATTTTAATTAGTTTAAACAGTTATTAATTAAATTATCGGCGTCGTCCTGGCGTTGTTTTAATTTCATTTTTAACGCCTGGTTCCCGGCTAAACAAACAAGTAAACAATTTTCTGTTTCTTTTGAAAAAAAATGATGTATTTTATAATCTTTTTGCATTTGTAGTAATAATTCTAATAACTCAATATTACTTTCTAAAATTAAAATTTCGGCGGTTGTTTTTTTCATTTTATTTGATTTTATATTTTTCAATTTGTGTTAACGTTATAAAAATTTGCATTTCTAATTTATTTTGGGCAAAATGTAAAAACTTTCCATTTTGTAAAATAAATTGTACCGGTATTAACCAATTATTAAACTCGTCGTTTAAATCTATATTGTAATTATCAAAATTGTATAAAATTTCGTGATTAAACCCGTACGCGTTTAAATACTGAAACAAATGTTTTTCCCGGTTCCTTTCTACATGTAATAATTTTACATGTTCTATAAAATAACCAAAAAAACGCTTTGGCTTATAATGTTTTTCGCGTTCGTCTAATAAAATAAATACATTCCATTTCATTGGGTGTATTTTGCTTTTAACTATTTCGTATTTTTTTTCCATTATTGTAAATTGATAATTTTTGTTGGTTCCGTTGGTTCCTGGTGTTGCTCAATATCAAAATCAACATTTGTTCCGGTACATTTTGTAACGTACGTTTTTTCCCATGTGTTACTTTCAACTATAAATTCGTCTATTAATTCAGCAAACGGGCAAACGGTTGAACATGGTAAACGGGTTATTTGTATCGCCATTTGCCCCAAACTGTTTTGCGTTGGTATTGCTAACGCGTTTTGAAACGGACATATACATTCGTTGCCGTCTTTTAATAATACGTTTTGATAACTTTTGTCGTTTTTTACTGTGTACATGTTTTTACTTTTTAATTTTTATAATAATTATTTAATTCATTTAAATAAATTAATCTACTGTTAAATTTATTTTTCATATATAAATTCCAACATTTATTATTTTTGCCTCGATCTTGATACCAATAAAAATGATTATCATTTTTAAACAATAAATATTCTCTATCTATTTTTGATAATTTTAAAACCAAATTAAATTTTTTCATTTTTTTACTTTTTAATTTTTATGTAATAATTAATAATTCCGTCCTGGTGTAATATAAAAAAATCGGCTATTTTATTAATTTCGTCCAAATATTTAAAACTTTTAAAACTATACAATTCATAACCTGGCTTTATATAAACTGTTAATAATTTTTCATTATGTAATAATGATATAAATTTATAACTTGCATTTTTTTTATTTAATAATGCTTTTGCCTCTTTTTCGGCTTGTTCCATTGTTTCAAATGTTGCATAGGTACAAACAATATTAGGAATTAATAATCTGTAATTTTTCATAAAAAATTTGGTAGTTAATTAAATTTGTTTAAATTGCTTTCAAATAAGTTAAATACTTAAAAATCGGGGGGCGTTCCTTGTTGAACTTTGCCCCCTATTTTTATGTCTAAAAATTGGCGTCAATAATAAAACCTATTATTAATAAAATTATCGCCATAATAAAATTACGCTTGTCCTGGTGTGTCGTTTGTTTCTTCATTGTCGTTTAATTTGTTGGTTAATAATCTTAATTCCGTTTCCATTTTATAAACCTTGTCTTTAAGGCGTTCAATGGTTTTTTTTGTTACTTCAATGTCGCGGGTTAAACCGTTAATTAAATACTCTTTTAATTTGTCGTTCATTGTTTTTTTGGTTTTATAGTTTAATAAATGTTTTTTCTATTTCGGAATACATAATTTCTATTGTATCAAAATGCCCGGCACTACGTAATTTACGGGGCGTTAAAGAATAGGTACCGTTTTTTGTTTTGCTTATTTCTAATTCACTTTGACAGTAACGCGTTGACGCGGAACCAATATGTCCAATCGCCGTTAAATCTTTTTTACCCAAATGCAAAACAATAACAATTAAAACGTCAAATTTTTTCGCCCATTTGCGTATTATCTTAATTAATCGTTTGGCTTGCTTTTGATCGTTCATATCTTCAATACAATCCAAAATACCGTCAATTATTAAAATTGCACATTCCGGCGTATTTGTTAAATACGTATTTATTAAGTTTAAAATTTGGTTGCTTGAAAATTCAACGACGCTGTAAACGTCCAAAGTTTTGTAAATGTCTTTTTTACCGCTTAAATTTTTAATTAAACGTTCTTTGGCTTTATAATCTAAACCGGTTTGTTCAGTATCAAATAACGCTATACGTGTTTTTTTTTGTGTTGGATAAGTTAGAACGTTAAAATTAAATATTTCAGTTTTACCAATTGCGCTGGCTATTAAACCGGCTATAAATGTTGATTTGCTTGAACCTGGTAAACCCGTAAAGGCAATAAAATTGCCAGCGGAACCTACTATTTTATTATCAATAGATAAATAAATATTGTCGTCTTTTATAACGGTGTTATTATCAATTTTACAACTTTTGAGTAAATCGTTGTAATTTATTTCTGTCATTGTAGTAGGTTAATTCGTTGTAATATTAAAAAGTTATTTTTAATAAACAATAAAAAAACCCATGTTTTTTTGAAACATGGGCAAAAATCAAAAATTACCTTACTTAAAACAAAGCAGTAATAAGAATAAAACCGCCGGAATTAACCTATACTAATTGAGTATAAAAATAACGTAAACTTTTTAAATAATTATCAATATTTTTTTGCTTGCTTGTATCGTAATATTTATTGGCGGTCAACTTTGCGTGAAATTCATCAATACTGTTTGCGTCAATTGGTTTCCCTTTTAAATTTAATATTCTAATATAATCTTTTGCCCATGCCCCTATGTCATTAAATTTTGCGTAAAAATTTATCGGGCTTGTATCGGGTTTTATTCGTTCACCTGGCGGAACCGGTGAACCCTTTGTTGCTTCCTGGTGTTTTTTATTTATAAACTTTATACCGGTAAAATTGTTATTTAATTTAAATACATTGCTTTTACTTGAAAATTGCCCGGTTTCTAATAATATTTGTGCTAACGCTAATTTTATTTGTAGATCATTTAAACCCGCTTTTTTTAACGCGTCCATAATTAAAAATAATTTTAATCTTACCGGTTCTTTAAATTTTAATAACTCCATTTTTTTACCGCTTTTTAATTTTGTTATAAATACCAATACAATTGTAAAAAATAGGTATTTATACAATTTTTTGTTATTCATTGTTTATTGTTTTTTTTATTGGTATTGCTGACTGTATTACGTGAAACGCTTGAGCTAATGCGTTTGCTTGTTCTAAACTTTTACATAAACCCAACGTTAACGCGTTGTCTAAATGTTGCTTAATCAATTGTAATGCTTGTTGTTCGTTCATTGTTTTTTATTTAAAGGTAAAATAAGTTACGGTTCATTCAAAGTAATAACGTACGGCGTACCATTTATTGTTACTTTTAAATGTTGCCCGCTATTGCCTCCGGAACTTGTTGTTAAAATACTACAATTTTCAAAATATAAAGTATTTGCATTCCCAAAACTTATATATTGTTCAAACCCTGGTATTAAAACCGTTTTTATATACGGGGCAAGATTATCAAATATTGCAAAATCACCCATTGTTGAAATATAACTGTCAATACTTATACCGTCACTTTTTTCAACTTCAACTCTAAAACCCCATGAATTAAAACTTTCGCTTGCTATTAAACTTGCAAAAGGTAAAGTACCGGTACTAAAAATTGTTAATCTTCCGCCCTCCCCTATTACCTCATAATCGCCAAATGCAGTATAATAACTACCGCTATCAAAATAAAAACCAAAACCATTATTTAAATTTCTTGATTGCATAATTGCATCATCAATGTATAAATAACCCCCGTCCCCTAATCCCTCATAATCGCCAAATTTAAAAATAGGAACACCAAAACCATTATAATCAAAGTTTAAAGAAATACCGTTCTCCGCTCCGCCAAATTTAGTATAAACTTGTTTTATTGTATCGTCGCAAACAAATTGCGTTTGGTTCCACGAATTAAAACCGTCGCCCAATTTTACAATACCTGGTTCATTTAAAAATGATAAATAACCGCCAGGTGCAAAATATATGCGATTTGAACTTGTATTAATAAACATGTGGGTGCCGTTAAATTCCCCCGAAAAATCGCCCAATGCAAAATCACCGTTACCAAATGTTAACGAAAATAAATTGTTAACATTTGCATTATTATAATAATTATAACCGGTATCGGTAAACCAAAATTTTTGATTATTTGTGTTTTTTAATTTAAAATAATTAACGTTGGTTAATTCCCAGCCGTAATTATTTAAATTTGATGTTCTATAATTTGTAAACGTTCCGCCTTGAAATAATACGTCGTTTAAATCTTGGGTTCCGCCTCCGCCTCCGCCCATACTTTCCCATGTAGGAACCGCACCAACTAAATGAACCTGGTATATTAAATTTGTGTCCGTAGCAAAAAACAAAGAGCCAACGGTTACGGCGTTGGCTAAAGGTCTATTAAAACTAAAATCGGTATAACATGCTGGCGTACCCCTTAAATTTGTAACGCCATTATTTACTATTATCATTATGTCCCTATTACGTAATTATAATAAATTCTCAATTCCATATTTAAAGTAAACCCGGTATTGTGTAACAATCCGGTAGTTGAACGATATGTTCTAATATTAATTGTATTTACGTCTTGAATTTCCCAAATAATTACCGACGGCACTATGTCGCTTGCTTTATAAATATTTGTAAAAAATAAAGATGTTGTATTTATATTAAATATACCGGTTGTACTTGTTAAATGATATGTACCGGTACTTTGATAACTTAACGTTGTACTTATATCGCCATTAAAATTATCATTGTAAACACGTACAATTGAACCATTTGTTGCCGTTGCTGATGCCGTATAAACGGCATTGTAATAACGGTAACCGTTGTTGTTTCTTTGTAAATATATTCCAGGCATTAATTAACGTATATTTTACGAAAAACAACTAACGCGTTTAGTTTTCCGTTATTTTGAAAAGATATTGAATAAATTGTTGTGTCCAATTCATTATTGTTTGCACTAAAAACAATACTTTGCCCCGGACTTAAAACTAAACCGTTGTTTATTGTGGCGTCGTTTGTACCGTTGTTAAAAAAAGTTATATCCGCGCAATTACTTGTTACTTGGTTGCTATTGTTATAAACCAAAATATCAATTTTATAACGTTGGAATTTATTTTGTGTTGTCATAAATAAAGGTAAAATAAGTTAATTATTTGCTTGCTTGCTTTTTTGCTTGCCTTTTTGCTTTTCTTTTTGCTTTGCGTTCCGTTTTTACTTTCTTTTTACGTTGTACGCTTATATTTTTTTGCCCTTTTGGTGTTTTGATTAATACCCTAACGTCTTTTAATTTTTCAACTATATTTTTTGCTTGTTCTATTGCCTCCGGTACGCTTATATTTCCTTTTGTAACGTCTATAATTGTTGCGGGCGCCATTGTATTACCTGGCGTTGTTGGGGCGGTTCCAGGTGCAAACGGTTTCGGTTCGCCTTTACTTTCGTCGTCTGTTAATTCGGGTTCCGTTTCCGGCGTTTCAATTTTTTTACCAAATAAACCCTTTTTAAATGCGAAATATCCGGCAACGGCAATAACGCCCAATATCAATAAACTTTGTTTTTTCATTTTATTTTTTTAATATTTTAGGTAATAAGTAACCAACGGCGAAAACTCCTACGCCTATATACAATAATGTTTTAAGCGTTTTACCGGCACCGGTAAATATATCTGTAATTTTTTCTGTTGCTTTTTCTACTGGCGTTTTTTCTTTTTCCTCTTGTTCCTTTTTTTGTTCCTCAATTGTTTTAACGCCTTGTTCTTTTAATTTCTTTAAACTAAAACGTCCATCATTAACATACTTTACGCCGTAATATTTACTGTCTTTACCTCTAAACGTAAAATAATAATCAGATAATTTTGCGTATTGTAAATTGTATTTATCTACTCCGCTTTCCTTTGGTGCTATATAACTATCTAAAACGAAAAAATAGCCGGTATTTAAAAACCCAACTTTTTTTGCTTTGTCGCCGTATTTATTTAAATCATTTACCCTAAAAATCGGAACTTTTTTAGTAACGTAAAATGTTTTATCTAATAATTGATTTATTGAAATTAATGACATAATATTATAGCATGGTTAATAACATTTTAATTTGGCTTTCCGGCATTTGTGACAATTTATTTAAATGGTCAATTGTTACGCCTTTGCTAAATAAAACATTTAATATATCGTTAATATTGTTGTTTTCAATACCCGCCAAATTGTTTACGGGCGTTCCTGGTTGTAAAAACTTGTTTATTAAACCGGCAATAACCGGTTCATTTAATAATGTTTTTACGGAACCAATAAAACTTTCTTCTTCTTCTTCGTCCTCGTCGTCCTCGTCAACTAATTGCGCGTTTTTTAATGCGTTTAATTCGCTTTTTACGGCGTTTAACTCATTATATAAATTATAATTAGCAATTTGGTTGTTTTGTTGCGTTTGGCTATATGCTTGTTTATCTAAACACATACAAATTAAAACGGCGTTTGTATCGCTTTTTTTATTGTATGCTTTTTCTTTTTTTGGGTGTAAAATTAATGTTACGGGGCGGTCGTAATTATGCTCAATACAACGGTCCAACTCGTCCTCCAGCATTTTAATACTTTCCTCCATGTCGTCCGTTTTGGTATTCGCCCAAATTAACGCGGTTCCGTCCCATAAACTCCAATAAGGCGTTTCGGCTTTTTCCTCAAAACTCGTTAAAATGTCATTTTTACCGTAATATCGTGGTACTAATCGCCCCATAACTTTATTAATTTTTGAAGTAAACGTTAAATAAAAAACTTACGTCGCTGGTGTTCGCGTATGCTTCCGACAAAGTTACATAACATTTTTCCCAATAAATAACCTGGTTTTGTAATTCAAACATTTGACGTACAAACGGCATGTCCGTTGTACTTGAACCGCTATTTTGTGCGCGGTGCAATACTGAAAATGGTACTAACTGTATCCATTCGCCAACGTTTTGCGGATCGTTAACGTCGTTTAGGTACAAAGTTAAATACGCTTTTTTCATTTGCGTAATTGATATTGGCGTTCTATTCGTTGGACTTGCGTAACATTCCGAACTTGTTAAAATTTCAATACCCGTTATTTGCTTATTTCTTAAATATGGCTGGTCGTTAAATTGAATTCTTACCGCTGGGTTACCGGTACTTGCAATACCTGGTGATACTTGTTCTATTAACTGACTTTTAAAAACTTTCGGCATTTTGATAAATTTTAAAAAACCGCCCGCGAAATTGGGGCGGTCTTTATGATAAAATAATTATTAACTAATAATTGTTGAATTTTGCGCCAAAACGCCTCTTAAAATTAAAACAATTTTTGTTGTTGCTGATGCCTCAACGTTTGCAATTGCCCCCGGCATTGATAAAGTTAAATTGTTATTTTTTGAACCAATTAAAACCCAATTTGGCTCAACTGAATAACTTGAACTATTACCGCCGTTCATTTCGTCAACTGTTCCAGCCGTTGCGGTTAACGTTGCGTTTTGTTGCGTTGTTCTCGCGTCATAATGTCTAAACGTATCCCATGCCGTTGCAATTGTACGGTTATTAACTGTTAACGACAAATAACCATTGTATGCGTTCCAAAGTGCTTTACTTGTACTTGTTGACGTCAATATTCCAGAACTAAAAACGTGCGGGTTTGGATATGGATATAACGGGAAATTTGTTGCAGTATCCGCTGCAAGTTGTAAACCTATAAACATGCTTACTGAACTTACGAAAAAACTATCTTGTAGGTTCAAACGTGTTTCCGTGCTTTGAATACTTGAACCCTGGGGCGTTTCGTTTACCAAAACACCAAATTGATAACTTGCAACTGATGTTGAAACTGTTCTTTCTAATCTTAAATAAGATTGACTTAAAATTGCGGTACGTGGGTCAACTCCCGCTTTTACCATGCTTTTTACTGCGTTCCTAAATACTAAACGCTGATTGATTTGTGACATTTTTTAAAATTTAGTTTTTATAAATAAAGGTAAAATAAGTTAGTACTTAAAAAACTATATTAATACGCGTCGTAATCTTCACTCATTCCAGCAATTGACGTATCGGCATAACCCGACATTATTCCTTCGTCTAAATCGCCCGCAATTGAACTATCCGCGTAACCCATGTCGTCGCCGTCATACTCACCTACGTATTCCATTTCGCTATCGGTTCCGCTAATTGCTGAAACAATACCAAATTGATTTGCAAGTGTTACAATAC
>Ga0209401_1002577_pt1 | contig 11683 bp, 10 predicted proteins | sample M_140807_MF_Meta_FD_187318 | JGI IMG/M metagenome (GOLD analysis project Ga0209401, IMG submission 187318) | Freshwater microbial communities from Lake Montjoie, Canada to study carbon cycling - M_140807_MF_MetaG (SPAdes) (version 2) | ecosystem: Environmental > Aquatic > Freshwater > Lake...
GGTGTAGGCGAAGAAGTCGAGCCTTCGGGCCGCCACAACCTTCGGATCGAGCTGGCGCAGGGTGCCGGCGCAGGCGTTGCGGGGGTTGGCGAAGGCGGCCTCGCCGTGGGCGGTGCGCTCCGCATTGATCGCCGCAAAGGTGGCATCGGGGATCAGGGCCTCGCCCCGCACCTCCACCCAGGCCGGCGGATCAGCCAGCTGCAGGCGCAGCGGCACGCTTTGGATCGTGCGCACGTTGGCGGTGATCTCCTCACCCCGTTCGCCGTCGCCCCGGGTGGCGGCCCGTACCAGCAGGCCGTGCTCGTAGCTGAGGGCGAGGGCGTTGCCATCGATCTTCAGCTCCCCCACCATCGGCAGCGCCGGCAGCGCTTCCCCCGGCGCCGGTGTGCGATCCAGCACCTTGAGCAGGCGGCCATACCAGGCCTCCAGTTCGTCGAGCGAGAAGGCGTTGTCGAGGCTGAGCAGGCCGATGCGGTGATCCACGCTGTGGAAGCCTTCGGCCGGTTGCCCTCCCACCCGTTGGGTCGGACTGTCGGGGCTGAGCAGCTCGGGGAAGGTGCTCTCCAGCTCCAGCAGCTCCCGGTAGAGCCGGTCGTAGACCGGGTCCTCCATCACGGGCGCATCGAGCACGTAATAGGCGTGGGCGGCCCGTTGGAGCAGCTGATGCAGTTCGGCGGCCCGCCGGTGGTCGGCGTCGCTGGGGCCCCGGTTCGGGGCCGGCAAGGTGGCCGGATCGGGAGGGGCTGGGCTGGTCACTTCAGACGGCAATCCGGTTGGTGCTGGGGGGGTCGGCGCATGGCGGCGGCACATCGCCTGGGCGGACTGGCCCCAATGGGGCACCAGGTCGGCAATCGGCTTCCCGCGGAGGGCTGGCGACGGTGGTTGGTCTCAGCCGGCGGTTTTCTGGATCCGGTCCACCCGCCAGGCCTCTTCCACCTTCACGAAGGTGAAATCAAGCGGTAGCTCCTCCTTGGCGTCGGATTTCAGCTTCACGGTGAGGATCACCTGGTCGTCCTGGAGGCGGGGCCGGCCCGATTTGAGGTTGCGGAACTTGTTGAGCTGCAGGCCCGCCAGGAAGCGGATGAACTGCTGGCGGTTCACGTGGGAGCGGTAGTTCTTGGTGGTGAGCATGTAGGCGCCATCCACCTGGCCGGAGGCCACCTGGGTGAAGAACTGCTTGATCAGCGGGTTGATGCCGCGGGCGCTGAGCACCAGCTTCACCGCCGAGACCGTCCAGTAGAGGAGCAGGGCGCCGGCGCCGGCAAACAGGGCCTTGCTGCCGATGCCGCGGGCCAGATCCCAGTCCATCGCTGTCTCAGGGGTTGCGTTCCGGAGAGTCTGACCGACGGCCCCGCCCCACAGTGGCGATACTGCCCGGGCCCCCGTTCCCGTGGGGCCCGCTGCGGCCAAGCCTGCTGGCCGCTCCCGTCCCGCCGGAGCTCCCGCCGTGCCCCTGGAACCCCTGCCGCCCCTGTTCCACCGGCTCAACCGCGTGCATTTCGAGGGCGCCCTGCTCCGGGAGGGACGCCCCTTGGTGGATCTGCGCTGGAGCGATGGCCGCCTCAGTCGCACCGCCGGCCTCTACCGCAGCGGCCGCCGCGCTGATGGCTCCGACCTCTGCGAGATCGTGCTCTCCCGGCCGCTGCTGGAGCCCCTGCCGCGCCAGGCCACCCTCAGCACCCTCTGCCACGAGATGATCCACGCCTGGATCGACCGGGTGTTGGGGGAACGGGAGGTGCATGGTCAGCATTTCCGGAGCCGGATGGCGGCGATCAATGGCGCCCAGTCGGAGTTCGTGGTGAGCGTGCGCCACACCTATCCCCTGCCGCTCGAGGCCGCCCGCTGGATCGCCCGCTGCCCGCGTTGCGGTCACACCTCCCCGTACCGCCGCCGCCGCCGGGGGCTGGCCTGCCGGACCTGTTGCGAGCGCTTCCATGGCGGCCGTTGGGATGCCAGTTGCCTGCTGGTGTTTGAGTCGGGGGCGGCCTGAACGGCACCCGCTCGCCACCTTCCTTCAGAACCCAGTCTCCGTGCAGGCCCCTGATCTGAAGGGTGCCGACAGGTCGGAAGGGCGGGCCTCGGGCAGCACGACACGCGGGACCTTGACCCGGCCACGGGATCGCAGTTGGGCCTAACGCAGGCGATGCCGAGGCCCTGCTCAGCTTCTTCCGGAACGGCCCCGGTGCGCTCCGCAGGTTCCCTTAAGGTCGGCGCACTGCACGGCTCGGCCATGGCCACCTTTCTCTGGACCCTGGAGTGGGGAGGGTTCACCATTGCCCTTCTGGGCCTGGGCCGGGAGCGTTGGCTGGCGGGCCGCCGCCGGTAACCTGGCCCAATGGATGAGGCCTGGAATCGTGAGGATGGGCTGCCGAACGGGAGTCCCGATCCAACGTCTAATGATGCAAGAACCCGGCCGACCCGCCGCTCGGGATCGTTCCAGGAGCCGCCAGGCAGCGGTTCTCCCCGGAATCGCGGCGCTGGCGCACCACGGGATGGCCGTCGACCCGGGCGCAGCGGTGCTGAACCCATCGATCAACGCCTCGATCGCTGGGTGAGCCGCGGCCGTGAACTGGTGGATGGCGTGGCCGGCGCCAGGCCCGGATCGCGTCTGCCCGGCGCCGAGGCTGCCGGGCTGGGTCTTCGGGGCCTGGGGGCGGGTGGTCTAAATCCCGCCCGGCTGGGCCGCTGGGTGGAGGAGCGGTTCGACTGGCTGCTCGAGGACGACGGCGATGACGATTGGCGGGAGCCTTGGCAGCAGCCCACCCAGGTGGGCGGGCGACGCGCGGCCGCTCCGGACGCAGGCGGATCTCCCGAGGTCCGTCGGCCGGAGCGCCTGAGCGACCCCTGGACCGCTCCCTCGCCGGTGTCCCCTTCCCCGCGGCGGAGCGACCCGGAGCCGCGCCGTTCCGGGGCCTCGGAGCGCCGCAGCCTGGAGGCGATCTCCCGGCGCCCATCCCAGATCGGCACAGCTAAATCCTCGCCGCAGCCCCGAGCTTCCGAGGGGTACCCAGCTGTAGCCGACCACTCGGAGGGCCCCTCCAGCGGCGCCGGGGCCCTCAACGAGGGGCCTGAGGCCTGGCCCGATGACGCCGCCTTCACCCTGCCGCGTTGGCAACGCACGTCATCTTCTCCTGGGCAGCCGCAGGCCGAGCAGCCGGTGCCGCCAGGGGCTGCTCCGGCCCGGCCCCTGCCCCGCTCCACCCGGCGCCGTTAGGAGGCTGCCGAAGCCGCCTGAGAACGCCCGCCCGAGCGCCCTGGGCCTACGGCCCGGTCCGATCTCCTTACGGTGCAGGAATCCGCAGGCGGCGCCCATGACGACCCAACCCCCCAGCCGACCGCCCCATCGCGCCATGGGCACCCTGGTGGTGGTCGGTTTCCCCACCGCGGCGGAGGCCGAGCAGGTGCGGCGCGAACTGGTGGAGCTTCAGAAGGAGGTTTTGGTTGCTCTGGAGGATGCCGTGGTGGTGGAGCACGACGCCGCGGGCCGGGTGCATCTGCGCCAGGCCCTCAATCTCACCACCGCCGGCGCGGTGGGGGGAGGGTTCTGGGGCACCCTGGTGGGTCTGCTCTTCCTCAACCCCCTGCTGGGGGCCGCCGTGGGAGCCGGCCTGGGGGCGGCGTCGGGGGGACTGAGTGATCTCGGCCTCAACGACGACTTTCTCCGAGAAATCGGTGACACCCTGCCGGCCGGCAGTGCCGCCCTCTGCGTGCTGCTGAGGGACTCAGCGCCCGATCGGGTGATCGAGCGCCTCCGCTTCCACGCACCTCAGGCGCGCCTGCTGCGCACCAACCTCAGCCATGGGGATGAGGATCACCTGCGCCATCTGCTGGAGCGTGTGAGTAAGCAGGCAGAGGCATCCCGGACGACCTGAGGGCCGGCCGGACCTGGAAGCTGCAGCCCCGTTCCCTCAGCTCCCGGTTCACCGGTTGCACCAGATCACCGGGGATCTCATCGGCCATTTCCTCCGCTGAGGTGGCGATGTCGGGGGCGCCCTGCTGCAGAGCAGCCAGCAGATCGGCCCAGAGGCCTACGAGGGTGCGCTCCTTCTGCGGAATCACGCCTTGGCCTTCGAGATGGGGGGCGCATTCCTGGCGGTGCCACAGGGCCTGGCGGTGCTGGCCGGAATGTTGGCGCTGGGCCTGACCAGCCTCGAGGGCGGCCGGGCTGGGATTGCCATCCGCCAGGCGGAGGCCAGCGGCCACCAGCAGTTTGCCGGTATGCACGGCGGAGATCCCGTAGACACGTCCGAGGTCCGTGAGGCTCAGCCACTCGGCTGAGAGCGGGGCATTGGCCGATGCGGTGCCGCGGTGGGTGCGGCTGGTGCTGGAGGGAGGTGCCGGGGAGCGGCCGCTCGGGGCCCGGACGGAGGTGGAGGGGGCGAGGCGCGATGTGGCCATGGTTGAACGGATGGATAAGCGAATCCTGGCCGCACCATGTAGAGCGTCAATCCGTCAAGTGGAAATGCCAACCTGCCGGGTCCAGGTTGAAGAAGAATTGTGAATCGAAGCGGCCGCTGGCCCCAGCCAGGCCTCAAGGGCAGGAGAGAAAACCTCCCGGATCACGGTGAGCTCGCGGCCCTGGCGGAAGAAGCGGTAGTGGCGGCTCCAAAAGGGGCCGGGGTGGCCGAAGCGGTCCTCCAGCCAGGGGGCCTGCACTTGGCCCAGGCCGTCCACCTCCCGGAACAGCTCGGTGCGGCCCTCCGTGAGGCTGCGCCAGATCGGCTGGCGGCGATCCCGCAGATGGGATTCCGCGGCGCTGCGGTTCCACCAGCTCTCGGCCCAGCCCAGGGTGAGGCCGCCGGAGGTCAGCCACACCTGCCTTCGCAGCAGGGGCTCCTCCAATTCCGCCACCTCCGGTGGCACCAGCGGGTCGCCGCCCGGCTCCGGGGCCATGGCAATCAGTTCCACCTCGAGCGGCTGGCCCGTGAGCAGTTGCAGGTGGCGGGTGGGGCTGCCATCCCCCAGCAGCAGCAGCTTCCAGGCCCCGCTCAGCTGCTGGCCCGCCTGGCCCGCCAGCACATCGGCCATTGGGGCCTGCCAGAGGGGCGCGGGTGAGGAAAGCAGACAGCCAGGCTGGGCGGGCGGCGGAACGGCCTGTGGCCGGCTCGATTCAGCGGCGGGCACGGCCTCGGGAATGGCATGGGGGAAGAGGTTGAGGGTCGGCCGGGCGGACTCAGCCACCGCTGCCGATCGCGATGCGACGGATGTCACCGTCGTGTTCGATCTGCACGCTGTCGCCATCGGTGGAACGCAGCCGCCAGCCGCTGCTGCCGATGGTTTCACCGACCGACACCGTGCTGGTGCTGCCGCCCATCTGGAAGATGGCGGAGCCCACCTTGCCCGGGGCACCCACCACCCCCACAAGCAGGGGCAGGGGGCCAGGCGGTGGGCTGCGGCGGACTGGGGTCGGTGCGGCCGCGGCGGCGGCCAGCTTCGGGCTCACCGGCACCCGCAGGATCGGCGCGCTGCGCTGGGGCCGGGGCAATTCGCCCAGCTGCTCGATCCAGGGTTCCTGGGGCGGCGGCGGCGGCAGCTCGTTCTCCGCGACGGCAGAGCCCTGGCCGTAGGCCTGGGGCTGGAGGCCGGTCTGGGGGAGGCTGGCCTGGGCGATCAGTCCGGTCGGCGGGGCCAGGGCCGGGGCCGGTGGGGTGGCGGGGGCCTGGGCGGCCGGGCCGAAATTGCGGAGACGTTCCACCAGCAGCAGGCTGCGTTCCTGTTGGATGGATTCCTGGAAACGGTTCCATTGGCTCAGGGCCAGCACTCCGCTGGTGGCGCTGACCAGGCCAGCGGCGGCAAAGGCTCCGACCAGGATCAGCGGCTGGTGGTGGACCTTGATGCTCGCCAGGGTTGCCTGCAGGCCTCGCTTCTGCGCTGGGGTGGCGGCCGCCGTGCCCACGGGGGCCAGGTTCACGGGGGCCAGTTTCACGGAGGCCGGGTTCAAGGAGGCGGGTCCAGGAGGATCGTTCGGCGGGCTGGCCTGGGGCCGGCGCGCCCGCTGCCAGCGGGGAGGCCTGGCGGCCGGAGCCGCTGCGGGGGCTGGGCTGGATTCCTGGTCCGACACCGCAGCCGGCAGGGCGCTGCGCTCGCTCTGATCGGCATCGCTGGGCAGGTCGATCGTGTCCACCGGATCGAAGATCCGGTTCATCAACTTCTCGGCCTGCAGATCCCAATAGGCCCGGGAAGTCGGGATGCCCCGCAGTGCGTTCACCTGCCTCTTAGCCGCTCGGATGGGTCAATGTAGCGGCATTAGCACGGCGTTGGTCCAGTTCGAGCCAAAGCAGCAGGGCGGTTACATCGGCCGGACTCACGCCAGGCACCCTGGAGGCCTGGCCAAGAGTGGTGGGGCGCACGATGTTCAGTTTTTCGCGAGCCTCGGTCGAAAGGGTGGGGATGCCGCCGAAGTTGAGGCCGGGGGGCAGGGGGCGGCCCTCGGCGCGTCGCACCTGCTCGATCTGCTGCTGCTGACGGGCGAGGTAGCCGCTGTACTTGATGTCGATCTCGGCCCCCTCTCGCACGGGGATAGGCAGATCTGCCGGGGCGAGGCCGTGGCGCACCAGATCGCTGCTGTGGAAGCCGGGCCGCCGCAGCAGTTCGGCCAGGGTGATCGATCCCTTGATGGCCGAGCCGGTTTCCGCTTCCACCGCCGCCGCCGCCGGATCGCTCACCTTGAGGCGCACCGTGTGCAGCCGGCGGCTTTCGGCGAGGATCGCCGCCTGCTTGGTCTCGAACAGCTGCCAGCGGCGCTCATCGATCAGCCCCAGCTCCCGGCCGAGCGGGGTGAGGCGCCGGTCGGCGTTGTCGCCCCGCAGAACCAGGCGGTATTCGCTGCGGCTGGTGAGCACCCGGTAGGGCTCGCGCAGATCCTTGGTGATCAGGTCATCGATCATGGTGCCGATGTAGCTGCCTTCCCGCGGGAAGTGCACCGGTTGCTGGTCCCGCAGCAGCCGGGCGGCATTGAGGCCGGCCACCAGGCCCTGGGCGGCCGCCTCTTCATAGCCGGTGGTGCCGTTGAGCTGGCCGGCGCTGAACAGCCCCGCCACCCGCTTCGTTTCCAGGCTGGCCTTCAGCTGGGTGGCGGGTAGGTAGTCGTAGTCCACCGAATAGGCGGGCCGCAGCATCACGCAGCGCTCCAGGCCGGGCAGGGTGCGCAGCAGTTCCAGCTGGAGCCGCTCCGGCAGGCCGGTGGAGAAGCCCTGCACGTAGAGCTCCGGCGTGTCGCGGCCTTCCGGTTCCAGGAAGATCTGGTGGCTCTCCTTATCGGCGAACCGCACGACCTTGTCCTCGATCGAGGGGCAGTAGCGCGGTCCCTTGCTGTCCACGAAGCCGCCGTAGATCGGCGTGAGGTGGAGGTTGTCCCGGATCAGCCGGTGGGTGGCGGCGGTGGTGCGGGTGAGGTGGCAGCTCATCGGCTCACCGCTCACCCAGGCGGCCGGATCAAAGGAAAAGAAGCGATCGTGGGCATCGCTGGGCTGTTCTTCGAGCTGGTCGAGGCGCACGCTGCGGCGATCGACCCGGGCCGGGGTGCCGGTCTTGAGGCGGCCTGTGACGAAACCGAGCGCCTGCAGCGCCTCGGTGAGCCCCTCGGCGGCCTGCTCACCGGCCCGGCCGGCGGCCATCGAGCGATCGCCCACCCAGATGCGGCCGCCCAGGAAGGTGCCGGTGGTGAGGATCACCGCGCCGGCGGCGTAGACGCTGCCGAAGTAGGTGCGCACGCCGGTGACCCGGCCGAGGGCGCCCCGGGCCGCTTCCCACGCCGGGGCCGCGGCGATCGAGCCGCTGGCGGCCGATCCATTGCTGAGCTGATCGCTGCTGTCCAGTCCTTCGGCGGTTGCGGACGCGGCCTCGGAGGGATCGCGCAGGTTCGCCGGGTCTGCACCGGCGGTGCTGGGTGCGCTTCCGCCAGCTGCCATGCCGGACGCATCGCCCACCATGGAAGCGCCGCTGGAGGCAACGTCCCCCTCCACCACAAGGCCCGTCACCATGGCCTCCCGCAGGTGCAGGTTGGGGGTGTGCTGCAGCAGCTGCAGCATCTGGCGGGCGTACTGACGTTTGTCGGTCTGCGCCCGAAGGGCCCACACGGCCGGCCCGCGGCTGGCATTGAGGATGCGCTTCTGCAGGGCGGTGGCATCGGCGAGGCGACCGATCACCCCGCCCAGGGCATCCACTTCATGCACCAGCTGGCTCTTGGCCGGTCCGCCCACGGCCGGATTGCAGGGCTGCCAGGCGATCCGATCGAGATTCAGGGAAAAGAGGGCTGTGCGGATCCCCAGCCGCGCCGCCGTGAGCGCCGCCTCGCAGCCGGCGTGGCCGCCGCCCACCACGATTAGCTCGAAGGATTCGGTGGGCTGGTCGCCCGTGGAGATGCAGGAATCCATCCCTTCAAGTTAGGCGGCGACGCGGGTTGGGGGCTGCACAGGCGCCTACCGCCGATCCCCCAGGGGGGTGTCTCCGGACGACAGGCTTTCCGGTACTCCCGGACCCATCGGGCCGCCTAGGGCGGCTCTTCCGTGGCCACCTAAACGCCCTGCCGCTCTTTTGGTCAGCGGCGGCCGCCGACCCGCCAGCCCCTTGGCCCGCGGTCGGCTGGCGCGCTTTCAGCACCAGGTTGAGGCCGCCTTCGTTCGGCCCAGCCCCCCTTGTGGGCCACCATTCATGCCAACGTCCCGTGAACGCTTCCTTGGATTCCCGGCTCCCCCAGGCTTGGCCTCTACCCCTGGCCTTGCACCAGCCGCTGCTCGCGCTGGTGCTGGCGGCGGGCGGCTGGGCGCTGTTCACCCTGCTAGCTCGTCGAATCCGCTCCGATTCGCTGCTGCGGGCTCTGCTGCTGCGCACGCGGCTGAGTCTGGCTGTCACCCTGGGGCTGGGTGGCGTGCTGGTCTGGCTGTTGAGGCTTCTGCCGGCTGCCAACCTTCCCCTGCCCAGCCCCCCGGAATTCCGACAGCTGCTCCTGGTGCTGGCCCTGGCCTGGAGCCTGGCCCGTTGCCGGATGCCCTTGTTGCGCTGGGTGGAGGGCACCCCCACGGTGGCGGCTCTAGAGGGCCGGGAGCGCCTGGCCCTGCTCGATCTCCTCGACAAACTGATTCGTGCTCTGGTGGCGGTGTTGCTGGGCTTGCAGGTGCTGCGGCTGCTGGGGGTGTCGGCGGGGGTGCTGCTCACCGCAGGCGGTTTCGGTGCCGCGGCCCTGGCCTTCGGCGCCCGCACGATCGTGGAGAACGGCCTCAGCGGCGTGGGGCTTTATCTGAGCCGCCCCTTCGTGGTGGGGGATGTGATCCGCCTCCCGGCCCAGCAGCTGCAGGGGGAGGTGGAGGCGATCGGCTGGTTCCACACACGGCTGCGGGATCCGGAGCGGCAGGCGGTGTACATCCCCAACGGCACCTTCATCACCCAGCCGGTCCAGAACCTCGCCCAGATCGACCGCCGTCGCCTGCAGCTGGAGGTGAGCCTGCGGCCCCGGGACCGGGGTGCCGTGCCGGCCATCGTGGCCGAGCTGCAGGGGCTCCTGGCGGCGGAGCCGGCGGTGGATCCAGGGCTGCCGGCACGGGTTCATCTGGTGGGCTTCGGCGAAAGCGGGCCGCTGCTCAGACTGGTCTGCCATGCCGCTAGCGCCGATCAGGCCGCGGCCCTCGACCTGCAGCAGCGGCTGCTGTTGCTGATCGGCGCCGTGGTGGAGCGCCACGGCGCCGCGATCGCCCTGCAACGCCGCTGCCCGGCTTGAGGGAGGCCCCGCGCTGATCCCGGCCAGCGGGCAGGCCTGGCCCCCGTTGTGCTGCAGTGGTACTCCGCCGCCGCTGCCCGATCACCCGCGCTGCACCGTCCTCCCCCGGGGACACCTCGGCCCCTGGCCCCACCACCGTTGCCGGCTACGCCCGGGAACTCCGCCCCCTCCTGCCTCCTGAGGCCTTCCGCGCCGACCCTTCCCGGCTCACGCTGGTGCTGATCAACCTGGCGATCCTCGCCCTGGGTTGGGGGATGGCTTCCCGGTTGGAGCAGTGGCCCACGCTGGCTCTGCCGCTGTTCCTGCCCTTCTCGCTGGCGATGGCCAATGCGGTGGTGGTGTTGCTGTTTGCCACCCATGATCTGCTGCATGGCAGTGCCATCCGCGGGCAGGGAGCACGGCGCTGGGTTGGTTTCATGGGTCTCGCCGTTCTGTGGATGCCTCCCACCCTCTGGAACGCGGTGCACAACCGCCAGCATCACGGCCACACCAATTCCCTCGCCGATCCCGACCGCAGTTACCTGGAATCCCAGCCGGCCTCCTGGGGCAAGCGGATCCAGCACGCCTTCGTGCCGTCCGATGAGGTCACGCCGCTGGGGCTGGCGATCGGGATGGGAGCGTCTTGGTGGGTGCACAACCTGCGCACCATGCTTTCTGTGTTGTTCGGCTCCCGGATCCGGGCAGTAGCAACGATCGTGCCGGCGCCCTTCGGGGTCAGCCGGCGGGAGCGGCAGGCGATCTGGCTGGAACTGCTGCTGATCATCGCGGCCCATGCCGGCGTGATCGCATTCATCGGCCTCCGACCACTGCCCTTGCTGCTGGGCTACGCACTGCCGCTTGGCCTGGGCTACGCGGTGGCGATGGCTTACATCTACACCAATCACATGCTCTGCCCCTTGGGGGAAGACAACGATCCCCTGGCCAATTCGGTTTCGCTGCTGCTGCCAGCTGGTTTTGATATTTTGCATCTCAATTTTTCCCATCATGTCGAGCATCATATTTTTCCTGGGATGAATACAAACTTCTATCCAATGCTGCGTCAGATCCTTCTAGAGCGTTATCCGGACCGCTATCAATCGCTTTCCGGCGCTGAGGCCTGGCATCGCCTCCTGGCCACGCCCCGCTACTATCGCGATCACCGAACGATTGTCAGTTGGTCGGGAGAGCGGTCGTTGAGCCTCCCTCTCCAGCGTCCCTGATCTAAGGGCTTCATCGCCCGCCGCATGCCCCGATCTTCCCAGGGTCCAGGGCGGGGTTACACCGCCAGATTCCTGAACCGGGTGAACTGGGGCTCAAACAGCAACTTGCAGGTGCCCACCGGACCGTTGCGGTGCTTGGTCACGATCACTTCGGTGATGCCGCGGTCGGTGGTTTCGGGGTTGTAGTACTCGTCGCGGTAGATCATCAGCACCAAGTCGGCGTCCTGCTCGATCGAGCCCGATTCCCGCAGGTCGCTCAGCATCGGCCGCTTGTTGGTGCGGGCCTCCACGCCGCGGCTGAGCTGGGAGAGGGCCATTACCGGCACGTTGAGCTCTCGGGCCATGCCCTTGAGGCTCCGGGTGATGCGGGAGAGCTCCTGCACCCGGTTATCGGAGCCGGAGCCCTCCATCAGCTGCAGGTAGTCGATCACGATCAGCCCCAGTTCCTTGCCCTGCTCGGCCATCAGGCGTCGACAGAGGGAACGCATCTCCAGCACACCGGCGTTGGGCTTGTCGTCGATGTAAAGGGGCAGCGCCCCCAGGCTGCTGATGCCCCTGCCTAGCAGGGGCCATTCCTCCTGCTGCAGGCGGCCGGTGCGCAGCCGGCCGCTCTCGATGCCCACCTCCATCGAGAGCAGGCGATAGGTGAGCTGCTCCTTGCTCATCTCCAGGCTGAACACGGCCACCGGCAGGTTGTGGAGCTGGGCCACGTTCTTGGCGATGTTGAGCACGATCGAGGTTTTGCCCATCGCCGGCCGGCCCGCCACGA
>Ga0209401_1002580_pt1 | contig 11672 bp, 11 predicted proteins | sample M_140807_MF_Meta_FD_187318 | JGI IMG/M metagenome (GOLD analysis project Ga0209401, IMG submission 187318) | Freshwater microbial communities from Lake Montjoie, Canada to study carbon cycling - M_140807_MF_MetaG (SPAdes) (version 2) | ecosystem: Environmental > Aquatic > Freshwater > Lake...
AAATTTTTCTTATCTTTTTTAAAATTTAATTTTTGTTCTAAATTAAAAGCCAGATCTTTATCACCGACTATTTCGGACTTAGAAATAATTACCTGTTTAGAGGTTCCGGTATATATAGGTGAAAAACCACAGCTAGCCAAAGAAGCTGATATTATAATAATTAGAAGAAATTTATTTATCATTAGTTACAATATTAAGCAGTTTATTCTTTATAAAAATTTTTTTTATTATATTTTTTTCTTCTAATATAACTTTAATATTTTTAATTGCTAAGGATTTACTAAAAATATTTTCTTCACTTTCATTGTTAATAGCGTTGATAATTGCCCTTTTTTTACCGTTTATTTGGATTACAACATCAAAGTGATCTTTTTTTATAAGAGTATTTTCAATTTTAGGCCATTCCTCTGAACTTAGATTATTTTGTTTTGTAATTTTTCCCCAACACTCATTTGCGATGTACGGAATGAAGGCAGATATAATAATTAAATATTTTTTATAAGCATTAACAATATCTTCTTCATTTAAAATTTTTTTATCAATTTCTTCATTAAGATTATTTAAAAAAATATAAAGTTTAGCAACAGCAACATTAATATGAAATTTTTCTATACATTCTGTAATCTCTTTTATTAGGATATTAGTTTTAATTAAAAAATTATTATTAGTTTCTTCTTTTTCCTTTTTATAAACTTTTATTTTTTCACAAACACGCCATATTTTTTGTATGTACTTAAATGCACCTTGAATACCGTTATCACTCCATTGTATGTCCCGATCTGGAGGACTATCTGATAAAATGAACCACCTTACAGCATCCGCCCCATAAATTTTAATAATATCATCAGGATCAACAATATTCTTTTTAGATTTAGACATAGCCTGACTATCGCCTTTTAATATTTTTTCTTTATTATTTAAAAAATAAGATCCATCTTTTTCAATTACTTCTTTTGGAAAAACCCATTTTCCTTTTTCTGTTTTAAAGGTTGGATGACATACCATTCCTTGAGTAAAAAGATTTTCAAAAGGTTCGGAAATTTTTAATTTATATTCATCTTGTAACGCTAAAGTAAAAAATCTTGAATATAGAAGATGAAGTATGGCATGTTCAACACCGCCAATATACTGATCTACTGGCATCCAGTAATTGGCTTCATCTATATTAAAAGGTCTTTCATTTTCTTTCGGTGAGCAGAAGCGGAGAAAATACCAAGAAGAATCTACAAACGTATCAAGTGTGTCAGTCTCACGAATAGCTTTCATTCCAGTCTCAGGACATTCAGCATATTTCCATGTAGGATGATTTTCTAACGGATTTCCTGGTTTGCTAAAATCTATATCTTTAGGCAGTTCTACAGGTAGATCTTTTTCTGGAACTAAAATAACCTTTCCATCCTCTCTATACATAACTGGAATTGGACATCCCCAATACCTTTGCCTAGATATTCCCCAATCTTTAAGACGATAAATTATTTTAGAGTTTCCTATTCCTTTGCTCTCTATTTTTTTAATTACATATTTTTTTGCATCTTCAACGCTTAGATCATTAAGAAAATCTGAATTAATAATATAACCATCCTCTGTGTATGCCTCATTATTGATTATTATAGACTTAGACTTATCAGGACTTACAACTGGAATTATTTCTAGATTGTATTTTTTAGCAAATTCCAAATCCCTTTGATCATGTGCTGGGCAACCAAATATAGCTCCGGTTCCATAATCCATTAATATAAAATTAGCTACATAAATTGGTATTTTTTTATTTAAAAATGGATGGGACACGAAAAATGGAGTTTTAAAACCTAATTTTTCATTCTTAGATAAAAATGATTCTGTCCCGATATTTTTTAAAGCAAGCTCTTTAAAATCTTGGAAATTTTTTTCATTTTTAAAAGATTCAGTAAAAGGATGATCTGGAGCAATAGCAATAAATGAAGCTCCAAATATTGTATCGGGCCGGGTTGTAAAAATTCTAATCTTAGAATTTTTAAAATCAGATATAAAATCAATTTCACAACCTACAGATTTTCCAATCCAGTTCTTTTGCATTAGCCTTACTTTCTCCGGCCAACCTTTTAAGTCATCAAGGGATTTTAATAATTCATCAGAATATTTTGTAATATTTAAGAACCATTGATTTAATTCTTTTTTTTCAATTACTGCTCCAGACCTCCAACCTTTGCCATCAATCACTTGTTCATTTGCAAGAACTGTATTATCGACAGGGTCCCAATTAACATAACTTTTTTTTTTATAAGCAATTCCTTTTTTAAAAAGAAGAGAAAATAAAATTTGTTGGTGTTTATAATATGAAGCATCGCAAGTAGAAACTTCTTTATCCCAATCAATAGATAGTCCCAGGCGTTTTAATTGCATTTTCATTGTAGCGATATTTTTTAATGTCCAATCTTTAGGGTGTAGATTATTCTGTATAGCAGCATTTTCTGCGGGCAAACCAAAAGCATCCCATCCCATAGGATGTAAAACATTATAATTATTTAGTCTTTTAAAATTAGCTATTACATCACCAAGAGTATAATTTCGAACGTGTCCCATATGGATATTTCCAGAAGGATAAGGAAACATTTCTAAACAATAAAATTTTTTATTTGTATTTTTTTTTGTTTTAAAAACTTCATTAGTTTGAAAAAAATTAATCCACTTTTCTTCAATTGGAAGAGGGTTATAATTTTCCATTTTAAAATTTAAGTGACTATTTTTGTGTATCTTTTTTAGAGTCTTCTATTTTTATTTGTCTTGCTGTTGAGATAACAGATTCCTTTATTTCATCAGTAAATTTGTTGTCTAGTTTTTCAATAAAACATTTACCTAAATCATCACAAATCTTTTTATGTCCAGCAACCATAACCGAAGAAGATTTTAATTCATTGCTCAAAAATCTTACTGATATTTTTATTGATTGGTTTTCACCTTTATTTGAATACCAATCATAAACTATTATTCCGCCTGAATAGTCGGCGTTAACAAGTGGAAGAAAGTCTAAACTTTTAAGAGTAGCTCTCCACAAAACATTAGATGTTGAAAATTCAAAATTTGTTCCTGAGCTGCTTTTTCCTATTTCACCAAATAACCCTCCTTGTTTGTCGACAAATTCTCTGGATTTTTTTCTTGTGTCTGTTTCAACAAGCACTTTTTCACCAGTTATCGGATCGATTTTTGCGCAATGATTTAATAAAGTCATTACAAATGCCAAAAGAAACAAAGAAAATAAATTTTTATGTGAATTTTTAAAGAAATTCATAAATTTGAGAGTTTTTATCATAAAATCTATATATTATTATCAAAATATACTGTTGCAAAAATAACACAAAATTTAACTTATTTTGTGGATTATCTACTATTTTCAACAAAAATACATCTAAAAATATAAAAAAGCTATGTTAGTTGAAAATTTATCAATTAACAAATTACTAATAACAAAAAGGAAAAGTAATGAAAAAACTAATGTTAACAACTGCTATAGCTTCAGTTCTTACGACTGCTGCAATAGCTCAAACAACAATAACTGGTGAATTAAGAATCAGTTACAAAGATGTGAGTGCTCCAAAAGGACTTACAGCTACATCGAGCGGAACACCTGACACTTCTTACGGTTTTGGTGCTGAACAACAAATCAATGTTCAGACTAAAGGTAAGTTAAATGTTGGTGGACTAGATTATGCTGCCGGTTTTGCTATCGAGAACGATGGTGAACAAACTGGAACTTTATTTAATGAAAATGTGTACATTGACCTTACAAATGCAAGTTCAGGTACTACAATTTCTTTTGGTAGAGACCACATTCAGAGATCAGACACAGACTTCTCTGCTACAAATTTAGTTGCATTTACTCCAAATGAACTATCTCAAACAACGAACGCTACAGATGGTGGAACTCGTTTCAAACAAAATATTGGACCTAAAACATCACAAGCTTACGGTGCTGCGTTAGTGCAAAAAACTCCAGTAGGAACGTTTTCTTATAACTGGGTTCCAAACAATGCTGCTCCAGCAACTGCTAGTGGTCAAACATCAGCTTCCGGAACAACTGTTATAAATGCTACCGAAACAAGTGTAGCTGGTTCTGAAGCTGTAAACCCTAACACAACTGCTGCTTACGAATATGGATTCGTGGGTGACTTAACTGTTAAAGGTTTGCAAGTTCACTACTTTAAATCAGCTAACCAGGATTTCGCTCTAACGTGGGCTAATGGTGCTGTAAAAGCAGAAGCTAAAAACTACGGTGTTAAATATAATTTTGGTGACTTCACAGTTGGAGCTAACAAAAAAATATACAACTCTGAAGCTGCTACTTTAACTGAAACAACAGAAACAGCTATGGCTGCTGCTTATGCCGTTAACAAAGATTTAACAATCGGTGTTATCAAAGCTAAAGCTGAAAATAGTGGTTCTGCAGTAGATCATACTGTAAAAGGCATTAACATAGGTTACGCTTTAGGACCAGTTAACTTAGCAATTGGTTACGCTAAAAATACAGATGCTTTAGGCATTGCAGGTGCTGACAACGATGTATTTATGGCAAGACTTATCGGAGCTTTCTAAGTTTTATTTTATAAATCTTAGTTTAAGTACGTAAATTAAAACCCACCCATTTAATTATGGGTGGGTTTTTTTTTGTTTAATTGTTTATTAAAGATTTTATACCAATAGAATTACATCTTGTAAGATTAATTAGTTTTAGATTTTTAGAAGTAATCCCGCCTAAAGCGCAAATATTGTTTTTCCAATTTAATGTAATCAAATTAAATCTAGTAACACCTAGTATTTTATTAGATGAATATTTTTTATTATAAAAAATAGGGGATAACATTATTGTAGTGCAGTTTTGCCTTTTTTTTATGTAATACTCATATTGATTGTGCGCAGAACCTATAACTTCCAGTTTAGTAGATTTTTTTATATTATTTTTTAATATTTTATATTTATTGGTTAAAAATATTCCGTGAGCTTTGTTTTTTATTGCAAATTTAACATTGTCCGTAAAAAAAAGTGGAATCCCTTCTTTTTTAGCAAATTTTGAAATTATAAGAGAATTTTTATCTAATATAACAATGTTTATTCTTAATTTTTGTTTTTTTAGGTTTTTTATATTCTTTATTATTTTTTCATTTAGTTCTTCAACAAATATATAGTAATCTAGTTTAATATTTTTCACCGTAAATGAATAGTTTAGATAATTATAAAGTTATAAAAGAAAAAGTTTATAAATTACAGAACAAATCTAAACTAATTGTTGTTACTAAAAATAGATCATTTGAAACAATTTTTCCTATTATTCAAACTGGGCACTTGCACTTTGGAGAAAATAAAGTCCAAGAAGCAAAAGAAAAATGGTCAACTTTTTTAAATAATAATAAAGATATAAAGCTTCATTTAATAGGAAAATTACAGTCTAATAAGGCAAAGGACGCTTTTGCTTTATTTGATTTTATTCACACTCTTGATAGTGAAAAATTAGCAAAGAAATTTTCTGATCTCGAAAAAATCTCACAAAAAAATCTAAAATATTTTATTCAAGTTAATATCGGCAATGAAGCTCAAAAAAATGGAATTGATGAGTCTTTACTAGCGAATTTTATTAATTTTTGTAAAAAAGATTTGAGTCTAAATGTTATTGGACTGATGTGCATTCCTCCGGTTAATTTAGATCCTTTGCCCTTCTTTAAAAAAATGCAGAAACTTCAAACTGATAATAATTTAGCAGAGCTTAGCATGGGAATGTCTTCTGATTATAAGGAAGCACTAGATTGCGGTTCTACTTATCTAAGAATAGGCTCGGCTATTTTTAAATAGCTTAATTAGCTTATTTTTATTTTAGTATTTTTCTTAATTATAGAAAGTAATGTTATTAAATGACTTTTTTTTAAAGCAATGCAACCTTTAGTTCTTTGATAATTTTTTTTTGCAATATGTAAAAAAATGGCACTGCCTTTATTTTTTAATGTAGGATTTATATTATAATTAATAACGCATACGATGTCGTATATATTGTCTTTTCGATATAAAATTTCATGACCATGTTTGTTGGGTAGTTTTATTTGCTTATTATAATGTTTGCTCCGAGTATCATCGCACCAACCCATCTTTTTTTTAATTATGATTTTTTTAATTGAACTTTTGAATTTTTTTACTCTATCTTTTCTATAGTAAATATTTAAAATTTTGTAAGTCCCTTTTGGAGTTATATTGTCTCCCTCTTTAATTTTTGTCTTAATACCAGCTTTTCCTATTGAACAACGGAACTTAAAATTTTTATATTCTAGATAACCATTTTTTTTTATAATAATCATATTAAGTATATTATATATTTATTTATGAATAATGTTCATCTTCATGTTATTGGGTCAGATTCTTTCTATTCTTTGCTTAAAGAGTTGGATCTTAATTACGTTATTAGTTTAGATGACTATACCAAATCTAATACTAATCATTTTTTGGTTAGGGTTATTTTTGCAGAAGAATTGCAATTAATTAAATTAAGGAAATTATCTTATGATAATATTCCAACAATCTTTCTATTGAATAATAAAAATTTTTTGATCAAGAATAAATTACGATTATTAGACTTTCATATATCTTTAATTTTGCCTATTGAAATTTTATCATTTAAAGAAATATTAAATATTTTACTTACGAAGTATAATTTTTTTAAAAAATCTAAAATTATTATTAAGGGTTATGAGATAGATTCTAACCAAAGACTTATTATGAAAAGTGGCGCTAAAGTTAAACTTACAGAAAAGGAAATGGAATTAATTTTAGCATTAAACAAGAATAATGGCTTAGATAAGTCTTTTTTATTAAAAAATATTTGGAATTATAATTCAAACTTAGAAACTCATGCTTTCGAAACTCATTTGCACAGATTAAGAAAAAAAATAAATAATATTTTTAAAGATAATAGATTTATTATTGAAAAAAATTCTAAATATTATTTATTTGCTAAATAGGTTAATATTTTATTCTAATCGCGCCCCAATTTTTTGAATTATTTTTGAGGCAAGCATAGATCCAGTCGTTAAACATTTTTTAATCTCGGATTTTTCTAGATACTCTTTTAAGAATCCAGCAGCAAATAGATCTCCAGCCCCAGTTAGATCTAGTATTTTATCAACTTTTCCGCTATCGCAGCTTATAATTTCATTATCTTTAATAGCTACACTTCCCTTTTCGCTTCTTGTGATAACTATTAATTTATTCAATTTTTTTAGTTGGTTAATAGAATCTAGTAAATTTTTTTTATCTGTTAATTCATTTATTTCGTTTTCATTTCCTATTAGTATATCCAGATCATTTTTGAGTAGGTTATAAAAGTCATCTTTATGTCTGCTGACGCAAAAAATATCAGACAAACTCATTGTAATTTTTACTTTATTTTTTTTTGCTATATTTATTGTATGTTTAAACATTTTTTCACTTGTTCCTTTATCCCACAAATATCCTTCCAAAAAAATTAACTCATTATTCGTTATATTATTTTCATTTATATCGTTTTCTGAAAGATGTGAGGATATTCCAAGATAAGTACACATAGTTCTCTCTGAGTCAGGAGTAATCAAAATAATAGAGGCGCCCGTGGACAAATCTTCATTTTTGTGAACGTAGGGAAACTTTACATTTATATCTTCAAGGCTTTTTTTATATATTTCTCCGAAACTATCAGAATTGATTTTTCCAATAAAAGATGGACTACCTTTTAGATAAGCAATTCCAGACATGGTATTAGCAACAGAGCCTCCTGCCACAACTTTCTCAATTTTAATATTTTTTTTGAGATCTTCAAATTCAGACTTGCTAATAAGTTTCATAGAACCTTTAATTAATTTTCTTTTAATTAAAAATTCATCATCTACCTTTGCAAGTACATCAACTATTGCGTTTCCTATTCCTAATATTTTTTTATTCATTTTTTCCTTTGTATAGGCAAATTTTGTTAATGACACACTTTTTACATAATGGATTTCTAGATTTGCAGGTATATCTTCCGTGCAAAAGTATTAAATGATGAGCGTTTTTAATGTTTTTTTTAGGCAGTATTTTTAAAAGTTGATTTTCAACTTGTTCAGGATTTTTACCATTTGAAAGACCTGTTCTATTACTAACTCTAAAAACATGAGTATCTACAGCAATAGTTGGCTTGTTAAATGCAGCATTCAAAACAACATTTGCTGTTTTTCTCCCAACTCCAGGAAGAAGTATTAACTCTTCAAATGTACTCGGAACTCTGCTTTGATGTTTTTCTAATAAAATTTTAGACAAATAATATAAATTTTTAGCCTTATTATTAAATAGTCCTATGCTTTTAATAAGATTTCTTATTTTGTTTACTCCAAGATCTACAAAGTGTTCAGGAGTATAATATTTTTTATATATGCTTTTAGTAACTTTATTTACATTAACGTCAGTACATTGCGCAGAAAGAACAACAGAAGTTAATAAAGTAAAATGATTTCTATATTTTAAAGATGTTTTTGGATTTTTTATTGATTTATTTAAAAGTTCAAGAAGCTTAAAAGCTTTATTTTCATTCAAGAGCATTAAAAAAGATTTAAATACTTTTGTAATATTTATTTCAAGCCGAACATATCTTGCATATTAAATAAGCCTTTATTTTTTTTACTTATCCATATAGCGGCATTTAATGCTCCATCAGCAAATAGTTCTCTTGAAAAAGCAGTGTGTTTTAATTCTATATTTTCTATTTTATTATCAAAAAGTACAGAATGTTTTCCAATAGTACTTCCTTTTCTTGTAATAAAGAAATTAACTTTATTTTTTTGTAGATTACCTTTTTTATTTAAAAAGATTTTTCCTTTGATTGAATCTAAATTTTTATTTTTTCCTTTGGATACCGCATTTGCTAACATCAATGCAGTTCCTGATGGGTAATCAATTTTCTTTTTATGATGATCATCGTTAATTCCGATTTGATAATTATTAGGAATTTTTTTTGAGAGAATATTAATAATATATTCTAGGAGATTAATTCCTAGACTCATGTTCCCAGATTTAAATATAGCAATTTTTTTTGAGTAATTTTTAATTAAATTATCTTGTTTTTTATTAAAACCTGTTGTCCCAATTACGACTTTTTTTTTTAATTTTTTTGCGTAATTTAAGATTTCAAGGGTAGCTTTGGGTCTTGAAAAATCAATAATAACATCTGTTTTTTTAAATGCTTGTAGGTTATTTTTTTGCGTCTTAATTCCCTTTATAATTTTTCCAGATTTTACATCGGTTAGGCTAAATAATTTTAGATTTTTGTTTTTGGATATTCTTTTAATGAGAATCTTTCCCATTCTTCCAAGGGCTCCAGTGATCGTGATGTTAATTTTTTTCATTAATTACCACTCCAAAACTTTTTTGCCTTATTTATAAAATTTTTTATTTCTGAATTGTTATTTAAATCTTCTAAAGATTTAAATTTTTCGAGCAAGTCTTTTTGCTCTTTTGATAACGATTCAGGAATTATTACATTTGTTTCTAGATATAAATCTCCATATTGGTCACTTCTTATAACTGGCATACCTTTGCTTTTAAGCCTAAATTGTTTTCCAGATTGTGTTCCTGCAGGAATTTTAACTTTTGATTTTCCACCATCGATAGTTGGAACATCTATTTCAGCTCCGAGTGCAGCATCAGTCATAGATATGGGTAATTTGTAATATAGATTTTCTTCAGATCGTTGAAAAATTTTATGTTTTTCAAGTGTTATAAATACATAAAGATCTCCATTAGAACCGCCTCTATAACCCGCATCTCCTTTACCGGACAATCTTATTTGTGTTCCATCATCAACACCTTTTGGAATTTGTATGGAGAGATTTTTTTTTGTTTTAACAGCGCCAGATCCTTTGCAATCTTTACAAGGACTGGAAAGCATTTCACCATCTCCTCCGCAATCAGGGCATGTTTGTTGCAGCGTGAAAAAACCTTGCTGCGTTCTTACCTTGCCGTGTCCATCACAAGTAGAGCATTTTTTTGGTTTTGAACCAGGTTCTGCTCCACTTCCAGAACATTTTTCACATTTTTCGTTAGAAGATAAATTGATAGTCTGTTTTTTTCCAAGATAAGCTTCTTCCAAAGTTACTTCTAAATTAATTTTTAAATCTGATCCACGATTAGATCTTGATTTTTTAGTACTCCTGCCACCGCGTCCAGAGCCCATAAAGTCGCCAAAAAAATCATCAAAGATGTCAGAGAATGCACCAGATTCAAAGCCGCCAAAATCAAATCCTCCAGCTCCACCAGCTCCTCCTTCAAAAGCAGAATGTCCAAATTGATCATAGGAAGATTTTTTCTTTGGATCAGATAAAACTTGGTACGCTTCGGACGCTTCTTTAAATTTTCCCTCAGCAGCTTTATCTCCCCGATTTCTGTCAGGGTGATATTTCATTGCAAGAGATCTATAAGCTTTTTTTATTTCTTCAGGAGTTGCTTTTTTGGTTACACCAAGAATATCATAATAGTCTTTTTTGGACATAATGACTTAGGGCGAAACCAGTTATAAATGGATTAGCCGTTCTTTTTGTTATCGTCTTTTACTTCTTCAAATTCGGCATCAACCACATCTTTTTTATCTTCAGGCTTAGCATCAGTTTTTGAAGCCCCAGTAGTATCTTGCTGAGCTTTATATATAGCCTCACCTAATTTCATAGAAGAAGTCATTAATTGCTGAGTTTTAGTTTTAATATCTTCAGTTTTGTCAGATTTAATAGCTTCTTTTAAATCTTCCATATCTTTTTCAATCGCTTTTTTGTCAGCTTCTGAAATTTTGCTTCCATGTTCTTTTAAACTTTGTTCAGTTGAGGCTATTAAAGAGTCAGCATGATTTTTTGCATCAACTTCTTCTCTTTTCTTTTTATCAGCTTCCTTATTGGCTTCTGCTTCTTTAACCATTTTTTGAATTTCTTCATCAGTTAATCCACCTGAAGCTTGAATTTGAATTTTTTGTTCTTTTCCGGTTCCTTTATCTTTTGCAGAAACGTTAACAATACCGTTAGCATCAATATCAAAAGTTACTTCAATTTGAGGAACACCTCTTGGTGCTGGAGCAATCCCTGTTAGCTCAAAATTACCTAGTAATTTATTGTCGTTTGCCATTTCTCTTTCTCCTTGGAAAACTCTAATTGTTACGGCCGGTTGATTGTTTTCAGCTGTTGAAAATGTTTGGCTTTTTTTAGTTGGTATTGTTGTATTTTTTTCAATTAATCTTGTGAACACCCCGCCTAAAGTCTCAATACCAAGTGACAATGGAGTAACATCAAGAAGAAGAACGTCTTTAACATCACCTTGTAATACACCTGCCTGAACAGCAGCACCTAAGGCAACTACTTCATCAGGGTTAACGCTTTGATTTGGCTCTTTTCCAAAGAAACTTTTAACTGCCTCAACAACTTTTGGCATTCTTGTCATTCCACCCACAAGAATAACTTCATTAATTTCAGAAGCGGTATAACCAGAATCTTTTAGAGCAATCTTGCAAGGTTCTATAGTTTTTTCAATTAGTGCCGCAGTAAGAGCTTCAAGCTTTGCTCTTGTGATTTTCATATTAACGTGTTTTGGACCGCTTTTATCCGCTGTAATGAAAGGTAAATTTACTTCCGTTTGAGCTGAAGAAGATAGTTCTATTTTTGCTTTTTCAG
>Ga0209401_1002582_pt1 | contig 11666 bp, 10 predicted proteins | sample M_140807_MF_Meta_FD_187318 | JGI IMG/M metagenome (GOLD analysis project Ga0209401, IMG submission 187318) | Freshwater microbial communities from Lake Montjoie, Canada to study carbon cycling - M_140807_MF_MetaG (SPAdes) (version 2) | ecosystem: Environmental > Aquatic > Freshwater > Lake...
GATTTGAATGCGCTGCCAAGGGGTTAGGTTGCCATAGACTTCTCGACGCGCGTCTGCCCATTTTTTCTGGAGGGCGGCGATTTCCGATTCGGCGCCGAGTTTCTGTTTGCCCGAAAGTTTTCGAAGTTCCTCGATCCGTTTTTCCAGATCTGCAAGAGGCTTTTCAAACTCTAGTGGGGCGATGGGCTTGGCTTCGGCCATAGGGGTAAAAGATTAAACGATGCATCGGAATGGGGCAACGCTTGGGGACAGGAAAAAAGTTGGCGGTGGACAGAGAAAGGAGCACAAGATAGGCGGATGAACCGCGGAGTTGCAGGGATTTTGGGGTATTTCGGGCTCTGGTGGCTCACGACTTCGGTTTTGGCGTGGCCTGTGGCGCGAGCTGTGGAAGCGATCGCACCAGGGGTATTCCCTTTTTCGAGGATTTTCGGCCGGGTGGAGTTGGGGGTGGCGCTGGTCTTTGCGGTGGGATTGATGAGGTGGTGGGGTGAGAATCCGAGGAGGTGGCTGGATGTGGGTAGGTGGAGGACAGAGTTGGGTCGTTTGGGAATGTGGGCGTGTGTTGGGTTCATCATGGTGGGTGTGGTGGTAGCGGTGCAGTGGGTGTTAGGGGTGAGGAGTTGGGGGGGGTGGCCTGGGTTGGAAGTTTGGGCAGGAGCGGTGGGCACGGGGTTGGGAGTGGGAATTTTGGAGGAAGCTTTTTTTCGTGGGGTATTGGGGTTGGCGTGGTGGAGAGCTGTTGGAGAACGGGGGGTGGGAGGTGCGATTTTTGTGGGGGCGGTGATTTTTGCAGCAGGACATTTTATTCGGCCTGAGCCTGGGCTGGGTGGGGAGATGGGATGGGCGGAGGGGTTTTTGGCGTGGGGGAGGTTGGAACTGTGGTCGGGGAGTTCGCATCTTTGGAAATTTGCAGGACTTGTTTTGATGGGATTGATTTTGGCTCGAGTGGTTTGGAATGAGAAAACGTTAGCGGGGGCAATCGGATTGCATGCGGGTTGGGTGGCGGGTCTGCGTTGGGCGGAGAGTGGGTGGCCTGTAGTGCCTGCGGCGGTAGCGGGATGGTGGGGACCGTCCTTGGCCGAGGGGCCGCTGCCTTTTCTGCTTCTCCTCGTTGTAGCATTTTGGCTTTGGGGGCGGCCCATTCGTGCGCGTTTGGCTTGAAGCTTTTCGAGGTTTGATATTTCCCGTAGGGCGACCCCCTCGTCCATGGGTGCAATTAAAGGAGCCATTTTGTTCGAGGTGTGCGGAGCCTTACGCGCGGCATGCCCCCGGAGAGTTTCTTTGCAGCAATTGTGAGGGCCGACGATGGGCTTTGGCTCGTGTACGGGCGGCGTATCGTGCGGTGGGGACAGTTCGGGAGGTGGTGCTTCGATTTAAATATCAGCGGGAGTATTTCCTTCGGCCGTGGTTGGGCCGATGGATGAGGGATGGGTTCCGGCGATACTATGCGGAAGAGAGGTGGGATGCCTTGATTCCTGTGCCGATTCATCCCGAGCGCCGTCAAGAGCGAGGATTTAATCAGAGCTCGGAAATTGCGAGCTGGTTAGGAGCCAAGGTGGGGGTGCAGGTAGAGGAGGGGTTGGTTCGGGTTAAGGCCACACCCCCGCAGGCACGATTGCGTAGGGCGGAACGGTTGCGGAATTTGAGGGGGGCATTGGCCCTTGCTCCTGGGTTTGACCCCCGGGGACGGCGATTGCTACTCTGTGATGACGTGTTCACAACAGGAGCTACTGCGGACGCATGTGCGCGGGTCCTGAAGCAAGCAGGAGCCGAGGAGGTTGCGGCTCTGACAGTAGCCCGAGGATAAACCACAATTTATGGCGGTATTTGAGCGCAGGAAATATGAGCCTAGGAAAGAGGCAAAACCTCGCGCTCGGGGTGTGCCCAGCGGGCTATGGACGAAGTGTTCGAGCTGCGGGGAGGTAGTATACAATCAGGTCCTTAAAAAAAATCATCAGATTTGCCCCAAGTGCGAGCATCACTTTCCTTATGGAGCTAGGGAGCGCCTGATGATGGTCTGTGACGGTGGAAAGTTTCACGAACACGATGCGAAGATGGAGGCGGTGGATGTCTTGCAGTTCAAAGGTGTGGCGAGTTACGCGAGCAAGCTGAAGGCGAACCGAAAGAAAACCGGAATGCCTGATGCCCTGATTAGTGGAGTAGGGAAAATCGGTGGGCGAGAGGTTTCCTTGGGAGCGATGGAGTTTGCTTTCTTGGGCGGAAGCATGGGGGTGGTGGTGGGAGAGAAGGTAACCAGAACGATTGAGAGGGGACTGGAAAAGAAAATGCCCGTGATCATTTTTTCTGCCTCGGGGGGTGCGAGGATGTATGAGGGGATGTTCAGTCTGATGCAGATGGCGAAAACGAGCGGGGCTTTGGCAAAGTTGGCGGCGGCGGGTTTGCCGTTTATTTCTGTTCTCACCAACCCCACCATGGCAGGAGTGATGGCGAGTTTTGCCTCTTTGGGTGACATCATTGTGGCGGAACCGAAGGCGATGATTGGATTTGCCGGGGCCCGTGTAATTCGGGAGACGACCCAGCAGGAGCTTCCGAAGGAGTTCCAAACATCAGAATTTCTTCACGAGCGTGGGTTAATCGACATGATTATTTCCCGCTCCGAGATGAAGGGGGCCCTAGCGCGTCTCCTCCACTACCTCTGAAGCAGTCCGACTCCGTAGCTCGACTGGAGCAGGTGTGTGCAGCAGGCATACAACCTGGCTTGGGTCGCACCAAAAAGTTATTGGCCCAGGTCGGGCATCCAGAGAAGGGGCTCAATTTTATTCATTTGGCTGGGACAAATGGAAAAGGATCCACGGCTGCTGCGATCGACTCGATTCTACGGGCCGCGGGATTTTTCTCTGGGCTCTACACATCCCCGCACTTGGTCGATTTCCGCGAGCGGTTTCGGTGTGGAGGCAGAAAAGTGGAGAAAAGGGTGCTCCAAAAGCATCTTGAGGTATTGATTCGAAAGATTCGGCAATGGCCAGCGGCAGGTAGACCAACTTTCTTTGAGGCGACAACTGTTTTGGCTTTGCTGATATTTCGCGAAGCGAAAGTGGATTTTGTGGTCTGGGAAACGGGTCTGGGAGGACGTCTGGACGCAACCAATGTAATCGTGCCTGAGTGCTGTGTGTTGACCTCGCTGGGGCGGGATCATGAATCGGTATTGGGAGTGGGCTGGAAAAATATCGGAATGGAGAAGGCGGGGATTTTGAAGAGGGGAGTGCCTGTATTTTCCGCTCCTTGGCCGAGAGCGGCGCAAAAGATCTTAGCATCTCGAGCGAGGAGGCTGAGGTGTCCATGGAGGGTGGTGAAGCCGTTGGTTCAGGGAAAGGATCGACTGCCTTTAGAGGGAGGTCACCAAAGGCAAAACATGGCGCTTGCGATTGCCGTTGGAAGGTATTTGGGGTTTCCGGATTCGATTTTAGCGAGGGGATTGGAGCGAACTGTTTGGCCGGGAAGATTTATGCGGCTGAAGGGGTGTAGTCGGCGAGTGTTGGATGGAGCGCACAATTTGGAAGGAGTACGCGCGGCCCTGCAAACTTGGCAGGAGCTGTTTCGCGGGATGCCGGGGCGGGTAATTTTTGGGTGTTTGCAAGATAAGCCAGCCAATGAAATCTTGGCGCAACTTCGAAAGACAGGCGCAGAATTGTGGGGGGTAGAGTTACAAAGCAAACGAGGGTCGAGTCCGTTAGAGTGGGAAGTCCATCCTGATCGTTTATGGCGTACTGTTGCGCAGGCGGTGATGGAGGATGAGCGAAATCCAACCCGAGGAGGAACGCTCCTGTTGGGCTCTTTGGTGCTTGTGGGTGAGGTGCTACGGGAGGTGGGAGAGGATTTGGAGTGATCCGCGTGCTATTTTTCGATGCGGGGGGAACCCTGCTTCACCCTGCGGAGCCTGTCGGAAAAACCTATGCGCGAATTGCGGCCTCCCATGGATGGAGAGGCGATGAGGAGAAGTTTGAAAAAGGATTTCGGATGGCTTGGAAAAAAAGACGAGAAGAGGGAGCCGGTGCCGATGGAACTTTAGGGAAGGAGGGATGGAAACGAATTGTTTACGAAAGTGTGCAGAAGGCCCAAATGCCCGTGGATTTTTCTTTTTCTGAATACTTTGAGGAGGTGTATGAGGTCTTTGCTCGGCCGCAAGCGTGGCGGGATTTTCCTGAGACGGGCGAAGTGATTCAAGCGGTTCGGAGGAAGGGAGTCCGAGTCGGGCTGTTGTCCAACTGGGACCCGCGTTTACGCACTGTTTTGTCAGGCTTTTCTTGGGCCAAGGAGCTAGATCCTATTTTAATTTCAGAGGAGTGGGGGGTGGAGAAGCCTGGTGTTGGATTTTTCCAAAAGGCGGAAGAGGTGGTGGGAATTCGTTCGCATGAGTGTGCCTTGATCGGGGACGACCCGAAAAGTGATCGCGCGGGTGCGGAAGGGGCGGGGTGGTTCTGTTCTTTGGTCGATAGGCCCAAGAAGGGCCTCTGGGAGGCATTAGAGGATCTGAGGCTTTGATTTTTGGGTTCTTATAGGGGTGGAGGGATTTTGACAGAAGGGTAAGAAGGGCGCATTTTCTACTGAGTAAACGTTTGCCCTGCAAATGCCCAAATCATGAGCACACAAATTATGTCTATGATCCAATCCTCGATTGGAAGGAAGTGGATTGTGGCCATCACAGGGATTTTGATGATCGGTTTTATCTTCGTTCATATGACGGGAAATCTGCAAATGTTTGCGGGCACGCCGGACAAAATCAATTTGTACGCCCACCTTTTGCACTCCTATCCGCTGGTGCTTTGGGGGTTTCGTTTGGGCTTACTTGCGGTGACCGCCCTCCACATCTGGGGAACACTTTCCTTGGCGCGAGAAAATCGAAGAGCGAAGCCTATTGCGTATGCGGTCACAGGAAGAAAATCGCGACTGAAGGTGACATGGACGAGCGTGACGATGGTGATTAGCGGGACAGTGATTTTAGGTTTTGTGGTGTTCCATCTCCTCCATTTTACCGCCCAAGTGGTGGACAAATCGTATGCGAGCATGGAAACGGCCGTGGGTGGTGTGGCGATGCACGATGTGTATCGGATGGTGATCAAAGGTTTTTCAAATCCTTGGATCAGCGGGTTCTATCTTATTGCGATGGCCCTTCTTTTTTCCCATTTGAAGCATGGAGCGGCGAGTGTTTTTCAGACGTTTGGGTTACGAGACAGGCAGTTGGTACAGGTCATTCAGGCGGGGGCATGGATTTTGGCCTTGGCGCTTTTTGTAGGGTTTAGCTCTATTCCTGTCGGGGTGATGTTGGGCTGGATACGGCCATGAAGTTGGATCCGAGAATTCCTGAGGGTCCGTTGGCGGATAAGTGGACAAGGTTTAAGGCGAATGCGCGTTTGGTGAATCCATCCAACAAGAGGAAGTACGAGGTGATTGTGGTTGGGACGGGTCTGGCAGGGGCCTCTGCTGCTGCAAGTTTGGCGGAACTGGGGTATCGGGTAAAATCCTTCTGTTTTCAGGATAGTCCGCGTAGAGCGCACTCGATTGCGGCCCAAGGTGGAATTAATGCGGCCAAGAATTACCAAAATGACGGTGATTCGGTGCACAGGTTGTTTCACGACACGATCAAGGGAGGAGATTTTCGCTCCCGGGAGGCGAACGTACATCGGTTGGCAGAGGTAAGCGTCAACATCATCGACCAGTGTGTGGCCCAAGGGGTGCCTTTTGCGCGGGAGTATGGGGGAATGTTGGCGAATCGTTCGTTCGGAGGGGCGCAAGTATCGCGAACTTTCTATGCACGGGGAGCGACGGGGCAGCAGCTCCTTTTGGGGGCTTACTCGGCGTTGAGTCGGCAGATTGGATTGGGGCGAGTCAGGATGTTTCCGCGGCATGAGATGTTGGATCTTGTGGTGGATGAGGGAAGGGCTCAGGGCATCATCACGCGAAATCTTGTAACGGGGGAGCTGAAGGCGCATGAGGCCGATGCGGTGCTTCTGTGCACGGGCGGGTATGGGAATGCCTACTATCTCTCGACCTACGCTCGGGGTTCGAACGTAACCGCGACGTGGCGGGCGCATCGGCGTGGGGCTCTTTTTTCGAATCCCTGTTTTACCCAGATTCATCCGACCTGCATTCCTGTGTCTGGAGATTATCAGTCGAAATTGACCCTGATGTCGGAGTCGCTCAGGAACGATGGGCGTTGCTGGGTGCCTAAAGTTTCGGGCGACAAGCGATCGGCGTCTCAGATTCCCGAAGGAGAGAGGGACTACTTTTTGGAGAGGTTGTATCCGAGTTATGGAAATTTGGCACCACGGGATATTGCGTCTCGGGCTGCAAAGCGGGTGTGCGACGAAGGTCGGGGGGTGGGGCCTTCAGGATTGGGGGTATATCTCGATTTCGCAGAAGCGATCGGGCGATTGGGGGAGAGCACGGTGCGTGAACGGTATGCGAATCTTTTTTCGATGTATCACGAGATTACGGGAGAGAGTGCGTATGAGTCCCCGATGAGAATTTTTCCAGCGGTGCACTACACGATGGGTGGGTTGTGGGTGGATTATCATTTGATGAGCAACATTCCTGGGTTGTTTGTCTTGGGGGAGGCGAATTTTTCCGATCACGGAGCCAACCGGCTAGGAGCGAGTGCGTTGATGCAGGGTCTCGCGGATGGATATTTTGTTTTGCCGTATACGATTGGGGATTATCTCTCCCAAAAGAAGCCGGGGGGTGCAAAGAGTGGTCGGCAAGCAGAGGCTTTCTGGGAAGCGACGGAGTCGGTTCAAGCTCGGACAAAAAAGCTGCTTAGCGTGAAGGGAAGCAAGCCTGTAAGTGATTTCCATCGAAGGCTTGGAAAAATTCTTTGGGATCAGTGTGGAATGAGCCGAACCAAGCAGGGATTGCAGAAGGGAGTTGATGCGGTGCGTGAGTTAAGGAAGGAGTTCTGGGAAAATGTGAATGTTCCTGGATCAGGAGAGGATTTGAATCAGTCGCTGGAGAAGGCGGGGCGGGTATCGGATTTTCTGGAGTTGGGCGAGTTGATGTGTCGGGACGCGTTGGAGCGGGACGAGTCGTGTGGTTGTCATTTTCGGGAGGAGCACCAGACTTCGGATGGAGAGTGTGAGCGTAAAGACAAGGAGTTTTCGCATGTTTCAGCGTGGGAGTATCAGGGTGAGGGCAAGACGGAGGTGAGACATGCCGAGCCTTTGTCCTTTGAGGAGGTGCAGTTGGCCACGAGGAGTTACAAATGAAGCTGAACCTCAGAATTTGGAGACAAAAGTCCAAGGAGAGTGAGGGCCAGTTTGAGACGTATGAGGCAGATGGTTTGACGCCAAACATGTCGTTTTTAGAGATGTTGGATGTGGTGAATGATCGATTGACGAAAGAGGGTAAGGAACCGGTTGCATTTGAGCACGATTGTCGTGAGGGGATTTGTGGTTCGTGTGCCATGGCGATCAATGGAGAACCGCACGGACCGAATCAGGGTGCGACCACGTGCCAGGTTTATTTGCGGTCGTTTCAGGATGGGGAGACCTTGACGGTAGAACCGTGGCGGGCACGGGCGTTTCCTGTGATCAAAGACTTGGTGACAGATCGGTCGGGATTCGATTCGATTATTCAGGCAGGGGGATTTGTATCGGTGAACACGGGTCAGGCTCAGGATGCGAACGCCATTCCAATCGGCAAGGAAGTGGCCGAGCAGGCTTTCGATGCGGCGCACTGCATTGGGTGCGGGGCTTGTGTAGCGGCGTGTCGGAATGGATCGGCGATGCTGTTTGTGGCGGCGAAGGTTTCGCATTTGGGTCTTTTGCCGCAAGGTCAACCCGAGCGGGCGGAGCGGGTGCGTAAAATGGTTGCGGCGATGGATGCGGCCGGGTTTGGAAACTGTTCCAATCAGTATGCGTGTGAGGCGGTTTGTCCGAAGGAAATCTCGGCAGACTGGATTGGGCGAATGAATCGGGATTATGCAGTTTCGGCAGCAAAAAAAATCTAAAGAGCAGGTTATTTAGGCAGAAGATTAAATTCAGCCGGAAAACTCAAGCCAATCTGTTGTTCCAAAGATTCTTGCTGTGCTTTCCAATAGGAGAGCTGGGGGTTGGAAGAATTGTCTGCGGGAGTTGGATGGCGAGAGGTTGACGGATGATCCATTTGCCCAAGAAGAGAGCCATCGGAGTTCCAGCCCTTCCACTGGGTTTTTCCAGTGGCGGCGTCGAAGCGGGCGGTGGAGAGGGGTTTGCCATCGGGATACTGGAGAAGGAGAAAGCTGACTTTCCCTTCCTTGCCTGAAATAGGGCCAAACTGGCCCAATTCTTTTCCGTCCGGATACAGCAAACGTCCACCTGTCAGGAGATCTGCTTGGTAGTCACATACGGCAAACGGTTGGCCTGTGGGGTAGTGAAGGGTGATCGGGCCTTGAAGTTTTCCGTCTAGAAACTCTCCCGATGTTGCGAGGGTTCCATCGGGATTAAAACTTTCATATCGGCCATTTTTCTTTCCAGCAAGGTAGGGAGTGAGGCTGCGGGGTTTGCCGTCCGAGTAAAATTCGCGAACTTTTCCTTCCAGATGATCGCTTTGCCAGTTCTCCTCAGTCAGAAGTGTGCCTCTCTCATCCCACTGACGTGCGACTCCTTCTTTCTTTCCAAAGCGATAGAAGGTCTCTGACTTTTTCATTCCAGAGGGGAAGTTTTCAATGCTGGGGCCGTCCAGCTGACCGTCCCTCCAGTTTGCCGTGTACCGGGGAAGACCATCGGGCCACCAACCGGTGGCGGGGCCGTTGAGCTTATCGGCTGAGTAGAAAAGATTATCGGAAACGGAGCCGTCGGGATGAAAGAGAGTGGAGGGGCCTTGGCGTTTCCCTTGAAGGAGGGTATTCGAGGCGCGGGTTTTTCCATCGTCCCCGAAAAGGACCTGAGGGCCTGTCATTTGGCCAGCGAGCATTCGGGTTTCGGCCTTGAGCTTTCCGTCGGCCGAGTAGAAGAGCCAGTCGCCTTCGGGCAGTCCTTTGCGAATCGGGCCTTCGGCTGTTTTCTTTCCTTTTTCATCAAGGTCGACGCGTCGACCGTCCCGCTGGTCCGACTGGCAGAATTCGCGCCGATAGATGGATTCGTTCGAGCGGTAGAAAAGGAGTTCGATTTCACCGGGTTTGGATTTGCGTGCGCTTAGGACAATTTGGCCTTGAAGATTACGATAGGGGCCAGTTTTTAGAATCTGGGAGGGGATGAGGGAGGCTTCGTCATAATTCCAGATCGGATCTCCCGCAGGCTGGTTGGGTGGATTGGGAAATTGGTTGGATTGATCTACCGAACGCCGAATGGCCTCTGCGGTTTGCAGGCCTTGAAGGATGGCATTGATGATAAGACCCACTTCGGCTTGGCCACGGGCACGCGGAGCAGCCAAGGTGAGGCATAGAATTAGACAAAGCCAATACATTGGGAGCTATTCTAAATTGAGGTTGTGTCCGAGGAAAGAGGTACGGATAGCCCCGACGGCGTCTTATTTATTAAAGGACTAGCTGAATTCTCGTCCTAACGATGGATTCAAAGAGGTGGGTATCGAGATCCCTTTCCACCTTCCACCTAAACCTTCAACGGTGAAATGTGGTAGGGTGGATGGCGTGAAATTTTCGATCTTGCGATGGGCTGAGTTTATCAAGTTTGAGCACACCGTGTTTGCCATGCCATTCGGTTTGGCGGCGATGTTTCTCGCTGCAGGAGGAGTTCCCTCGGCAAGAGTGATGGGGGGAGTGATAGTTTGCCTGGTAGGGGCGAGAACGGCAGCGATGGCGTTCAACCGGTTGGCGGACTGGTCGATCGATCAGAAGAATCCGCGGACGGCGGTGCGGTCGACTCTTGTTTCCAAAACGACCGCGTATGCGACGGTGGTGGGAGGCGTGTTGGCTTTGGTGAGTGGAGCGTGGCTTTTGAACCCGCTGTGTTTGATGTTGAGTCCGATTGCGGTGGGGATTGTCTTTTTTTATTCCCTGACAAAGAGATTCACCTGGGGATCGCATGGGTTTCTGGGGTTGGCATTGGGGACGGCTCCTGTGGGGGCGTGGCTGGCGGTGAGGGGTCAGTTTGATTCGTGGGTGCCGATCGTGTTGGGGACGGCGGTGGGCTTGTGGGTGGCGGGATTCGATCTGATCTATGCGTTGCAGGATCGGGGGTTCGATCGCGAGCATGAGTTGAAAAGTTTTCCCGCTCGGTTTGGAGAAACCGCAGCGTTGAAGATGGCGACAGGGTTGCATGGGTTAGCGGTGCTGGGTTTGGGAGTAGCGGGTTGGATGGCGGGTTTTGGTTGGCGATATGGAGTCTGTTGGACGGCAGTTTGCGTAGTGCTGTGGATGGAGAGCCACTGGTCGAAGGTGGAAGGGAAAAGGTGGAAGGCGTTTTTTCAGGCGAATGCGGCGGTGAGTCTGCTCGTCTTACTTGGGTTCCTATGGGAGATTTTTTCGAAATGAGCGTGTGGGAAAAAATTGAAAAGAAGGCGGAGGCGGGAGAACGGCTTTCGTTTGAGGAGGGCGTGTATCTGTTTCGGGCTGCAGATTTGCATCAGCTGGGGCAGTTGGCGGATCGGGTGAGAGAACGAAAGGTGGGGAAACGGGCGAGTTACGTTTTGAATCGGTACTTAAACTATTCGAACGTTTGTATTTTGAGTTGTCAGTTCTGCGCCTTTGCCAGGAGGAAGCGTGAGCCGGGGACATTTGAGCTTTCGGTGGAGGAGATGGTGGGCGAGGCAAGCAAGGCGGTCGATGCAGGGGCGACGGAAATTCATATTGTGGGTGGGTTACATCCCAGTTTGCCCTACTCGTTCTACTTGGAGATGTTGAAGGCGTTAGCGGGGATTCAGCCCAAGCCGATGCTCAAGATCTTTACGGCAATTGAGATTCGGCATTTGGCGGAGCGAGTTGCCAAAAAGTCGCTTCAAGAGGTGTTGGTGGATTTACGGATTGCAGGTTTGGATTCGTTGACGGGTGGAGGAGCGGAGATTTTTGCTCCTGAAGTGAGAGAGCAAATTTGCAAGGGAAAGGAGTCGGCAGAGGAGTGGTTGGAGGTGCATCGGATCTGGCACGGGATGGGGGGACGGAGTACGGCGACGATGTTGTATGGTCATGTGGAGACAGCGGAGCAGAGGGTGGGTCATTTGGAAAAGTTGAGAGGGTTGCAGGATGAGACGGGAGGATTTACGGGATTTATTCCGTTTGCGTTCGAGCCGTCGGAAACGCGATTGGCGGAGTTAGGAAAGATTCGGAGAGCGAGTGCGCTGGAGGAGTTGAGGGTGATTGCGGCGAGTCGGTTGATTCTGGATAACTTTAATCATGTGACGGCGTACTGGATTAGCACGGGATTGCCTTTGGCGCAGATCGCTTTGAGTTATGGGGCGGATGATTTGCACGGGACGATTGGGGAGGAAAAAATATTTCATATGGCGGGGGCGCAAACGCCGAAGGGGCAGACTCGTGGAAATTTGGAGAGTGCGATTCGGGAGGCGGGGAGGGAGCCGGTGCAGAGGAATACGTTTTACGAGCCGGTTTTGAAGTAGGCTTGTTTAGTGGTGGAAGGTGAAAGGTCGGAGGTGGAAGGTGGGACGAGGAAGCAAGGTGTAGGCCTGAGTTGACGGCGATATTGCTTTAAGCAGTAAGTACTGCTATGAAAGGGGAATGAAGACGACGATTGATGTTCCGGAAGATCTGTTGCATC
>Ga0209401_1002587_pt1 | contig 11657 bp, 7 predicted proteins | sample M_140807_MF_Meta_FD_187318 | JGI IMG/M metagenome (GOLD analysis project Ga0209401, IMG submission 187318) | Freshwater microbial communities from Lake Montjoie, Canada to study carbon cycling - M_140807_MF_MetaG (SPAdes) (version 2) | ecosystem: Environmental > Aquatic > Freshwater > Lake...
GCTGAGTGTGTTCTTTTTGTCACTCACCCTCCTGGCCTACGCGTGGTACGGCCGCCACCCCGGACTCGGATCGTATGCCGCGGTTTTCGGCGGCATGCTCGCCGGCTTGCTGTCAAAGGCGACGCTCGTCACGCTGCCTGCGCTCCTGCTCGTGCTCGACGTCTGGCCATTAGGCCGGCTGCGGCAAACGGGGCCGAGCACTGGCCCCGACGCCTGCGCACGTCCGGATGGCAGCGCCCCGGGCACCGCGTGGTGGTGGCTCCTCGTGGAAAAAGTACCGCTGCTGACGCTTTCGGCCGTATTCGCCGTGATCACACTCCGCACGCACGCCGACGCCATCGTGCCGACAGATACCGCGATGTCGTTGCTCGACAGGGCGGCAATGTCGCTCCATTCGCTGGCGTGGTACGGCATCAAGACGTTGGCTCCGACCCACCTGCATCCGGCCCACGATTCCGACACCGTCCCCAGATCGGGGCCAATGATTCTCGGCGGCGTGGTCATGCTCGCAGCCATGCTGGTTCTGAGCATACGGTCGGCGAGAACGCAGCCAGCGATCGCCATGGGGGTCGTGTGGTTCTTGATCGCGCTCGTGCCCGCACCAGGCATCATCGCGCAGGTGGGCGCATCGCCCTACGCCGATCGTTTCACGTACGTACCGCACATCGGCCTTATGGTGGCGATCGTCTGGGGCTGTGCGGACGTCGCACGGCAGTGGCGGTTCCCTGCTTGGATTCCGGTGGCGACGTCCGCCGCCGTCATCGCCACATGCGTGGCAGCCGATCGCTCGCAGATCGGAATATGGAAGGACTCGCTGACACTCTGGAGCCGCGTTGTCTCGCTCGCGCCCGACAGTGCGCTCGCCCACAACAATCGAGGCATGGCGCTCTACGCCCGCGGTGAGCTGTCCGAGGCGATGCGGGAGTTCGAGCACTCGCTCTCCATCAGACAGTCGGAGCGGGCCCACTGTGCGCTGGGAATGGCGCTGGCAGACACCGGACGGCTCGACGAGGCGCTCGAGCATTACACGGCGGGGCTGGCCCTGCGGCCCGACTCCACCGAATGCCTCAACAACTCCGGCGTCGCATTGGCGAGGCTGGGAAGGCTTGACGAAGCGGCGGCTCGCTTCGAACAGTGCCTGACGATTTCCCCCGATGACCATGGGGCTCGCGAAAATCTGCAGATGGCCCGGGCATTGATCGCGGCCGGCAACCGGTCTCCGGACTGAAGAACCACCTCCGGGTCGCCATCCTCAACCACCCGTCCAGCTTCCGGCATCCAACTCGCCGGCACATCCGCACCTGCGGAGTTTTTGCAGCGAATCTCTTCGCATCGCGGCAATACGATCCCTCACTGTCGCGTGACGACCGCGAACTGAAGGCGGGGATCGCCGCAGCCTGCGAGACCTACGCCACATGAGAAGGCTCTTTCTGGTCGCCGCCCTGACAAGCATCGCGTGTGCTGGTCACGCCGTCGCGGCGGATGCTCCACGGCCCATGCAGGTGAAGATCCGCCGGCTGCCCGACGAGATCGCGAGGGCCACGCCGAGCCTCAACCCTCGGTTCATCCTGGCCACGCCCGCCGCCGGCGCGGGAGCCGATTCGCTGCCGCTGCTCATCCACCTGCACGGCGCAGGCGAACGCGGCAGCGACATCGTGAGGCTCGCCGACAGGATGCCCGTCCGGTATTTCAACGGCCAGACGGCGCAGCCCTTCATCATCGTCATGCCGCAGTGCCTGGCGGACGAGGGCGGGAAGCGTCGCATCTGGGAGGTCGAGGATCTCGAGTTGTTGTTCACCGACCTGCAGAAGACCGTGCGGTTCGATGCGAACCGCGTCTATCTCACCGGCTACAGCATGGGCGGCTATGGCACGTGGGCATGGGCGGCCGCATACCCGCGGCACTTCGCCGTCATCGCGCCCCACGCCGGCGGCCTCGGCCACGGCGGCCCGAAGGATGTCACCGTCGATCTCGACGGCTGGGCGACTCGACCGGCGGCAATGCCAATCCGGATCGTGCACGGGGCCGACGGCGAGGTCGTGCCGGCGGAGCGTTCCGAGCGGATGCTCAAGGCGCTCGAGTCGCACGGGGCGCGGCAGGTCGAGCTGATTCCGCTGCCCGGCAAGGCCCACAACATCGGCGACAGCTTCGCGAACAAGGATCTCCACGCCTGGCTGCTCGCGCACGCACGGGCGGCGGATAAGGCCGTGGAGGGGAAGGCTGCGCCGTGATCGGTCTCGCTCACGAGGCGACTTCCGCGGCCGCGCTCTCCGCGGCTTCGTTTTCCGCGCCGGGACGGCTCTTGCGCCGATCCTTGCCCCGGCGGGCCGCCTTGCGTTGCCGCTTCACTCCCTTGTCGGCCTCGCGGACCGTCGGTTCCGCCTGCTGGGCGTTCCAGCCGTCGTACAGTTTCTGGAGTTCGGCGACCCGCGCCGGCTCGCTCCCCGCGAGATCGTTTTTCTCGCCGACGTCCACGGCGAGGTCGTAGAGCTCCGGCCTGCCGCTTCCACCCTTCGACGCCACGAGCTTCCAGTCGCCGTTCCGTACGGCCCACTGGTCACCAAACCGCCAGAACATCGTCTCGTGCGGCCGCCCGGCGGCCTTGCCCGTGAGGAACGGCACGAGATCGACGCCGTCGAGCTTCTCCGCGGCGTCGATCGGCTTGCCGGCCGACGCCAGGATCGTCGGGGTCACGTCGAGGTTCATCACCGGCAGATCGTAGGTCCGGCCAGCCGGCAGCCGGCCCTTCCACTGCACCAGGAACGGCACGCGAGGCCCACCTTCGTAGGTGTTGGTCTTGAACCCGCGGAGCGGACCGTTTTGCGACGTGGTGCCCTGCGTGGGTCCGCCGTTGTCGGCGATGAAGAAGACGAGCGTCTCCTCCTCCTGCCCCCGCTCCCGCACGGCCGTGAGCACGCGGCCCACGGCGTCGTCCACGGCCGAGAGCATGGCCGCGAACGTCCGCCGCTTCTGATCGGTGATGCCCGCGAAGCGGTCGAGGTATTTCTGCGGCGCCTGCAGGGGAGCGTGCTGGGCGTTGAACGGCAGATAGAGAAACCACGGCGCATTCGTGCGGCCCTTGAGCCAGTCGACCGCCCGTTCGGCGTAGGCGTCGGTCGTGTAGAAGGCGGGGTCCTCGACCTTCACGACGTCGGGCGACTTCCGCGAGTCGACGAAGTTCGTTGGATGGAAAAAGGGCGTGTTGGCGAGCGTGCCGTAGAACTCGTCGAAGCCGCGGGCCGTCGGTCGGTAGTCGGCGCCATGGCCGAGGTGCCACTTGCCGATGCAGATCGTGTCGTAGCCGCACGCCTTGAGCCGGCTGGGCAGCGTGGTCTCGCGGAGCGACAGGCCAGTGCCACTTTTTTCAGCGGCGACGGCGTTGTTCTCATGGCCGAACCGCGTCGGGTAGCGGCCCGTCATCAGCCCGGCCCGCGACGGGCTGCAGTAGGTGGCGGCGACGTAGCCCTGCGTGCAGCGGACGCCGCTGGTGGCGAGCGAGTCGATATTCGGCGTGGGGATGTCCTTGCTGCCCTGGCAGCCGAGCTCGCCCCAGCCGAGATCATCGGCATAAAAGATGATCACGTTCGGCGCCGCCACCGCCCGCCCGGCCCACGCGCAGCAACCGACACACGCCAGCACCAAGGCCGTCACAACACTCCTGGCGGCGATTCCATGACTGCGACGCATCGATTCACCTCCGAGGGAAGAACGCTTGAACATGAATCTCCACACAACTTTCTAAATCAGCCACCCCAATCAAGCTGCGGTGATGCTCATCTGCTTTCCAGACGAGGGGCTGCCCATGCCCCGGGAGCCGGCGTAGCTCGGGCACCGATCCGCCACAGGCGGATTGGTCGGCGAAGCCATGGATGGCGGAGCGAAGTCAGCTTCGAGAGAGCGGAGGCCAGGATGGCCGGAGCGAACGTCCGGCGACGGGGCGTGGGCAGCCCCGGACCATCCACGAACCACTGCACTCTAACGCCTTGAACGGTCCGGCCGGAACCAAGTTCCGCGGGCTGCGTCCGCCAGCAAAAGCCGCCCGTGACATCCCGCTCCCGGCGTGTTTAGATAGATGCTCTCCTCCCCGCATCGCCCCCGGACAACCCCATGCCCTCGCTCAAGCGGATTCTCGTCACCGGCGGCGCCGGCTTCCTCGGCAGCCATCTCTGCGAGCGGCTCGTGGCCATGGGCCACGACGTCATCTGCGTCGACAACTTCTTCACCAGCCAGAAGACGAACGTCGCCCACCTGCTCGGCTGCGGCAACTTCGAGCTCCTGCGGCACGATATCATCCACCCGCTCTGGCTCGAGGTCGACGAGATCTACAACCTCGCCTGCCCCGCCGCGCCGGGCCACTACCAATACAACCCCATCAAGACGATGAAGACGTCGGTGATGGGGGCGATCAACATGCTCGGCATGGCGAAGCGGTGCCGGGCGAAGGTGCTGCAGGCCTCCACCAGCGAGGTCTACGGCGACCCGGAGGTGCATCCGCAGCCCGAGAGCTACCGGGGCGCCGTCAACCCGATCGGCCCCCGCGCCTGCTACGACGAGGGGAAGCGGGCCGCCGAGACGCTGTTCATGGACTACCACCGGTCCAACGGCGTGAACGTGCGGATCGTGCGGATCTTCAACACCTACGGTCCGCGGATGCATCCTTTCGACGGCCGCGTCGTCTCCAACTTCATCCGGCAGGCGCTCTCCGGCGAGCCGATCACGATCTTCGGCACCGGGGCCCAGACCCGCAGCTTCTGCTACCGCGACGACCTGATCGAGGGCATGATCCGCATGATGAACGGGCCCGACGACTTCATCGGCCCGGTGAATATCGGAAACCCCGGCGAGTTCACGATCCGGCAGCTCGCCGACCTCACGCTGGAGCTGTCGGGAACGAAGGCGAAGCTTGTGGAGAAGCCGCTGCCGGTCGACGATCCCGAGCGCCGCCGGCCCGACATCACGCTGGCGAAGCAGAAGCTCGGCTGGGAGCCGACCGTGCCGCTCCGCGAGGGGCTGGCGCGGACGATCGAGTGGTTCCGCTCGGTCAGGTTCGAGGACTTCCGGGCGCCGACGCCCAACTACTGAGCTCGCGCCTGGCGTCACGTCAGACGCGCTTCTAGCGGCGCCTTGCGCAGCAGCCCGCCGCCCGCAGCCGCGGGCGGCAAGGCAGGGAGCCAGCGCAGGGCGGCGGCCCGCGGGTCTCGGCCCCGTTTCCACGAAAACGCCGGGAACGGCAGCCGTTTTTGCTCTTCGCCAGCGGGGGGCGATCGGGTACTGTCCCGTCCCCATTCGTGACCGAACAAGGCCCCCCACTCTTCCCAGGAGCCCCCGCATGAACCGGCAGCAACTCTCCGCCGTCATCCTCCAACTGCTCGAGAAGGAGACGGGCGAGACCTACCCGGCCCTCGAGGAGACGACGTCGCTCCGGGAGGGCCTCAACCTCGACTCGCTCGACATGGCCGGCCTCGTGCTCCACATCGAGAGCCACTTCGGCATCCAGGTCGAGACGGAACTGCTCGAGAAGGTCTCCACCGTCGGCGACCTCCTCGACGTGCTCCAACAGAAGATCGCGGCCAAGGATGGCAAACAGTCCGGCAAGCAGGCCGCCTGACGGCCGGTCCCCCGCCGTCGGACTGGTTTCCCGGCCGGTCCGCCGGCCTTCAGCCATGCCCACATTCCCCACGAGCGACGAGTCGGTCGGCGCCGCATGCGGCGTGGCCTGCCATGCGCTCGTGGAGGCGCCGCTCGCCGACATCCCGCAGTTGAGGGACGGTCCCGTACCGCCCGGCGGCGGGACGCTGCCGCCGCGATTCCTGCGGCACGCCGACGAGCAGACGGTGGTGGGCATGCGGGCGGTGCTCGAGGCCATCGCCGTCCGCCGCGCCGGCCCGATCGCCGGTGCGGAGACCGACTTCTCGACGTACGGCGTCGTCTCCGCTCCCTGTCAGCCCGGCCGCGTCGCGGCGGCGCACTCGTTCGCACTGTTTGGCAGCGGCGGCCCCGTCACCGTGTCGCCCCACATCGTGCCGCAGTGCTCGCTCCACTCGATCGCCGGTGCCGTCAGCGTGGCGCTGGGCATGCACGGGCCGAACATCGGCACGAGCGGCGGCCCGCAGGCCCTCGGCGAGGGACTGCTGGCGAGCCTGACGCTCCTGAACACGGGCCCGGCCGCGACGCACGCGACGCCCGGCATCTGGTTCGTCGCCACCGCCTGGGACGGCGAGCCGGCCCTCGACCGCGAGGGGCGACCGCAGGAGCGGTCCTTCGATCCGCCGATCTGCGTCGCCGTCGCCGTGGCGCTCACGGCCGCCGCCACTGCCACTGCCAGCCGGCTGGTGCTCCGCGTGGCGGCGGGATGCACGATGCCACGGCAGCCGAAGACGGCCACCCGTCCCGCCGACGCCATCCGCCGCTTCGCCGCGGCGCTGTCCGCCATCCAATCGAATGCCGACGTCGCCGGCCGTTGGTCACACACCCTGCCGGGAATTGGCGAGTTGCGGCTCGTTCCCGCCGTCGCCGCACCCAGGCGCAGGGAGGCCGCATGACCGTCGCGTCTCCGAGCACCGAGCCCGTCGTGATCACAGGCGTGGGCGCCGTGTCGCCGCTGGGCAACGGGTTCGCCGCGATCGCCGACGGCCTGCTGGCCGGTTGCAGCGGGGTCCGCGCGATCGATCCGGGAGCGGCCGTGCGGGAGCATCGCCAGTTCGCGGCGCCCGTCGCCGAGATCCCGCCACCGCCGGAGGGCTACGGCCTCGACGACGCGACGTTCGCCGGCCTGGGCCGGCTCGGCCGTCTCTGCACCAGCCAGGTGGCGCACGCGCTTGTCGACGCCGGCCTGCGGCCCGCCGCCGACAGACTCCGCATCGGCCTCGTTCTCGGCCTGGGAGCGGAGCACCTCAAGATCTGGGAAAGCGATTTTCTCGCGGGCGGCAGCCTGGTGTTCGAGCCGCACTGCGACGACACGCTCGTTCACCGCGTGGCCGGGCTGCTCCACCTTCACGGCCCTGCCGTCACGGTGGCCGCCGCCTGCGCGTCGAGCGGGTACGCGCTGGCGATCGCCCGCGGCTGGCTGCGCGCCGGCTGGGTCGACGCCTGCGTCGCCGGCGGCTGTGACGTGCTCGGACCGACCGGCCTGGCCGCCTTCTACAACCTCCGCGCGCTCTCCCGCCGCAGCGACGATCCGGCGCTCGCCTCGCGGCCCTTCGACCGCGACCGCGACGGCTTCGTGATGGGCGAGGGTGGCGCCTGCCTCGTGCTGGAGCGCCGCTCCGCCGCCCGCGACCGTGGCAGCCGCATCTATGGCGAGCTCGCCGGCGTCGGCATGTCGAGCGACGCCGCCCACATGGTGACGCCCTGCAGCGACCCGACCGAGGCCGCCCGCGCGATCAGCATGGCCCTGTGCGACGCGGGCATCACCGCCGGCCAGATCGACTACGTCAATGCCCACGCCGCGGGCACGCCGGTGGGCGACGTCGCCGAGGCGGGCGCCCTGCGGCTCGCGCTCGGCCCGGCCGTCGACGCGGTGCCGGTCAGTTCGACGAAGAGCATGTCGGGCCACCTGGTCAGCGGTGCCGCCGCCTTCGAGGTCGTCGCCTGCCTGGCCGCCATCGACCGGCAGGCGGTGCCCCCCACCGTGAACCTCGATCATCCCGACCCCCAGTGCCCGCTCGACCACGTGCCGCACACTGCCCGCGACCGCCGCGTGCACGTCACCGCCAGCAACTCGTTCGGCTTCGGCGGATCAAACCTCTGCCTCGTGATCCGCCGCGCCGCCTGAGCCGACACACCACCCTGCCGCATTCCCGCACACGTCATCCAGCGTCACGCGACACCACCCCAGGAGCCGTCACCTTGACTCTTCCAGCCGCCACCACCGCCGCCACGACCCCGGCAGCCATCGCCGCCGCGTCCCGCCACGCCGTCCCGCCGCTCACCGTGGCCGCGATCGACTCGATGCTCGAGTATCTCGTCGCCCACTGGCACGAGGTGGAGCCCACGCACGCCGAAGAGGGCCTCGGCGGCACGATCTGCGACCTGCACCGGTTCAACTTCCTCCTCTGGCACGAGGAGGATATCGCCCGTTCGCCCGACGTCACCGACGCCCGGATCGCCCAGGTGAAGCGGGCGATCGACCGCTACAACCAGGCCCGCAACGACTGCATCGAGAAGGTCGACGACTGGCTGATCGAGGAACTCGGCCGCCGCGGCATCGCGGCCGCAGACGAGGCGCCGGCCGCCACGGAGACCCCGGGCGCGGCGATCGACCGGCTCTCGATCCTCCAGCTGCGCCGCTTCCACATGCGCGAGCAGATCGACCGCACCGACGCTACGGCGGAGCATCGCGAGAAGGCGGCGTCGCGGATGGTGGTGCTCGACATGCAGCGGGATCACCTCACCACGGCGATCGGCAGGCTGCTCGCGGAAGTCTTCGCCGGCCAGCGGCCGCTGCGGGTCTTCCGCCAGATGAAGATGTACAACGACCCGTCGATGAATCCCTACCTCTACAAGGCGGGGAAGCGCACCGCGGCTTAATCGACGATGGGCTGCGTCATCCGCATGTAGGCGAAGAGGTCGCGGACTTCCGCGTCGGAGAGTGGTGTGAGCTGACCCTCGGGCATGAGCGACCGGGGGAGCACCCGCCGCTCCTCGATCGCCTCCCGCTCGAGCGACACCGCCTGCCCGGCGCTGTCGCGCAGCACGAGCACCTGCGGATCGTCCTCGACGAGCAGCCCCTGCACGATGCGGCCGTCGTCCATCACCGCCACATGCGTCTCGAAGCCCTCGCGGATCTCCGCCGAAGGGTTGAGGATGTTCACGAGCAGCCGCGGCACGTCGTCCCGCTTGAATGTGGTGAGATCGGGCCCGACGTTTCCTCCCGTGGCATGCAGCACGTGGCACTTGCCGCAGGTCTGCATGTAGAGCTTCTTGCCGACGTAGGGATCGCCGCCGCCGGCCGCGAGCACGGCCGAGAGTCGCTCGAGCTCCGCCTGCATCTCTGCGGTCGAGCCCCCCTCGAGATTCTTCCAGCGGCCGTGGACGAGCTCCGCGATCCGGTCGTCGCGAAACATCGTCGCCTTGCGGACGGTCTCCACGGGAATCGACGCCGCGTCGATGGCGCCCCTGTCGACGGCCTCCAGCAGGGCCCGTGCCCAGTCGCGGCGGGTGACCAGGAGCGTCTGCGCCACGTCACGGACGTCGGCCGTCCACTGCGGATAGCGGGCGAGCACGCGGGCGGGCACGCGGGCGTCGCCGAAGCTGCCGAGCGACTCGAGCGCCGCCACCCGCACGGCGTCGTCGCGGGTGGTGTCGACCAGGTCGAGCAGGAGGTCCAGGGCCGGCGCGTGGCGGACCTCGGCGAGCAGCCGGATGCACTCCACACGTCTGGCCGCCGGTGCCTTCTCGTCGCCCACGATGCCCACGGCCTCGGCGAGGGCCGGGGCATCCCCCTGCCGCACCTTGAGCGCGAGCGACCCTCCGCCTGCAGCGGCGAGCGCCGCCACGAGCTCGGGTGGCACATTGGAAAAGCTGCGGCCCTGATAGGCCTCCTCGAAGCCACGCATGAGCGCTGCCGTGGCTGCCGGTGACGGTGACATCGCGAGCAGCCGGGCGCAGACGGCCAGATCGGCCCGCTGCCCCGTCGCGGCGAACCGCCGCATGAGCCGCGGCAAAACCTCCTTCGCCACGAGCGGCTCGGACCAGAGGATTGAGTCGGCGAACCAGCCGAGCACCGCGTCGCGGTCTGCAGCTATCTTCGACTCGATCGTCCACCAGACGAGCAGCGGCAGCCGCGGGTCTTCGGCCCGGCCGGGGCCGGACGCGACCGGCCGCACGAGCTCGAGAGCCCGGGTCGCGGAGACGATCCGCCTCGTCGACGACGCGATCTGGGAGAGAACGCCGACGTCCTGCTCCGACTGCGCGGCCGCCTGGAGCGCATCGGCGAGCGGGCCGTCGACCCGATCGTGGTGGTCGAACCAGAGCCGCCACGCCCAGCTCCGCACCTCGGGTTTCGGATGATGCACGGCTGCCGTCACGGCCGCCTCGTCCAGCCCGCCGGCGGCTGCCAGTGCCCAGAGTGACTCGACGGCGTGCGGCCGCGACTGGTCGGCGAGCCGGCCGGTCAGCACCGCCGCCAGCGCGGGATCGGCGCCGCGCTGGTCGATCTGCACGACGGCCTCGTGCCGCTGCCACCGGTTGGGATGGTCGAGCAGGGCGACGAGATCGACCGCCGCAGCCCGGGCGAGATCGACGCGGGTACTCGTGCGTGCGCCGGCGGCGGGCGTGCGGGCCCGGATCCGGTAGATGCGGCCGTGGTCGCGATCGATGCCGCCTTGATAGTTGGCGGTGTGGGCGAGCTGGCCGTCGTACCAGTCGGCGACGTAGACCGCGCCGTCGGGGCCGTCGTCGATGTCGACCGGGCGGAACCACGCGTCGTCCGACTCGATCGCGAAGCCCGTGTCTTTCGTACGGAACGTGCTGCCGGCGGCGGTGCGATCGCTCACGATGACGTGGTTCGACATCGGGTTGGCGGCGAGCAGGCGGCCGCGGTATCGCTCGGGAAGCGCGTCCCCCTCGTAGATGACGAACGAGTGCGTGAACCGCGTGTAGTCGCCGTGCTCCATCTGCGGAAAATAGCCGAAGGCAAACGAATTTGAGAGCGGGCCGTGCTTGCCAAACCCCTTCTGCAGGGAGCCGCCCTGCATGTAGTGGAAGCCGCGGGTGTTGCCGCCGTTGTGGCCGCTGAAGATCCGGCCCTCGCCGTCGAACTCGACACCGAAGGCGTTGCCGCCCCCTTCGGCGAAGATCTCGTAGGTGCGGGTGGGCGGGTGGTAGCGCCAGATGTTCTGCCCCTGCGAGTGGACGACGGCCTTTTCGCCGGGCCTGCGGACGGCGGCGGTGACGGTGCTGCCCTGCGCCGCGTAGAGCCAGCCGTCGGGCCCCCAGCGGAGGCTGTTGACGACGGAGTGCGTGTCTTCGATCCCGAACCCCTCGAGGAGCACCTCGGGATCGCCGTCGGGCACGTCGTCGCCGTCGGCGTCGCGATAGAAGAGCAGGTAGGGGGGATTGAGCACGTAGACGCCGCCGCGAGCCTGCGCGAACGAGGTGGCGATGCTCAGGCCGTCGAGAAACGTCCTGTGGGCGTCGAAGCTGCCGTCGCCGTCAGTGTCCTCGTGGATCGTGATCCGGTCGGCGCCGCGCGGCCCGTGCGGCGGTGGCGGCGGCACCTTGTCGTACGCCGCCCGCCAGTAGGCGTCTTTGCTGACGAGCGTGAGGCCGGCGGGCTCCGGATACTGCCGGTACTCGAGCACCCAGAGCCGTCCGCGGGCGTCGAAGTCGATGAAGAGCGGCTGCGTGATCGTCGGCTCGGCGAGGACGAGGTCGACGGCGAGGTCGTCGGGCAGCCTGAAGCGGCCGCGCGACTCCTCTGGCGAGAGCGGCGTGTCCTGCAGCTTGCGGCGGATGAGCGTGGCGAACCGGCCAAGCGAGGGCGCGGGCCCGATCGTCGCGTAGGCCGCGACACCGTCGAGCGGCTCACAGGCCCAGGCAGGATCGTCGCCCACGCGAAACTGCCACGCTCCCTCCATCGACACGGCTTTTTTGTCGGGCCCGAGGAGGCAGGGTGCGATCCCCTTGAAGCCGGCGTTGCCGTCGTGGTCGTAGAC
>Ga0209401_1002590_pt1 | contig 11653 bp, 14 predicted proteins | sample M_140807_MF_Meta_FD_187318 | JGI IMG/M metagenome (GOLD analysis project Ga0209401, IMG submission 187318) | Freshwater microbial communities from Lake Montjoie, Canada to study carbon cycling - M_140807_MF_MetaG (SPAdes) (version 2) | ecosystem: Environmental > Aquatic > Freshwater > Lake...
CCCCAAAACCCCAAAACCCCAAAACCCCAAAACCCCAAAACCCCGTTACACTAAGTTGGAAATTTAAGTTAATTATTAGAGTTCGAAGGTAAAATTTAAAAAGAGTATCAAACAACCAACACTATAATTTTATTTAAATCGTTCATTAACAAGTATGAACTAACTCCTATCTAACATAGGGCTAGCTTTCTTGCTTGGGATTTTACAAATCCTAAGCCAAACAGCTTCGGCACAAACAATTGTGCCACCAAGTAAGTAACACCCCCTGTCTGAGTTTTTAGTGACCATGCTCAGCGGAATCGGCTTCGCAAACGAGGCTACCCAAAACGGCATAAGCTATCTGTCAATGGCAGGTGGCGCTAGAATCTAGATCCAGGGTGATATGTTGGGCAGCATGCCAAACATGAACAGCGTCTTATTCTTATCATCAACAACTCCAGGAGTTTCAATCGCCGGCCCAGCTCTCTCATGTAAGGTTCTTTCTCTATCTATTCTATTTGCCGACATTCTCTTACTTTCCTCAAATTTTTCGCTGGTTAACGCCTTTTTGCCTGTCTTACCATTAAAAATCTTTGTACTCACTATTAAATTCTAGAGGATGACGAGTTTAGCTCAAACAGCATGATGGGAATTCTCTCCTACACCACACCCTCAGTCATGACCCTATTCGGTCGTACCTGGGACTAGCTAAACGGTCAGTCAGGCCCACTAGGAAACCCAACAGTCGACTTTTAAGTCAATGTCAATAACAAAGATGCAGGTGGAGGTGAATTAGCGTGCGTAACAGCAAAAAATTGTATGCTCAAGTACTCACGCGACTACACCCCCATGCTGATGTACACAACCCCCAACGAAGTGTACTACGGCCAGCTACTTCAGTTTCACATCAACGCCAAGTACTCCAGCAATGGAATTGCCACTTTAGCTGGATAGCCCCCAGTCGGTGACATTCGAGTAGCCGGCTACCTTACTGACATGTCTCCTATTGATTAGGACTTCCGCCCTAAACAGTTCAACAGAGACCATGTCGAAGTTTTTGTGGGAAACAACCCTCCTGCTGAAGATTCAGAGCCCAAAATTCTCCTAAGAAATGGTTACGCCTAGAACCTCTCAACACTCCGAAACTGCAATTTTGCTGGAGACAAATGTTGGACCATCAAAACCCATCCAGTGATCACAAGCGTGAGTGCTAACTCTGGAAATACGATTGGTGGCCAAGAGATTACCATCAAGGGTTTTGGCTTCAATGGAACAGATGCTACGGTCTCTGTAGACAACGTCATCTGCACCGTCAAGACCAGGACCAATATCGCCATTACCTGCGTCACTGGCGTAGCCAGCGCTGAGTCCTACACCAATAGAACGAGTCCCGGCCAACCCGGACTTAAACAAAGCCTTTACATAAAGGCCGATGGCACAAATATGGACTGGCCCGATTTTGTCGCCGCAAACTTAGTCAACAGCACCCTCTACACCTCATTTGAAACCTATGACTCCATGGCATACCAAGAAAAGAGAGGTTAGATCCTTGAAGGCTGGTTCAAAGCTCCATCCACTGGCAATTACCGCTTCTATACCTCGTGTGATGATTCGTGCCAGGTTTTTCTCGACTCGGTAAACCCCTACAATGCTGCAACCTTCGTCACGCCTGCTCCAACTATGATTGCGTACCGCTACGGCTCTTTACATTGGCGCAACTATTGGTTCAATGAGACCTCCACCTAAGTTAGTGCCTGGATCCCTCTTACAGCTGGCCAAAGCTACTACATGAAAGGGCAGATGATTTAAACAACTGGTGACGATCATTTCACCGTTTCTGTGGAGATTGAAAAGACCAACGCTGCCTCTCACCCCATGGCGATGAAGCAAATTCAAAAACTTCAAGTCCTTAATATAGCTAATACTTTTGAATCGTGGGCATATCTAGTTTCGACCATTGATAGTGGCACATTCAAGTTCAACCTCTTGAACCCAAACACTTTGACTTACTGGCAATCGATTGAACTTCCAGCCAATGCCCCTGCTTGGTAGATTTAAAATGCATTGTCTACATACACGTGGGCAGTCCACGGATGCGGTGTGACTGTCACGCGCCAGCAGCTCGACTCAGCCAATACTGAGACCCTTGTCGATGCGAATGTCAAAACTTTAAAGTACAATATAACTTTGAGCAAACTAATCGTTGGAACTTCCGCCAACGCAGTCTCGATTACCAAAGTTACCACAAAGTCCATCTTCTCGCTGACTCCGCCTTCGAGCGGCATCAAGTCATCTGCTCCCATCTAGGGCAACTACATCATCTCCTGCGTTGATGCCTAAGGCGTCAGTTGGAGTACCGAAGAAATCTCCTACAAAACCTCAGAAAATTGGATTCAAAATGCAATCACATTCAAGATTCCGTTCCTCGCTGACAAAATCGAGGTAGCTCCCGACTATCTACACGCTTTTAAAGAAAATGGAATTTCTTTCAACCTCAGATTCTCAGGTTTGACTGCCACGACCCCTCTTTGCACCATCAAATCAGGAGTTACCTTACCTTTGACTGGAAACAGTCCCACTTTCTCAAATCGTGCCGTAACCACTTATGGCTAGAGTCTTTTCTTTGAGCCGATTCCTCTTGAGTTCCTCACTACGCCTGAAGTACAACCACAGATCAAAGTCGCAATTGCTGGTAACCAAGCACTCTGCAAGGGCCTGAACTGCAACTACATTTACACTGCACCCGTTGAGGCAATCACCGTCAATACTTTGACTGGAAACTCACTTAGTATGACAGGAACTGCCATCCCAGCAGTTCTTGAAGTCACTGTTGGAGGTGCTGCTTGCGGAAGTGTTGTTGCAACAGCAACCTCAGTCGCTTGCACATTCACTTGGGGGCCTCCCGCTGGAACTTGGACTCCAATAACTCGTACAGCAAAGGGCTCAGTTCCTAACACTGGACTCACCGTCACCGTTCCATTAGTTGGTACCTCGGTAACTCCAAACACAAACATCAACTATCTTGGTGGCGACATCCTAACCATTGTCGGTTCAGGCTTTGGTTCCGACATCACTAAAGTTTCAGTTAAATTTGCGGACTAAACTGTGTGCCAAGTCACCTCACTTACCGCCACTTCACTAATATGCACGGTCAAACCCTTCACAACGATTAACGTTGCCCCATCAGTCATAACAATTACTGTAAATGGAGTAGTTCACAATACTCTCTCTGTAACCTAAGTTGAGGCAGTCTAACAGTCAATCTCAATCAGCCCCAACTCCGTTTCACCTGTGCTGAAGAGTACCCTTACGATCACTTTGGCTTCAAACTATCCAACTGTCCTTCAAGTTGCGGACCTAAAAGCCACCTTGCTTTCTGACACTAACACGACCTTCACCAAGGACTTGTACATTATGAGCGTCGATGATTCTGCCAAAACTGTAAAAGTCAAGTTTGGTGGCGCATACAGTGGCTTGTACTACATCCAACTCTCGTCAACACAGTACGGAAGAATCACCAAAACTAACCTCTAACTCACGGTCGGCTCCTCAATCACAAGCATCACACCCACGATGGGCTCGATGTACGGAGGAACTCTCGTCACAATTACGGGCGTTAACTTCTCAACTGAGCCCTTGGACAACCCCGTCAAAGTGGGTCCAAATTACTGCTTAGTCTAAACTAGCTCCGCCACTCAAATCACTTGTCGTATCGTCGACATTACTACTCCAGTAGCGGCCGCGGCACAAACTGTCTTAGTGTTCCTAAAGACATCTGAGGAAGCCAAATGCACTAATACTTGCTTGTTTGAATATGTTTCACCAAGCGCAACCACCACTGGCATCGCCGCAGCATTCGACGTTGCAACACAAACAACTCAGGTCACAGTTAGCGGCTCAGGCTTCACCTCACCTGCAGAGTTGATTTTAGATGGTGTAAAGCAAACCTTTGTATCTGCCACTGATACTTCTGCAATTTTCACTGTGACGAGCTTTGAAACATAAACTCCTTTGAAAGTCAAATTTTACTCTGCTTAAGGGATACCTAATGGTGCCTCTGCAGTTGCCAATCCAAGCCTCAAAATCAACCCCACTCTGATTAGCTTGACTCCCGCAGTCGGCTCAGCAGCAGGAACAGTCGTTAAAGTGACGGGCTCCGGCTTCGGTTCCCTAACGACCACCTTAAATCTGTGGGGCAGCGCATCTGGTAATGTGTGCAGTAAAACAACTTATGTCAGTTCAGGAAGCTTCCTTTGTACGACTAATGTTGTAGTATTACCTGCTGGAGAACTCAAGCTTAACGTTGGCAATGCTCAAAATTCTGCCGCCGACACAACTTTGACTTAATTCTCTCAAACAAAAGACATTGCATACACTGATGCTGTCTTGTCCGGAAACACGATCACCTTTACTGGAAAAAACTTCCCAACAAGCGCTACAGTACTCGGAACTTACGGCGGTGTCACAGCCACTTCGGGAACCAGCACCGGTACCTCCGCTGTTTTGACTTTCAGTTCTGGAATCCCAGTCTCCACCACTGCAATCGCCCCCACTCTTTACTTTAAAAATGCAGACAACACTCAGGTCTCCGCTAATCCTCCAACTGTGTCAGTAACTATCGCAAATCCTGCCACAGTCGGCTCCAGTACTACTGGCCTAAGCTGTTCATTTGCTGGCGGTTGTGCTTACACAGTCACAGGAAATGGATTGTACAGTACTTTGCAACAAGCTGGCAATTCAATCGATGTCTGCGGCACTCCATGCATCCTTTCCACAACGCTCAGCGACGCTTCGAAAGCGGTTTGCCTGTTGCCGACAATTTCAACAACGTACTCAGTCACAACCTTCAAGACTGCCCTTCCCACTGTCGTGACTGGAACCTTGTTCCCCGCCGACCCTAAGCTTACTGATGGAAAGCTTATGATAGATCATGTAGACGCCTCAACCACAACTTGCAACTTTGGCATGTCATTTGCCGTAAACCACAAGGTTGTTCTTGACGAGCAAAAAGTTTTCATCAACAAGCTTTTAGACAAGACACCCTTCGTTAATAACTTGGTATTCTAAGGCTCGAATGATGGTACCGCTTGGACCGACATAACTACTTTCGGAAACGAAATTCACGAAGGTTGGAACTACGTCTCTTACAGAGAAATGGACCCCAAGCCCACCTATAACCAGTACAGATACTTGGGCAAAGTGGCTGGCTCATGCCGTGTTGGAGAGTTCAGATTGACAGGAGTCGATGTCATTGCAAATAATGACCCAACCTACACTTGCACCCCCGATCTCGTTATCGCAGGCGTTAAAACTCCTCTGACAGCAGTGACCTTTGACGGAACAAAGACGTCAACTCTTACGTCAATCAGCCCTAGATTTGGCACAGTCACCGGTGGTACCACTGTCACTTTTACTGGCACCAACTTCGACGCAGTAACTGCAGGAACTAGTGTCCTGATTGATAAACGTGCTTGTGTGGTTGGAGCAGTGACAGCAACAACTATTACTTGTGTAACTGCCAACAAACCTTACGTTGCCGACACACCCGCTTTGGTCATCAGCCAGCCCGGTTTCGGAAATGTTGCCACAGCAGGACTCGTTTTCAGATATGTCAGTCTTTACTCGAACCCAATAACTTGGGGCGGGGACGCTCCACCCTCAGATGGTGAGTCGCTTTCAATTCCAAAGGGCCAGCATCTTCTTATCGACATCGACATCAGCCCCAAGCTGAACGCTATTATTGTCGAAGGCAGTTTGATTTTCGCGCCTGACGCTAACCCTAACCACTAGAGGACCTTTGATGCTCGATACATCATGGTATAAGGTGGCTATATGGAAGTAGGCACTGAGTAATTCCCCTACACCTCAAAACTTACCATCACAATGCACGGTGACAAATTCAGTCCCTACCTACCGACCTACGGAAACAAAGTCATCGGTGTGCGCTTTGGTATTCTTGAGATGCACGGAGTTGCAAGAACTATCACCTGGACTAAGATGAAGGCCACAGTAGCTAAAGGTGCCACTTCAATCGAGCTGACCGAAGTTACGGACTGGAAAGTCGGGGAAAGAATTGTCATTGCCACAACAAGCTATTCCAACGAAGAGTCTGAAACCAGAATAATTAAAACTATTACTGGAGGCAAATTGATTACATTTGAGGACCCTCTCCTCTACAAACATATCTCCGAATCTCCCTCGTTTGGTGGTGTTGTTATGCCTATGACATGCGAGGTTGGCTTGCTGTCAAGAAACGTTGTCTACAGAGGTGACCCTGAGACCTCATCTACTAACCAATATGGAGCTCACATCATGATTCACTCTCCTGGAGATGAGTCAGCAATTGGAAGAATTGAGTACATTGAGCTCACCGATGTTGGCCAGGCCTTTAAATTGGGTCGTTACCCTCTTCATTTCCACATGATTGGAACTGTAAACCAGTCATATGTTAAGGGAAATGCCATCTGGAACACCTACAACAGAGCCGTCACTCTGCATGGCATTCATTATTTCAGAGTTCTCAACAATGTGGCCTTCAACACTATGGGCCACACTATCTTCGTTGAAGACGCAGTGGAAACCCGCAACTAAATTCAAGGAAACCTCATCGTCTAGGTGAAGTCTTCTTTCAGTTTACTGAACACTGACTGGACGCCCGGAGGCATGTGGATCACTCACCCCAACAACATCTTTGTCTCAAATGTAGTCGCTGGCTCAGACGCCTACGGCTTTTGGTTTGACATGCAAGACACATCTATTGGTCCATCTTTCAGTCCTAACATTTGTCCATTTGGTGAAACACTCGGAGAGTTCAGAGACAACACGGCTCACTCAGTACGAAAGTATGGTCTTAGAATTCACCATGGTCTTTTACCAAGAGAGAACCCTTGCAAGCCGGTGCCAGCATACAACAAAACGAACCCTGCTGACCCTTACTTCGGCAACAGGCCCATCTTAGCCAATTTCTAAAACTTTGTAGGATGGAAAGCTGCCAAAAACTGCGCTATTACCGAAAGGACCGGCTTTGTCCACTACACAAATTTCAAGTGTGCAGATAGCGCTATTGCTGGAATTGAATTCAGTGAGGTTCATCTGGAAGAAGGCTATGCTAAAATTTCAGGAGGCATGGTTATCGGCAATACAGGCCTTAACAATGATGATGGAATTCTTGGAACACAAAAAGTCTGGGGAATTATCACACCAAGAACAGAAGGCATGACTGTAGAGAACGTAAAATTCTACAATTTTGACTTTTAAAACTCGGGAGCTATCGGTGATTGCTCACACTGCTTCCACCCAGCTTCCACTGACTCAGGCGCAAGAACAGTTAGAACCAAAGGCTTGGTTTTTGACGCTACTGTTCCAAAAAAGCTTTCCTACCAATTACCTTGGAGGGGTATCTTCCTAGATCTGGATGGTTCTCTCACAGGTCTAGGTCCAAACACTTGGGCAACACCAAACTGGGCCCATAACAGAGTTACAGAATGCACAGTTTCACTCGCAATCCACGACGGTTTAGTTTGCGCAAGTACAGTCTAGGTTCGCAGAGTTGTTTTATATGGCGCTGCGCCAAATGCGGTTTTAGGAAGGGAACTCAAAGTTTCAAAATGGGACGATGCTGACGTAACCACTTTAAAGGCAGACAACGCAACCTATACCGCCTATCTGTTAGACAAAAACAAGACAAATTTCAGCGTTATACCTATGAAAGATAAATTGGATCCAACTTAGAGTTGGGCAGCACCTTACGTGACTGGTCACACTTACAGATGGCACTTTGGATTCGGCAATGACTTCACAAACCTGAAAGTTGAACTTTCAAACTAGTGGTTGTCTACTGACAAAGACATTGTCTTTGTGACGAACCATACTGACGTCAGGTAAGGCATTAATGTGACAACCATTTCGGGGTTACAAATTATGAATAACACTTATACCGTTGGCAAGACCGCTGGAAATCTGACGATGGGCGACAATATCTTGAACAACGATACAGCAACTCGCGAGTTTAAGATGGCAATTAATGCTAAAGACGCCACAGGAGACAGAAAATTGTTGAATCTTATCGGCCTAGCATGCATTTACAATTGCGTGCCCACTGTCGAAGTAATTCCCATCAGTGACACCACCAAGTATTGGAGCAACATAACCACATGGCCGTCTGGCAAGCTTCCAGTAGAAGGTGAAGAAGTTGAAATTAAGGCCGGGGATTGGGTAGTACTTGACCTCGTAGAAACTCCCATTCTCAAAAAATTGTGGATAAATGGCAGACTGTCCTTCCAAAATGATCCAAACAATGCCAAGAACATCAACTTGCGGGCCCGACTAATCCACGTACAGGCTGGCGAACTTTTAATCGGAAATTCAACAAATCCCTTCAACGCCTCCTTCACTGCTTAAGTTACGCTTTACGGCAAAACCAACGATTAAACACTTTTGTTGGGAGGCAGCGCCGAAGCTGGAAACAAAGTACTGGCAACGAATGGACTAGTCTCTATGTTCGGAGCACCTGTTGTTCAGCGATGGTCTCGCCTGACTCAGAGTGCCTTAAAGGATGCCACTTCAATTTTTGTTGAGCCTTTACTGAATTGGAAAGCAGGAGACAGGATCTTTATCGCACAAAACACCATTAGATGGACTGATGGTGAATACAAGATAATTTAAAGCTACAACAATGGTACCGGATAAATTGAAATAGGACCCTCCCCTCTGCAATTCTACCATTACGGGGATTATGACACAACAGCCTCACGATACGACGGTATTGATATTCGTACAGAAGTAATTTTACTTTCGAGAAACGTGAGAGTCGTGGGAACTGACGAAGAAGCCTGGGGAGCAACAATTCTAGCTTCAGACGCGTTACAAGATAACGGCGTGGCCTTAAATTCCTAAATTATCCTTGACAATGTTGAGATGTTTAACTGCTCACAGAGAGATAACTAAAGAGCTGCCTTGAGATTTGAAGGAACTTTCTCTAAACAGCACACTGTAACTAATTCAGTGGTCCACGAAGGCTAGGGATGGGGATTAGGAATTTTCGGAAGTCTTAACGTTAAAATCGAAAAAACTTCCTTCATTGGCTTCTAATAATAAGGTGTCAACGTTTAAGGCTCTTCGAATATCAACTTTGACGGGGTTTTTGCTATGGACGTCAAAAGGAGAGTTCTTTCACTTTTGGATAACAGAGTGGATAAAGAGAGTTGCTTCAGCGTTTGCACGTGGTTCGATTACGGTTTAAATCCAAAGTGCACCAATGTTAATGTGATCAACTCTATCGTCGCTGGATGTCCCTTTGCCGGGTTTGTTGTTAGAGGCCATGAATGTGGTCAATCTGCAACTCAGCAGTCGTTTAGAAACAACGTTGCTCACTCGATCGATGGCGCAGGAGCACACATAGTTCCCGACTTTTTTGTTTCTTCTCATTCCACATGCTATGAGGGCAGTCACTTCAAAGCCTACAAAACCGTATAACCCCCTATTTCAACGATGTATAAAGTTGACGAAATCAGGCATACAAATATGGTCTTCGTTGACACTGTAAAGGGGGCGTCTATTCAGACTGGGGCAGAAAAACCCATGCTTAAACTTATGATGGAAAATATTCACTTCTATGGAGAGTCAGAGGCAGATGACTGCCCGCCAAAACATCCCTGCTCATGTAAGGACAAAAATGCATTTATGCTTGCATCTTCAAATTTGGCTGGAAAAGCTTTCCACATAGACGCGGCGAGTCAGCTTCCTAGCTATAAAATTAAGTCATACGGTGCCTGGAACATTAAAACCGAGTTCATCAACATGACTTTTGAGAATTTTAGCAATTAGACGAGGTGCGGAGGATTACAGAGAATTTTCTAAGTCAATCCCTACTCATCAGATAATATTCCGGTCCAAGTTTTCAAAAAAGCTAGATTCATCAATGTCACGGACAACTCAGTCGCATTTTTGATGGACCCGGATCCTGGTTGGGCAAACAAAGATGACTGCGGCCCCTTCCCATGCACAGCACCTTCAAACATTGTAATGCAATTCACTGGCTCAAGCTTTGATGGTGTTAATACACCTAAATTGATAGCACCAGACTTCCAAATTATTTCAGACACAGAATTTGTTTCAAACACTTTCCCAACATGTAAGAATATGACTGCCTGGAACGCCTTCATTTGCACAAACCCTAATCTTGGTGTGCTTTACTTCGAATCTCTCGACGCTGATACCGAAGACCGCAGTGTCTAACCGGTTTACGTCATCAATGACGCTACTGGCTCCAAAAATACTCTTAACTCAATGATGGACCACACTTGGGACGGATTTTACACTGGCTAAAAACATCTCTCACGTTTCCCGGCAATGATTGAGGTCAAGGGAAATTACACAGTTGAGATGACAGGCACACCTCCTGGGAAAATGAGGTACATGATCATCGGGGCTGCTACTAATAGTGGTGTTAAGGTGAAGGTACCTTACTGGAATGCTGGCTCTTATGAGGTCTCTGTGGACAGTAAGATCATCCCTTACACTCCTTGGGACACAAAGATTGGCAGAAATGCTGAGCTTACCCAGAGAAAGGGCTGTGGCGAAAACAGATTTGTGGGTGTCCAGAATTTCCTAGAATTCTACATCACTCCAGGCTGTGTTGTGAACGTGACACCGCGAAATGCTATCATGGGTGCTGTTCGTCTAGAATGGACTATGGAAGAATTTTATGCTACGGGTGGAGTGGTCTCGTTTACGGACCGCGTCGCATTTGTTCTTGGTATCCACGCTTCTGAAATCAAAATTGTCGCTGTCTACGAGGGCTCCGTGGTTATTGAGTACTTGATTATGGCTGAAAAGAATGACCGTACTGAATCACAGACTTTAAAGAAGCTTAACACCATGATGACAGGACTGATCCAAAGCGAGGGTGCTGCCTAGATCTTTGGAGCGCCAGTTCTTAGTGCGACTGGATAAGGCAAGCCAATTACCATCACTCCAACAGTCAAAACTAATGGTAAGGGAGGCAAGGGAACTACGGGAGCTAATGGAGCTAATGGAGCTAATGGAGCGAATGAAGCGAATGGAGCGAATGGCAACAAGGCTATCTTCAACAATGCATTGACACCAGAAGTGGAGCAAGTTACGGTTACGATAGTAAGACCTAAGACCTCTACTGCAAACTCTGCCACTGGTTTCGTCACTGGAGCAGATTCGAGTGTAAGTGGGACCGATGAGGCTCTTACGAACACGAACATGTACATCATCGTTGGAGTCATCGGAGGCTTTTTGCTCACGGTAGGTGTGGGAGTTTTGACGTTCTTCTTGGTGAAGAAGCAAAACGAAAAGTAGGTTGTTTAAAAGATTGACGTCAAGACTGTGGCCAAGGTTTCGGGTAATGGATCATAGGCCGAGTTGGAAATGCAGTACCACCCTCAAGCCGTGGAAGACATCTCAATCTTCGCGACACAAACTATCCAGAAGACAAACTAAGATGAGGTTTAGGATTTCAGCTCGAACATAAAGTTGCACAACAACGTTGTCGACGTGGAACAAGCTAGCGACGACAAGATTACGGACTTAAAGTTCAGCTCAAAGAAGCCAACCTTTGACCTAGACGCATGAACGACCTAGCAGCTATTACATTTACAAATTAAAAATTTCTCAACCTATTTTATGGGGTTTTGGGGTTTTGGGG
>Ga0209401_1002591_pt1 | contig 11653 bp, 10 predicted proteins | sample M_140807_MF_Meta_FD_187318 | JGI IMG/M metagenome (GOLD analysis project Ga0209401, IMG submission 187318) | Freshwater microbial communities from Lake Montjoie, Canada to study carbon cycling - M_140807_MF_MetaG (SPAdes) (version 2) | ecosystem: Environmental > Aquatic > Freshwater > Lake...
AATTCGAGTTGCTCGTAATGAAATATCTTTTATTTTTATCATCTTTGAGTTCATAAAAGAAAAGGCCTGATTTGATAGATCAAAATCTGTTACTTTCTGTAATATTTTTCTAGCATTTGGTCCCCAAATTCCAAAACATGCTAACTCTTTGGTGATATCACTTATTTCTACTTGATCAAAGTTATTCTCACGCATCTGCTTTTCAAGCCAGCCCTTATCATGATTTAAAAAGGCGGTGCCGGTAATAATTAAAAACTCACTATCTGCTACTTGTGTGATGGTGTAGTCAGAGACTATGCCACCTTTTTTATTAAGCACTTGGGTATAGGTAGTCTTATCAACACCTTTTACAACATTATTTGCACAAATTAGATTTAAAAACTCACCTGCTCGCGCGCCCCTTACCTTTATTTTGGCAAAGCTTGATTCATCAAATAAGCCTGCGCTATTTCTGGTGGCATGGTGTTCTAATGCAACAGCTGCGCTCCAATGCTTTCCAACCCAACCATTTGGCTGAAGGCTTTGATCTAAATCTTTTTCAGTTGCCTTTAAATAGTAATTAACTCTCTCCCAGGCAGCTTTCTCACCAAAGACTGCGCCATTTTCTTTATGCCAATTATAAATTGGAGATTTATTCTCACCGCGAGCGCTAGACCGCTCCTCCCCTGGATAATGAATATCATAGTAAGCCTCATAATTTTCTTTAACTCGCTCTAGTGTGAACTTAGGTGATTTATAAGCATCAGAGAATCTTTTAATATCCATATGCCAAAGATCCATCGTTGGCTCACCAGCTATTACCCACTCAGCAACTACTTTGCCAATCCCACCAGCTCCAGCAATTCCATGAGCACAAAATCCGGCTGCAACATAAAAACCACCAACTGATGTCTCACCTAAACAAAACTCATTATCTGGTGTGAAGCCCTCTGGTCCATTGATAAAGTTTTTAAGTCCAACCTCACCCATCACTGGCACGCGCTTAGCTGCATTTTCAGCAATCTCTTCAAAGCGATCCCACTCATCCGGTAGTAACTTAGAGTTAAAATCTGCTGGAATTTGATCAAATGAGTTAGCAGATGCTGTGAAAGGTTTTGAATTACGTTCATACCCACCCATAACTAAACCTTTAACCTCTTGGCGGAAGTAGATTAAATTATCTGGATCCCGAAGTGAGGGCAAAAACTTCACCTCATCTGGGATAAAGTTTTCAGTAATTAAGTATTGGTGACTCATTGGAATAATTGGAATTCGAACATCTACTAATCGCCCAATCTCAGCAGCAAACATGCCGCCACAATTTATAACAATCTCACACTGGATCTCACCTTTATCAGTTGTTACTGAGGCAATACGATTATCTTTGGTATTAATTGCAAGCACTCTGGTGTGAGTAAAGATCTTAACCCCACCACGCCTAGCACCTGCGGCTAGTGCGCCAGTTAATGAAGATGGATCCACCTGACCATCAGAGGCCATATAGCAACCACCAACTACCCCATCTAAATTAATTAGTGGAAATAAATCTTTAATCTGATCATTAGATATCTCAACTAGATCTAAACCAAATGTTTTAGCCCAGCCAATTTGGCGCCTAATTTCGGCCATTCGTTCATTACTTGATGCGATTTTAATTGAACCGCACTCTCGCCAAGAGGCTGGTGTTTCACTTTTTTCTAACTCTCGGTATAACTCAACTGAGTACATATTCATTTTTGTAAGGGTTGGATCAGCACGTAGTTGTCCAACTAAACCTGCTGAATGAAAAGTTGAGCCACTAGTTAGATCAGAGCGATCAAGTAAGAGCACATCTTTTTCACCAAACTTAGCCAGGTGATATGCAACTGATGTGCCACCAACGCCGCCGCCTATTACAACAATTTTGGCTCTGGTAGGTAACACTTGTGTGCTCATCATCCAACTGTATCCTTTCTCTGTGAGCTCCTCTAGTAATGATTTTAGTGATCTACTAAACCAAGTACCAAGGCTGCTTACTCGAAGTTCAGTGGATGAGTTATCTGGTGGCCTAACTAATCGAAATTTAAAGATCACTACCCCAAATGGTGATTTTGTTGCCCGTATCTCAAGTAATAAATCAGCTCTGTTATCAATTGATCGAAATGCTGAGTATGAAAACTCAAAGATTGCTGCTGATATCGGTATTGGCGCCCCTGTCTATGACTTTCTGCCCCAGTCTGGTTTATTAGTAATTGGTTATCTACCTGGGAAAACATTTAATAGCCAAGATGTGGCAAATAACCTGGGAAGAGTTGCTAAGAGTGTTAAGCAACTACACAGCGCAAAAGCATTTGTTAGTGATTTTGATATGTTTGTAATTCAGCAAAATTACTTAAAGATTGTAAGTGAGCGTGGTTTTAAAATGCCTGATAATTATTTAGATTATGCAGATTCACTTTCTCAGATGAAAAAAGCATTATCCGTTTTAGATGAGGGTAAAGTGGCATGTAATAATGATCTATTAGCAGCAAACTTTATTGATGATGGCCAGAAAATTTGGCTAATTGATTATGAGTACTCTGGAAATAATGATGCCTGCTTTGAGCTTGGCAATATTTATAGTGAATCAAATCTTTCATATGAGCAACTAATTGAGTTAGTAGATAGTTACTACGGAAAACACCGACCTGAAAAAGTAGCTAGGGCTTGGCTATACGCCCTCCTTGCCCGCTACGGCTGGACATTATGGGCATCTATTCAAAACTCAGTCTCCGATATTGATTTTAATTTTTGGGATTGGGGAATGCAAAAGTATGAGGTTGCGATGAAAGATTTTAAATCAGTTGAGTTTAAAAACGCATTAAATACAGTTGCACAAAAATCTTAAAGCCAGCAAGATTTATTACTTATTCACCCTTGGTTACTGCGATAACTTGCGCTAATGTGAAGGCGCCGGTGTAGAGCGCTTTACCAATAATTACAGCCTCCACTCCTTGATCAGTTAATTGCATAATCGCTCTAACATCACTTAAGGATGAAATGCCACCACTTGCCACAATTGGTGTTTTAGTAAAGCTAGCTACCTCTTTAAGTAACTCTAGATTTGGACCAGTTAATGTGCCATCACGATCTACATCAGTTAATACATACCTAGCGCACCCTGCCTGATCTAATCGGGTGATCATCTGAAATAAATCACCCCCACTTTTTGTGCCACCTCTAGCGGATAAAACTCTTCCCATCACATCTAGTGAAACTGAGATTTTATCGCCGTGCTTTTTTATCACCGATTCAACCCACTCTGGATTATCTAACGCAGAAGTTCCTAAATTAATCCGGTGAGCGCCAGTAGAAAGGGCTCTATTGAAACTTTCATCATCTTTAATTCCACCTGATAACTGAATTTTAATATCAACACTTTTAATTACTGAATCTATTATTTCAAAGTTATTGCCCAATCCAAAGGCGGCATCAAGATCTACTAAGTGAATCCAACTCACACCAGAAGATGTGAACTCAGCGGCAACTTCAAGTGGGTCACCATATTTGCTTTGCTTATCAAGCTCACCCTTAGCAAGCCTGATTGCAACGCCATCTTTAACATCAATTGCTGGCAGTATCTCTAAATCTTTCATAAATTACTTACTCATCCCTCGATAAACCAAGCCCAGCCTGATCTGGTTATTAACTTTTAAAAATTTTGTTCTTACCCACCATATTTTCATCACTTAACTATATTATTTAATCTATATTCAAATAACCAAAGTAGTATGGCTATTTAAAACGAGTAAGTAGTTCATTATGAAGCAGAGTATTTGATGAGATCGCACCCGGACCATCTACTCCATCTACTCCGTTTAGATTAGTAAAGGAGCCACCTGCCTCTTTAACGATTAAATACAAAGCAGCCATATCCCAGAGTGCAAGCTTTGGTTCAATAGCTATATCAACTGCGCCTTCAGCTACCAACATATGACCCCAAAAATCTCCAAAGCCACGGCTTCGCCAAACATCATTTGTTAACTTTAAAAACTTATCGTAATAATCTTCCCAATGATCTTTTTTAATAACTTCAGCAAATGAAAAGCTGGCATCACTTATTTTACTAACCGCACTTACTTTTAACTTTCTCGTCTCTTCTTTTCCTAAAATATTTTCTAAAACGTAGGAACCCTCACCCTTGCTGGCATACCAGCGTCGATTTATTGCTGGGGCTGAGACAACTGTGCAGATGATCTCATTATTTTGGCGAAGAGCTATTAAGGTAGCCCAGATTGGAACACCTCTAATATAATTTTTAGTGCCGTCAATTGGATCTAAAATCCACTCTCGATTATTAGTTGATACCTTATTTTCAAACTCTTCCCCAATTACTCCATCATCAGGACTTACCTTAAGCAGGTGCTCACGTATTAATTGTTCAATCTTTTTATCAGCATCAGATACTGGAGTTAAATCAGGTTTTGAATCAATTACTAAATCACTAGCTCTAAATCTTGCAAGTGATACCTGATCGGCGATATCTGCCAACTGCTGAGCCAAGATCAGATCATTCATATGAGTAGTTTACCCAATGCGCATATCTGCCGTAAAAGGTGGGGTATTTCATCATAATTTGCCAATATTTAATTAGGTCAGGCAAGACCTACACATATTGGCAGTGTATATTTCGATTACAGGATGCAAAAATTGCTCCCTAAATTGGAGAAAATAAATGAATGAGAAAGACCTAATTAAACTTTGGAATGAAAAACGTTCCCAAATCATCACAGCTCAGATTGCACCTTCCCTGGTATTAATCGGTATTTTTGTATTAGCAGGATTTGATAAGTTTGCAGCAGCATCAGATGGTGCTAAATACCTAGCGGTTGGTGTTGCAGCAGTTACTGGTATTTTGGCAATTATTAGCCAATATGCAGCAGTTCGCGAAGGTGAAGCATTAGTTGAAGATTTAAGTAAGATTGCAAGTAAGTCAGCATTAGGAAAGAAGATTGCTGAATCTCGCGGCCTACTATCACTATCTGCTATCGCAATAGTTGGTAGCGGTGTGGCAATATTCGCTTTAGTCGTTTGGGCAGTACTAGGTTAAATATGGAAATCGGGTTTGTACTTATCGCAATTTTTGCAGTATCGGTACTAACTCTGATCTTTCGTTATGAGTCTAATAAAAAAAGTGACCGCCCTCGGCTAACAGGCCGGGGCGGTGACTTTGAAAGCTAAATTACTTTTTATACCCTCTAAGTGCGGATTTAGATAAGAAGAAAGCAAATACTAAAGCAACGACAATGCCGGCATTAAGCCCCATTTCAGAAATTGCACGTCTAAAGGCCTCATCACTTTTACCAGATTCAAGGGTTAAAGATGCACCCACAGTTAATATGTGTCGAACAGCTGCAATCACACCGATGATTAAAAACTTATCTAATTGATAAACACCATCGGTAAAGCGTGAGATTACTGTACGTAGAATTTCTAAAATAATTACTATAAAGAGTATGTCATTAACTCCCTGAATCATTCCGTTAGGAAAGAAGGGAGCAGTTTTAATTAATCTTTCAATACTAAAGAAAAAAGCTCCAATACCAATAGCGAGTAAGGCAAGAGCTAAGACTGCGTGAAAGACATCTTCAATTAAATCAACATACTTAATCGGTAATACTGAGGTTTCAAACCCAGATTGACCCTTTTGCTCGTCTTTACTTTTCTTAATTTCAGTCATGCATAAATTATATACTAATTAAGTCAACTTCTATTGAATATGCCAAGCATCAAGGGCGTGAGGGTTTTGAGTTAAACTGAGCACCTAATGAAGTTAAAAAAACTAATAACAACTTGCCTAGCTTTAGTTCTGCTATCTGCATGTTCTACTAGCTCACCTTTTAAATCACTTACAGCAGGTTCCTGTAGTGGTGAGCAAAAGCAATTAGTTGATGATCACATTAGCTCTCAAATATCTGCAATATCTAAACAAGATTGGCCACTTGCTTATAGCTTTGCTGCTAAATCATTTCAAGACTCGATTGATCTCACATCATTTGAAGTGATCATCACTGACTCATATTCATTCTTGATAGATAATCAAGGTATAACTTTTGGCGAGTGTGAGATAAAAGAGGATAAAATTTTTCAAGAGGTCACCGTTAATTCAAGTAATGAAAAAATAGATCTTTCTTATAGGTTATCTACAGTTGATGAGAAACTTGGAGTTGAGGCCGCTAATTTAGCTGAGCAATCAACTGCTCTTACAACTTAGCCAACTACTGACTCAGTAACTATCCCCTTCTTTATAACTACCGTAACCCTATCTAGTCGATAATCTTTTGTTAAAGCAAATAACTGATCATCTTCTTGGCCTACTCGATATCCCCAGCCTAATTTAGCTGCGCATGAGTTGGCAGTATCTTTTTTCATTCCAATTAATGTGGCTGCTTGGGCATTGGTGACTGTAGGTGTTTGCTGTTGCTCAATAGTTGGACAAATACTAGGCTGAAAAACTTGCCCAAAAGTTTCTTTGCTTCCAGTTGATACCGTAATACTTGCTTTAGCCTTTGATTTAATTGAAAAGTTATATATACCATCGAGTGCGGTACTAGAAAATCTAGCTAAGTACAAATAATTTGTTCGCCCATAGGGTTCATAAAACTTTGTTCGCTCAGTAAATTTAACAATACTCTTTGCGCCATCTGGTGCTGTGATTGTGACGGTAGGTAATTTATTAAGGGCCATTTTATTCTCAGGTGCTTTATCAATAATTAAGTATTCAAAATTTAATAACTCACCTTGCTTAAGCGATGCTCTAAAGCCTCGCTCTTGATTTGCTTTGGTGAACTCTGCTCGTAGTGCAAATGAAACTGTGCCATCTACTAAAATCGGTCCTTGATTAGCTCTTGTATTTTTAGTACCTAGCTCAACTGGCTGATGAGCAGTAGCTAAGCCAGTATTAAACAGCGAGAGCGCAGTTAGTAGTGAAATAAATGCCAGCCTTTTCATTTGGTGATTTAAGCATATAGAACTTAGAAATTGGTTAGAAATCTTCAGATTTTTCCCTATCTCCTATTGTTATTCATATTTATAGAGGTCTAGCCTTCTTACATGTATCAGCACGGGATTAAGAACACACTTAGGGCTGGCTCAATAGTCTTTGGTGCATCTGCGCTATTTCTTCTTATCGCACCCGCCTTATTTCTAGATCTACTTGGCGCTGATAATTCAAATCCAATGATCTGGTCAATGCGAATGATCGCAGTCACATTACTTGCCCTGGCTGGAAATATGTGGCAGAACGCAAAGTTAAATAATGCTTCATCATTAGGCTTTGTCGCAAAAGTGATGTTCATCGCAGCAGCTGGCCTTGGCTTCTTAACTATCTTTATTCCGAATGAATTAACCCCATTTGCTATTGCTTATGCAATTATCGGCTTTAGCTTTTCTATCTCATATCTAGTAAATCTAATAAGAAAGTAAGACAGACGCCTAGAATTGCCCTATGCGGGCAAAGATTAAAAATGGCTTTGAGCCAAAAGTATGTGTGACATGTGGCCTCGCTTTTGAGTGGCGAAAAAAATGGGCAAAGAATTGGGAGCAGGTTAAGTACTGCAGTAAACGGTGTTCAGGTAAGAAATGAAGCAAATAATCTATCTCAGCCATGATCAATTAAATGCAAAGTATGGCGCTCTAAAAAACGCTGATCCTAAAAGTGATGTAATTGTTTTAGTTCAGAGTGATCGAATGGTTACTGGTGATCATTGGAACAAGATAAGACTCTATTTTCTTATCTCAAGTGCTCTTCACTTTGCCCAAGAGCTAAAAGATGCTGGTTTTACAGTTATCTATCAAAAAGCTGCCACAACTGTTGATGGATTAAAAATAGTGCAAGGTAAGTATAAGAATCTGCCAATTACAGCGTGTGCGCCCTCATCATTTAGATTACACAAATCATTATCTGATTTTGGCGTTAAATTTGTTGAAAGTGATTTCTTTTTAACACCTAAGTCATTATTTAAAGAGTGGGCAGATAATCAAAAAAGTTACCTAATGGAATCCTTTTATAGAAACCAGCGGGTGCGGCTTAATATTTTGGTAGAAAAAGGTAAGCCAGTAGGTGGTGCTTGGAACTTTGATAAAGAAAATCGCTCACCTCTTCCTAAAGGTTATAAATTCCCACCATATTTAGATCACAAACCAGATGAGATTGATATTCAAGTTGCAAAGGAATTAGGCATTAAAACTAGTACTACCTGGGCAACAAACAGAGCTGGTGCTAAAAAAGTATTAAAAAACTTCCTAGATAATCACTTTAAAAGCTTTGGTCCATATGAGGATGCCATGACTAGTGATAACTGGGCACTTCATCACTCACTACTTAGTCCTTATATAAATAACGGCCTACTTCACCCAAGTGAGGTAGTAGATGCTGCTGTTAAAAGGTTTGAAAAAGGTGATATTCCAATCGCTTCAGCTGAAGGTTTTATCCGCCAGATTATTGGCTGGCGTGAGTATGTAAATGGTATGTATTGGTATTTAGGGCAGGATTACAAAGAAGGTAATCATTTAAATGCAAAGCGTGATCTGCTGCCTTTATTTACTGATCCAGATAAAACCAAAATGAATTGCATTAAAACTACAGTTTCAGATATTAATGAGCGTGCTTGGGTTGCCCATATCCCCCGTCTTATGCTGCTTAGTAATTTAGCTTTAATTACTGGAACTAATCCACAGCAATTTCTGCAGTGGATGCGGCAGGTATTTATTGACGCTAGTGATTGGGTGATGGTGCCAAATGTAATTGGAATGGGTGTGCACGCAGATAATGGCGTAATGATGACTAAGCCATATGCCGCAGGAGGTGCCTATATCTCAAAGATGAGTAATTACTGCAAAGGTTGTTTCTATGATCCAAAGCTTAGAGTTGGTGAGAATGCCTGTCCATTTACAACTTTATATTGGGACTTTCTAGATAGAAATTTAGAAGAGTTTAAAGGTAATCACCGAATGAGTCAGCAATTATTTGGAATCGGCAGACTTAAAGATATGCCAGAGGTTAGGAAGCGAGCAGCTAAGGTTTTAGCGGGGTTGGAAAAGGGCGAGATTTAATCAATATTTTCAGAAATTAGTTAACCCTTTGTTCACAATGGGTTAACTAAGTAATTGAATCTATCTAAAAATTTCATATTTGTTAGCCTCCAGTTGGCGTTAAGTAATCATCTATTAACTAAAAAATTATTAAATACCCTCAACTTCCTCGCCATAAATAACTTCTAAAGGAGATATAGCTAAATGCTTAAAGTGAAAAAATCTAATTTACTGCTAGCCGCTTTGGTTGCCGCTTTAATTAGCTCAACTGTTCCGGCAAATGCAGCAGCTGGAATTACATATATGCAAGGGGCAAATGCTTCCGTCACACTTACCCCATTTGCCACCGCAGGTGATCGAATTGGTAATTACCTAATTGGTGGTATCCCAGATGGTATGGGAGTTATTCAAAGTGGAAATAAATTAAGAGTAGTAACAAATCATGAGTGGAGTAGCAGCAATGCGATTGCAGCTGCAAGAGCATCAAATGCTGGCTTAACAAATGGTTCATATGTTAGTGAAATGCATTATGACTTAAGTAAGAAAGAGATTGTTGCTGGTAAGGATTTCATGCAGTATGTGGAGTGGTTTGATTACAACACTCTTGAGTACACCTATGAGCCAGTAGCGCCAAAGGGTGCTGAGGCAAAAGATCAGTACGGAAGTGCTAATCACGCAAATCTAATGAATCGCTTCTGTTCATCAACACTTGCAGATGCTGGCACTTTCTACAGCAAGAGCGCCGGTGTTGGTTACAAAGGTGCGGTTTATCTAACTGGTGAAGAGGGCGCAGATGAATCCCGTGGCTTTGCTGGTAATGAAGAGGGAGATTTTGCGCAGATGCCAAGATTAGGACTTGCTGCTTGGGAAACATTTGTGCCAGCACCAACTACAACAAAGAGCACAGTGGTCTTTGGTAATGAGGATGGCGCTGCAACTGATAGCCAACTTTGGATGTATAAAGGCAATAAGCAAAAAGATGGTAGCTGGTATGAGCAGGCTGGACTTGCAAATGGTTCACTCTATGTTTTAGCAACTGATGTTGCTAATGACAATGAGTTCCGTGCAAAGTATGGCAAGGGCAAAGGCGCACCAATCTCATTTGAAAGCATTGATTGGAAAGTAAACGGCAAGACTCAAAATGCTCAAGCCAGACAGCTTGGTATGGAGCTAGCACGCGTTGAAGACGGCCACTTTGATCCAAAGAAGCCAAATGATTACTACTTTGTAACTACTGAATCAAATAAGGATCCAAAGGCAACTGCGCCAAACCCAGCAACACCAACTGTTTCTCGTGATGGTGGTGCGCTATGGCGTCTGCGACTTAAAGATGTTAATGATCCACTTAAGGGTGGCACGTTAACAATGTTATTAGATGGCTCAGAGGAACTGTATCTATCTAAGCCAGATAATATTGTTGTTGATGATCTTGGAAATATTTTAATCCAGGAGGATCCAGGTAATAACGCAGCGGTTGCTCGAGTAGTTTCCTATCGAATCTCAGATGGCAAGTTAGCAACTGTTGCTCAATTTAAGTCTGAGTACTTTGCAACTGGTGCTGCAGCGTTTATCACTCAAGATGAAGAATCGAGTGGAATCATCGATGTCACTAAATATTTAAAGAGTGGCAGTAGCGATAAAGCTAAGTACTACATGCTAGTTGCACAGATCCACGCAACTCCAGCTAAGTCACGACCAGACTTATCACCAACTCCTTTCGGGCTTGAAAATGCCGTAGAGGGTGGTCAGTGGTATGTGATGAAGGTAAATAATTGGACAGGAATCTACTCCTAGAGATCTCTGTCTAACTAATAACATCCCTAGCCGGTACCCTTCCACTGGCTAGGGATGTTTTTTAATTTGGGATCTTTTGGCCTTCACACTTTTCGAGTAACTTAACAATTGCATTCTTTTCTGGCTGTGTTACCCAAAGGCCATACTTTGCCTTAACTGCAATTTGCCTTGCAACATAATCACATCGGTAACTCTTAAGTGGTGGTAGCCAGGTAGCAGCATCACCATCACCTTTTTGGCGATTTAATGAGAAATCAACTGCTAATAAATTAAGTGGATCATTGGCAATCTGTTGTCGCTTTGTTTTATCAAAGTAAGCCGCCCCGGTTTGCCAAGCATTAGAAAGAGCTACTACATGATCAATATCGATCATAGATTTTGCACTACTAAATGAAATTATCTTGTCACTAAAAGGATCTAATAACTGACCAGTTAATACTTTGCAATCACGAGTTCCGCTTTTAAAGCTGATCTGAGTTAAGTCGCGTTTTAGGGTGTCATTTCTAGCATCACAGCCATTTCGGTCTGGATCTGACCAGTGGGGAAATTGGGATCTGGCATAACCAGTCTTTGCTGCTCTGCCCTTAACCTCAAGAGAGTTTAAAACCGTCAGAGCATCTTGATCAGCCTGGGCAGTATTTGAAAGTGGCAGAGTTGTAAGTAGTAGGGCTAATACAACTATCCGTCTCATCTAGTAATACTCTTAGTAATGCCTACTTAAAGCAAGTATTTATACTGTAAAACTACCGAGAGTTTGATCAGTGGCATTAATAAACATGATTACATCAACTACCGCTGTGATCATTAGTGATTTGAAGATGATTTTATT
>Ga0209401_1002598_pt1 | contig 11637 bp, 8 predicted proteins | sample M_140807_MF_Meta_FD_187318 | JGI IMG/M metagenome (GOLD analysis project Ga0209401, IMG submission 187318) | Freshwater microbial communities from Lake Montjoie, Canada to study carbon cycling - M_140807_MF_MetaG (SPAdes) (version 2) | ecosystem: Environmental > Aquatic > Freshwater > Lake...
ATCCCTACACGGGCAAGGTGGAATACAGCTTCCTCGCCTACACCGACAAGGGTTACAGCGGCGGCGTTCGCGTAGCGGTTGGCGACCTCAACAACGACGGCACGCTCGAGGTCGTGGTGGCGCCGGGGGACGGCCGTGTCGGCGACGTGAAGGCCTTCAAACTCGACGGCACGCCGCTGCCCGGGTTCTCGGCCCAGCCGTTTGGCTCGAAGTACAGCGACGGCATCGAAGTCAGCCTGGGCGACGTCAACGGCGACGGCAAGGACGACCTCGTGGCCGCCAAGTCCACGGGGCTGGGCGACGTGCAGGTCTCGCTGAGCACAGGCAGCGGATTCACCGCCTACAGGTCGTTTGTCGCCTTCCCGACGGCGTCCAAGGGCTACGACGGCGGTGCCACCGCGGCGGTGAGCGGAATCAATCGGATCGTGGTCGGCAGCGGTGCCGGCATGACCCCGACCGTGAAGACGTTCAACATCTCGACGGTGACGCCCACGCTGGTCAGCCAGTTCCAGCCGACGTTTCCGAAATACACGGCTGGAATCTCGGTGACGGCCCAGAATTTTACGGGCGGCAGTTCGCTGGACGTGGTCGCGGCAGCCGGGCCGAACGGCAAGTCGCAGGTTTCGGTCTACAACGGTGAGACCAACGCCCGCGTGGTCGCCTACAACACGTTCGCGTCACAAGGCAAGACGAGCCCGGCCGTCTATGCAGCCGCTTCGGCGCTCGGATCGAGTCCGATCGTCGACACGGTCTTCATGTCGCAGGGCGAAGGCGGCAAGACGTCCATCAAGAAGGTGAACGCTTCCACCGGGGTGGTCGATCCGACCTTTGCCGTGACGTACAACGGCAAGCCGCTGGTCGGACCGCTCCGCATCGCCACGAACCTGCGGCCGCCGCTCGCCTGACGACCGACCGCATATGGGCGACGGCCTGTCGGATTCTCCGACTACCACCGCGCCTCGACGCCCAGATTGGCACCCTGCAGGAAGAGGCCGCCGTTGTCGTTGATGCCGGTGCCGGCACCGGTGTTCGTGGCGAAGTCCCACTGGTTCGGGGCCAGCGCCGCGTTCGTCAGCCAGTAGAAGTTGTACCCGGCCCGCAGCCCCCACACCTCGGTGAGCCGGTAGATCACCGTGCCGTTGATCGCGCCGATGAAGCCGACGCCCGTGTCGTTCGCCGACAGAGCGCCGCGCTCCTGGCCGGTGATCGTGCCGACGATCGGCGCCTGCGACTGGTAGGCGCTCGTGCCGCAGACGGCCGTCTTCCACCAGCCCTCGACGGCCCACCGCTGCCACTGACGGCGGCCCCACATCCCGATCTGCGGGCCGAAGTAGTTGGTGCTCGAGTTCACGGTGTAGCTGGCCTGCTCGGCCGGATTGCAGCAGAGCGACGTGAGCGAGGCCTGTTCGTTGAGGCCGGCCCAGACGAATCCGGTGAGGAAGCTGATGCAGTGGCAATTGAGGCGTCCGGCCGGCGGGCCGCACTCCTCGCAGCAGTCGTAGCAGAAGAAGTTGAACTCGGCGATGTTGAGCGTCGACCAGTAGGTGGCCCGCACCTGGTCGGCGTCGTTGAAGTTGTTGACGACGTTGCCGAGGTCGGGAGGCAGTTGCAGGTTCGAGTTGCCATTCACCACCGCGTCGCCGAACATGCCGTAGATGCCCGTGTAGCCGACTTCCCAGCCGACGTTTTCGGTGCAGAGCGAGCCATAGAAGAGGCGGACGCCCGTGGCGAGCCCGGGCTGCAGGGCCTGCGCGGTCATCACTGGGACGCCGGCATCGGTGAAGACGAGCGGCTGGTTGCCGATCTGGTTGTTCCGCTGCAGGAACAGCACGTCGAAGATTGCGTAGTGGGTCCACCCCGGGCAGCAGCAGCACCGCCGCAGCTCCTGCATGCAGGCGTCGTCGGCGACCGGCATCGACTCGAGATCCGACGGCATGCCGCCGACGGTGCCGAGGATCGAGGAGTCGGCGGACTCCTGGGCTGCGGCGGTCGCCGGCACGGCCGCGGCACTGAAGCCGGACAGCGCCGCGGCGGCGGCGACCAGAAGCGCGAATCCCCGGTGCCGAGCCGATCCGGACACACGCATACCGCCCATCATCCACGCCATGGATAATCCCTTTGCCGTCGTGAACACCCCGACACGGGCCCAGACAGGAGCCGTGCCCACTCGATCCCCCCGGAAGAGTCGGCAGGATGGGATGCCGTGATGAGCGGAGAAGCGCGGAGCCGGCACAGATGGCCCAACAGGCAGCGCGGCGGGGTGGGGTCGATCGGGTCGCGAATAATGTGTCGAGTGCACTGGTCGGCCGGGCGGCCGGGGACAGGGTGTGTGGCGGCCGCGGACACACCCCTCCGCGCGGGCCGTGCGGCCGCCGCTCCTGGCGTGGCCCGGCCCTCTCCGCGGTGAAACCGGCCCGGGCGAGCGTTTCCGCGGTCGGGGTGGGGCACACGTGTCGGGCGGCCCCGCCCCGACGGCCCCGCGGCTGGCACTGGCTCCCGCCACCGGATAGTCTGGCAGTCCCGTCGGCTCTCCCTGGGCCGGCCAGCGTTTTCCTCCGGAGCAGGACCCAGATGGATCCATTCCGCCGAATCCAGACCGCCGCCAAGGACAACGTCCAGATCGTCCTGTTCAAGGACAAGAAGATCCTCGACGACACTGTCCTGGACGAAATCAAGACCGAGATCAACCGCCTGCTGGGCAGCGCTCCGGGGCAGAACGTGCTGCTCGATTTCTCGCAGGTCGAGTTCATGTCGAGCGCCATGCTCGGCCTGCTCGGCCAGCTGCACCGCAAGGTCGGAGCCGCGAAGGGGAAGCTGAAGATGTGCAGCATCCGCCCCGAGATTTTCCAGGTGTTCAAGCTGACCAACCTCGACAAGCTGTTCAGCATCCACGCGGATGTGCCGACGGCCCTGGCCAAGTTCCAGGCCTGAGGCTCCAGGCCTGAGGTTTCGGGCCCGAGGTTTCAGGCACCAGATCGAGCACGTGGATCGGCCGTGCCGGGGCACCCCAGGCCCGGCTCCCTGAGGCCGCAGCCGCCCCGGCCACTCGCACATCACGATTCGGGCGGACATCCCGGCACGCCGGACTCGGCGACAGATTCGGAAAGCCAGCGCGATGAACGTAGGAGTTGCCGCCCCGAACACGGCCGCCGGGGTCGACGTCGTCATCGCCGAGGACAGCCGCATCCAGGCCAAGATGCTGCAGCGGCGGCTCGTCGAGGCCGGACACACCGTCCGCTGGGGTGAGACCGGTGCCGACGCCCTGGCCCTCGCCCGGGAGCGCCGGCCCGACATCATCGTCTCCGACATCGAGATGCCGGTGATGACCGGCTACGAGTTCTGCAAGGCGGTCAAGACGGACCCGGCCCTGCGGACCGTGCCCTTCATCCTGCTGTCGACGCTCGCCGACCCCATCGACATCATCCGCGGGCTGGACGCGGGCGCCGACAACTACGTCACCAAGCCGTACGAGCCGGACTTCCTCCTGGGGCGGATGCAATCGCTCCTGGCATCGCCGCTGGCCGATGAGGCCGCCGGCGAGGCCGCCATGCTGGAGGTCACTCTGGCCGGTCAGCAGTTTCGCGTGAAGGCGGGCCGCCAGCAGGTGCTCAACCTGCTGGTGTCGACGTTCGAGAACGCGGTGGCCAAGAACCAGGAGCTCGTCGTCGCCAATCAGGAGCTCTCCGTCGCCCGCGACAACCTGCAGCGGAACAACGCCGAACTCACCGATCTCAACGAGCGGATTTCGCGGATCAACGAGCACATGGTCCGCGATCTGACGGCGGCGGCGAAGGTGCAGCGGTCGCTCCTGCCGGCGGCCGACGTGACGATTCCCGCGACCAGGGTGTCCTGGAAGTACGTCCCCTGCCAGAGCCTCGCCGGGGATTTTCTCAACGTCTTCCCGCTGGACGAGGAGCATGCCGGCATGTTCGTCGTCGACGTCAGCGGCCACGGCGTGCCGTCGTCGCTGATGGCGGTGACGGTGGGCAGGTTCCTCACGCCGAAGGTCACCGACCAGTCGCTGCTCGTGCGGCAGGGATCGGATGGCCGCATCGTCATCTCCCGGCCTGCCGAGGTGGCGACCCAGCTCAACCGGCTCTTTCAGGCCGACGAGTTCTCGGGGCTCTATTTCACGATTTTCTACGCCGTGCTCCACCTGCCGACGGGCCGTCTCGACTACGTCTCCGGCGGGCATCCGGCGATGGTGCGGGTGCCCGAGGGTGGCAGCGCGGAGTTTCACGGGGCCGAGGGCTTTCCCATCGCCTTCGTGCCGGACGTGGAGTACGAGCAGCACTCGCTCCAACTCGCGCCGGGGGACCGCGTCTACTTCTACTCCGACGGCGTGCCCGAGGCGATGGACAAGGACCGGCAGCCGCTGGGCGAGCAGGCGATGGCCGACCTGTTGACGGCGTCACGGGCGGGGCCGCTCGACGCGAGCGTGAGCGGTCTGCTGGCGCGGGTCGAGGAGTGGTGCCAGCCCGAGGGGCCTCTCGACGACGTCTCGATCCTCGGCATCGAGTGGCGGCCGTAGTCCACGGCAGTGCCGAGCCGCCTCACGCCCTCTGCTTGGGGCGATAGTAGCTGCAGCCGGTGCCGGTGAGCCGCTCGTAGCCGGTGTCCATGCCGATCAGCGTCTCCGCGCCGCCGAGGAACAGGAAGCCGTCGGGCCGCAGCACCTTGCGCACGCGTTCCACGAGCGCGGCCCGCGTGCGGATGTCGAAATAGATCATGACGTTGCGGAGAAAGACGACGTCGCAGGGGGGCATCATCGGCCAGGAGTCGTTGAGATTCAGGCAGCGAAACTCGACGAGCCTCCGGCAGTCCTGGGAGATGCTCCATTTGCCCTGGAGTTGCCGGAAGTAACGCGACAAGAACTGTGGCGGCAGGCCGCGGCCGGTCTCCAGGTCGCTGAAGACGCCCTCCCTGGCGCGGTCCAGCACCGTCTCCGAATAGTCGGTGGCGAGGATCCGCACCCGCCAATCGCCCAGCAGGTCGCGGGCGTGCTCGTTCAAGAGCATGGCGAGGCTGTAGGGCTCCTGGCCCGTGGAACATGCGGCGGACCAGAAGGTGAGCTGCTTGTGGGGCCGCCGTCGTGCGATGAGGGCGGGCAGCAGCGACCGCAGCGTCTCGAACGGGCTCTTGTCCCGAAAGAAGCTCGTCTCGTGGGTCATCATGGCGCTGAGCACGTCGCGCTCGAGCGAGGGATCAATTCCCTTGCCAAGCCGGTCGATGAGCGTGTCGAGGCTTGGAATCTTGCGCTGCCGCACGATCGGCATCAGCCGGGCGACGACGAGGTATTCCTTGGCCGAGTCGATGACGACGCCGGTGCGCTTGCGGAGCAGATCGCGGAAGAAGGCGAACTGGAGCGGTCCGACCTTCATGGCTGGCTCTCCCGGCGGCGTCAGCCGCCGCGTCGCTGCAGGCGAAGGGCGACCTCGACACCGATCTGCGGAAGCGGCAGCACGGCGTTGGCGAGGCCGGCGCGGACGACCTCCCCGGGCATGCCCCAGACGACGCTCGTGAACTCGTCCTGGGCGATCACCTCGCCGCCCGCCTCGATGATCGCCCGCGACCCCTGCAGGCCGTCGCGGCCCATGCCCGTGAGCACGACGCCGAGCGTGCCCGCTCCCCACACGCGGACGGCCGACCGGAAGAGCACGTCGGCGGACGGGCGGCAGGAGTTCTCGGGCGGGTCGTCGGTGAGCCGTGTCCGGGCAGCAGCGGCGTCGCCCGTCACTTCGAGGTGTCGGCCACCGGGCGCCAGCAGGATGTCGCCGGGCCGCAGCTCCTCGCCCGTCCGCGCCTCGCGCACGGCGGCCCCGCACGTCCGCGACAGCCGCTCGGCGAGCTGGGCCGTGAAGAAGGCGGGCATGTGCTGCACGATGAGCACGGGCACACGGGCCTTGGCGACGAAGCCCGGGAGCACCTCCGCCAGCGCCACTGGACCGCCCGTGGACACGGCGATCACCACGGCGCGAACGGCCTCCCTGCGGGCGACCAGTGTGGGGCGGGCCACCGCCGGCGAGGCGGAGCGGGTGTTGAATCCTCCCCTGGGGACGAGCGCCTTGATCTTGGCGATCACCTCGTCGCGAATGCGGGCGGCCACTTCGGCGGCATCGAGGCCGGAGGGCTTGGCGACGTAGTCGTTCGCGCCCGCCAGGAGGGCGTCGAGCGTGGCCCGCGAACCCCGCTCGGTGAGGCTGGAGAACATCAGCACCGGGAGCTTGGGGTGGGTCCGGCGGATTTCACGCAGGGTGGAGATGCCGTCGAGCACCGGCATCTCCACGTCGAGCAGGACCAGGTCGGGGGGCTTGGCGGCGATGTTCGCCAGCGCCACCTGCCCGTTGACGGCGGTGCCCACGACCTTCAGGTCGGGATCGGCTGCGAGCGTCGACGACAGCACGCTGCGGATGGTGGCGGAGTCGTCGACGACGAGCACGCGGATCGGTCCGCGCTCGCCCACGACCGCGACATCGGCGGCGGTGCGAACTCCCAGGGCGACCAGCTTGCGGGCCAGGCCATCCGGAGTGAAGGGCTTCGCGAGAAAGTCGTCTGCGCCGGCGGCGATCGCCATTGCGACGCGCTGGGCATCGCCCTCCGTCGATACCATCAGTACCTTGAGCCTACGGAGCCCGGGGCTGGCGCGGATCCGCCGCACCAGCTCGAGGCCGTCCATCACCGGCATGTGCCAATTGACGGTGATCAGACCGGGGAGCGACCCCGTGGAGAGCGCCGCGAGGGCCTCGGCGCCGTTGGCCGCCTCGGCGCACTCGAACCCCAGGTCGCGCAGCGCCCGGGCGACGATGCTGCGGCTCGGCTTCGAGTCGTCGACGATCAGCGCACGCACCCCGTCCCCCTTCCCTGGCGGGCGTCAGGAGCGCCGGTATTCATCGACCAGCCGCTGCAGAGCCTGGGCCATCCGCGACAGTTCCTGGGAGGAGACCTGCGTGTTCGACGCCCCCTCCGCCGTGCTCTGGGCGGCCTGTGCGACCTGCACGATGTTCTCGGCGATCTCGGTGGAGCCGGTGGTCGCCTCGGTGATGTTGCGGCTGATCTCGCTGGTGGTCACCGACTGCTCCTCGACGGCCGTCGCGATCCGCGTCTGCAGGGCGTCGATCGACTCGATGACGGAGCGGATCTCGCCGATGTCCGACACGGCACGGCGGGTGTCGTTCTGCATCGCGTCGATCTTGGAGCCGATGTCCTCGGTGGCCCGGGCGGTCTCGCGGGCCAGCTCCTTGACCTCGTTGGCGACCACGGCGAAGCCGCGGCCCGCCTCGCCGGCCCGCGCCGCCTCGATCGTCGCGTTGAGCGCCAGCAGGTTGGTCTGCTCCGCGATCGACGTGATCACCTTCACCACCTTGCCGATCTCGGCGCTCGAGCGGCCGAGGGCGTCCATCGTCGTCGAGGCCGTGCCGGCCATGTCGACCGCCTGCCGGGCGACCGACGCCGCGTTCTGCGCGCTCTTGGCGATCTCGTGGATGCTCGAGACGAGGTTGTCGATGGAGCCGGAGACGGTGCGGGCGTTGCTGCTGACCTGCTCCGCCGCCGCCGAAACGAGGTTCGCCTGGGCGGTCGTCTCCTCCGCCGCGGCGCTCATCTGCTGGCTGACGCTCGTGAGCTCCTCGGAGGAACTCGCCAGGGCGTGGGTGTTGTCCATGATGCCGGACACGAGCGCCGTCTGGCGGTTCGTCTCCCGGGTGAGACGACGGGCGATGGCCGCCGACACGAGCAGCACGCCCGCGGTCGTCAGGCCGAAGATGCTCAGCGCGAAGGTGCGCAGCCTCTGGATCGGGGCGAGCACCTCCGCCTGATCGATCTCCGAAACGAGGGCCCAGCGGATGGTGTCGCGGTCGGACAGGTCGTCGCGGTGGATCGTGACCGGAGACCAGGAGGAGAGCACCTCCTTGTCGCGGTAGTCGCGGCACAGCGCCGTGCCCGAGCGGCCATCGACCAGGGCGCTGCGGACGGGCAGGGTGTCGACCTTGAGCTTCGGATTGATGATCGTGCTCGTCACGCCGAGATCCTTCGCGAAGCGGGAGTTGCTGCGGAACATCCTGTCGGGGCCCACGGCGTAGGTCTCGCCCGTGCTGCCCATCCCCGTCGTCTCGCCGATGATCTCGTTCGCCTTGTCGATCGGGATCTGGAAGGCGACGACGCCGATCAGCTGGCGGCCGTCGTAAAGGGGCGCCGCGATGAAGCTCGCGGGCTCCATGCAGGAGGGGAGGTAGCGGGAGAACTGTCCGTAGGCGACGGCGTCGCGGCGGCCGCTGGCGGCGGCCTGCATGAACGCCCCGGCCAGCGACGTGCCGGCGAGCGGACCGGCCCGCAACGACGCCCCGAAGTCGGGCTCCTTGAAGACGGTGTAGACGATGGTGCCGGTGGCGGCATCCACCAGGAACAGGTCGGCGAGGCCGTACTTGTCGCGCAGGCTGCGGAAGATCGGATGGAACGCGGCGTGCACCTTGGAGTAGGCGGAGCCGTCGTCGGCCACGTCGAGCAGCTGCTTCGAGCCCAGGGGATGCTCGTTGCGGCGGATGTAGAGATACTGCAGGTAGGCGGCGTTGTCGTCGAGCGAGTCCGCCAGCGGCTTCGTGACGGGCTCTGTGTCGGACCGCTTGCGGAACTCGGTGGCGAATTCGCCCTCGTAATGTGCCTCGAGCTCGCGACGGGCCTGCCGCGAATCCTTCTCGTCGATGCCGGCGTCGGCGAGCGCCGTCGGGAAGGCGTCGCGGAACTGCCGGCACGCATCGATGGTCATGCGGTCCTCGGCCAGCACCTTGAGCTCGTCGTGCAGCCGTGCGAAGTAGCGCTCGACCGACTTGGCGGTGATAGTGCGGACGGTCTCGAGCTTGGCGAAGGCCTCCGTCGTGAGAGACTCGCTGGCTGCGCGGTAGGTGGCGATGCCCATCGCCGCCAGCGGGATGAGCGACACGGCCAGCAGTGACAGGAGGAGACGATTGCCCAGAAGCGACCGCCAGCCTCCCGCCGCCGCCGAGCCGCCGTCATTCGTCGCGTTCACGTCATGAGCCGCCATGGGATGCCCCCTGTCTGTGGATGACCTGTTCCCGCTGTCGTGCGAGTGTGTTGACGATCCGCTGCGGATCGAGGAAGTGCACGAGCCGCCCCGCGTCGGCGTATACGCCGACCACCGCGTCGGTCGGCTTGTCGGCCGCCGTCAGGGACGGTCGCTCGATCCTGTCTTCCGGCACCTCCACGACGTCGAGCATTTCGTCGACGAGCAGGCTGTACCAGTCGTCGTTGAGCCGCAGCACGAGGTGGGTGCGGGCGACCGCCCCGGCCGCCTCCGGAAACCCGAGGCGGCGCCGCATGTCGATCACCGGCACGATCCTGCCACGCAGGTGCAGGAGGCCGAGCACCGCCGGCGGTGCCTGGGGCACGCGGGTGATGCGGCTGTCGTGGAGCACCTCGGCCACGCTGTCGGCCACGACGGCGAAGCAGTCGTCGCCGACCAGAAAGCAGCAATAGCGGATGGCGGTGGGGATCGTGGTGGGCATGGGAAGTGCGGGCGGTCGTGTCGCTGCGGGGGCGGTGGAGCGGCGGGACAGGGGCTCACGGCGGGACAGGGGCTCACGGCGGGACAGGGGCTCACGGCGGAAACGGGGCGGCGGACAGGTCGAGCACTTCGGTGGCGAGCCCGCCGACGGCGAGGGTTCCCACGACGCCGGAGGCCGCCAGCCCGGGCTGGAGCGGCGACTCCGCCCGGGCGACGTCGAGAATCTGTTGCACGGCGATCCCGACCCCACCGCGGCGGTCGTCGAGCACGACGAGGTGGATCGTGCCGCCTCCGGCGGCCGGCGCGGCGGGCGCGGCCGCCGCGCCGAGGATCGAATCGGCGTCGACGACTGGCGTGAAGTCCTGGCCGCGGCGGACGACCTGCCGGTGTCCCACCGGCTGCAGTTCCTGGGCGCCGAATCGCTCCAGGCGGGCGACGTTTGCCAGCGGCACGGCGATGCGGCGGCCGGAGTTCGTGCGGCAGACCAGATAGCTGTCGGTGACGGCCGCCCGTTCGGCTGCCGCGTCGTCTTCGTCGTCGGGACGGGCCAGCGGCGGCAGGCGGGCGGCACGCAGGATGCCGCGGAGGTCGAGGATCAGGACCACGCCGCCGTCCCCGAGCACGGTGGCGCCCGAGTAGATGCCCAGCTGCGCCAGGAGGCTGCCGATCGGCTTGACGACGATCGTGGACAGGCTGGCCGCCTCGGCGATCGTGCGGTCGGCGTCGGCCGGGGTGCCGGTGCGGGCGGAGTCGACGACGATGCCGAACTCGTGGTCGTCGACCCGCACGAGCACGACGGTGCCCTCCTCGCGACAGGCAGTGCGCGGCCGCAGTCCCAGGAACTCGTCGAGAAACACCACGGGCACGAGCCGGCCCCTGACGCGGATCACCTCCGCCGCCTCGAGGCCCTCGATCCGCGGGCCGCCGTCGCCGCGCAGCGAGATCAGCTCGCCGACGGCCGCCTGCGGCAGCGCGAACCGCTCGGCGTCGCAGCGAACCACGATTGCAGGGATGATCGCCAGCGTCAGCGGCACGCGGACCCGCACCGTCGTGCCCTCGCCGGCCCGGCTGGCGATGTCGACCGTCCCACCGATGGCCTCGATGTTCGTCTTCACGACGTCCATGCCGACGCCCCGGCCCGACACGCTCGTGACCTGTGCGGCCGTCGAGAATCCCGGCTCGAAGATGAACTGCAGGATCCGGTCCTCCGGCAGCTGGGCCGCCGTGTCGGCGTCGACGAGGCCGCGGGCCACGGCCTTGGCGCGGACCGCCTCCACCGGGATGCCGGCCCCGTCGTCCTGCACCTCGATCGTCACCTGTCCGCTCTCGTGGAACGCCCGCAGGGACAGCCGTCCTGCTCGGGGCTTGCCGCGCGACACCCGGATGTCGGGCGGCTCGATGCCGTGGTCGACGGCATTGCGCACGAGGTGCGTCAGGGGATCGCGGATGCTCTCGATCAGGGTGCGGTCGAGCTCCGTGTCGGCACCGTCGATCACCAGCTGGACCTCGCGGCCGCAGGAGACGGCGAGATCGCGGACGGTGCGGGGAAACTTGCTGAAGACGTGCTCGATCGGCTGCATCCGCGTCTTCACGGCCGTCGCCTGCAGTGCGTTGGTGACGTTGTTGATGCGGTGGATCACGCCCTCGAGCGCGGGATCGGTGGTCTCGATGCTCCGGAGCTCGTTGCGGGCGAGCACCAGCTCGCCGACGAGGTCGAGAATCGAGGCCAGAAGCCCCACGTCGACGCGGATCGAGGTCTCGGTCGGTAGCGGCGTGGCTGCGGACGTGGGGGGGGCCGGGGGGCGGGCGGCCGTCGCCGCAGCTGCAGGGGCAGGCTGTGACGGGCTCGCGGCCGGCGGTGCTGCAGGCGGTGCTGCAGGCGGCGAGGAGGGAACGGGCGGCGAGGACGGTGCGGCGACGGCGGCATCAGCCACGGTGTCTGGTTGGACAGCCGGTCGTGACGCCGCGGGCGGGGAAGGGGTAGGGGAAGTGGTAGGGGTAGGGGAAGACGCAGGGGACGGGGTGGGAGGAGGGAGGCGACTCGGTGCCACAGGCACTGAGGAATCGTCGTCATCCTCGCTGGCGACCGCCGCGAGCGTCTGTGCGAGCTCCCGGAAGTC
>Ga0209401_1002601_pt1 | contig 11636 bp, 17 predicted proteins | sample M_140807_MF_Meta_FD_187318 | JGI IMG/M metagenome (GOLD analysis project Ga0209401, IMG submission 187318) | Freshwater microbial communities from Lake Montjoie, Canada to study carbon cycling - M_140807_MF_MetaG (SPAdes) (version 2) | ecosystem: Environmental > Aquatic > Freshwater > Lake...
ATAACATGGTAAATTGTTAATTGAATAATTATACCAATCAGAATTGTTTGTTGCTAATGGAATTGCATCACCATTTAAGAAACTTGTTTGTCTTAAATTCTGACTTGTCCATCTTTGTGTACCTATCTGAACAGATGCTGGTACTTCCTGAAATCCTATATCATCATAAGTTGTATAAATAACCCTTAACAAATCAACCTTACAAAGTTCATTAGGTGTATAATCATATATTTTATTCAATCTATAAAGCACCTGGTCAATCCATATGAACTTACTGAAATCAAGATTGAATATATCTGTTTCAGTAAACTTCATTTTACAACTAACCATTCTTGAATCCTTATCTGTAATCTCTGCCAAATATGGTGAATAGAAAGCATTAAATAAGTTATTACCTAATGCACCATTTGTTAATGCAAAATATAATTCATTTAAAGCACCAAAATTAATATCTGAATTAGGTGCATCAGGATCATCAAAATGACCTGCATAAGGATATGTAGTATATGATGCAAGTGTTGAACCAGTTGTATTTACATTCCAACTTGTAACACCAGTAATATTTTTAATCTGCATAATCCTTAATACTGATGAAGTATTATCTTCATTTTGTTGTTCACCTGCATTGTCATAAGTTCCATCCCACTTGAATATTGTTGAAACAACTTTATCTTCATCCTGATAACCTACTAATGGTGTTCCTGCAAATATTACTTCACTTGTTTGAGTGTCTTTAACAAACTCTAAATTATTGTCAAACTTTACATCACCATACCCTTGATTGAATCTTTTCTTATACTTATCATTATAATAATCACTATCACCTTTATACTTCAATTCATAATATCTTGAATTGACTTCTGACATTGGTTTAATTCTTATTGGTTCACTTCTATCAACCTTTCCTGTCCAATCCAAATATGAAGCATTGTTTAAATCATAGAACAAAGTATATGGAATAATCTTTAAATGCTTTGATGTAAACTTATCTTCAACTACCATTAAATTAAACATCTTTAAAATAGATATAAAGAAATCCTTTTGAAATATATTTGATGGCAAAATATCATTCATTATGACATTATCACCATAACCTAAAGTTATTGCACCTGCTGGGTTTGATTTTGTTACAATAGTTGAATTAGATAATATTTGCATTACACTTGCACCTGCATTAACTCCACCACATACTAATTTAAAAGTAAGTGTTTCATAATAACTTATATCTGTATTAAATGAAAATTCAAAAGAAGATGTTGTATTTGTTAATGTTTCACCATATATATTTGTATTGCTTTTTTTAACTATAAAAAATATATTTTCATGCATTGCTGTACCATTATAATATATTTTTCCAGTTATATTAATTGACCTTGTATTTCCATTTGTATATGTATAAACACCACTTGCATAAGTAAAATCATTTAAAGTATTATTTTGAAATATTATATTTTGTCCTGTTGCAAGTTGTGATGTAAATGTATAAGTTGTATTCCCAACTTTTATTAAATCTAAATATGTATCAGTTGACCTTCTTATAAAATCTTTGTCATTATTTGGTATAACCAATCTTCTGAAGAAATCTGTATCTATAAATTCAGATTCAAATGTATATCCTGAAGATGCAATAATCTTTGTTATATAATCCCTAACAAATAATGCAGGTCTTAATGCAGTATAATAATAGTCATGTTTATTTCCTGATACCTTTCCATAATCAATCAATGGATAATAAAACCCACTTGTAATATTTCTTGAAAATTCTATATCAAAATCATCATAACCAGGATTAGACCAATTGCTTTTTACATATACTCTTACATATCCTGATGTGTTGACAATATGGTCAACTATGTATGTCCCATCATTACCATTTGTACTGTTGGTTATAGTAATTATATCATTTTCAACTAATCCAAAAAATATCTTATTAAAAACTTGAAAATAATTAATATGCAAATCAGTATTTGTTAGATGCCAATTCTTTCCTTGTTGCCAACTTTGTTCCCACCAATCTTTATTGTATACATGGTCATAAATGCTAAAATCTAAATCTTGCAATCTCTTAGTTCCCATTGCAGAAACAAACCCACCTAATTCACCAAATAAACCTACTTCATACTCTATATTGTTTCCATCAATAACTATTTCTAATAACCTTAAAACTCCCTTCATTATCTGCAATCCATTGCTTTCAACTCTTACCTTTGCTGATTTACTTGCATTGAAATTATAACCAACATTAGGATTACCATCAATAGTAAAATTTGAATTGCTAAATTCAAAGATATTACCTAATAACTGATTGTTGTTAGCAGTACCAGGTAAAACAATGGTCTTACTGAATGCAGTTGTCTTTGTATCAATGTTTGCAATGTCATCAATACTATATGTAATCTGATGGCTAAAATCTTGCAATACATCTAACTCCTTATTTTCTATAAATATTCTTATCATCTTCTGAATCCAAATCTTTGTTGGTTTAAATCAATATTGATTTCTAATACTTTTAATCCATTGAATATATGCTCACTATATTCATAATTTGTTTCCTTTATTATTACAGGATACCAATAACCTTCTTCTTCAAAATATACTAATGGACTTGTAATTAATTCAGCTAACCATTGATAATCTGAATCACTTGGATAATTCATAGTCAATTTATAACTATGGTCAATTTTACTACCATAATTAACTTTAGATTCATTGTATTTAAATCCACTATAATATTCTACTGGTTCACCTGATCCTGTTGGAAAAGTATATTCATTCTTTTGAAACATTTTCTTTTCTATATTCAATGACAATCTTTTGACTAAATCAAATCTTGCAGTATCATACATTCCATACTGATTTATGAAATGCAATTGTGAAGATTCATATTTTTGATTGCAAACCATATCAACATAAAACTCACATATAGTTGCTTTAGGACTTATACTATTTCTAACTCTTACTTTATAAAATTTAACATTGCTATCTATTAAACTTGCCCATTGTCCATTAATTGCAATTGGACTTATATTTAATTGAACATAAGCATAATTAAAATCATAAGAACTTGTTTGTGATGTTATTTGTGCATTGTTTTCGCCATAAGTAAAAACACTTATATCAACTCCTTCATAATAAGTTCCACCATCTATATGCAAAGGAATAAATAAAAATTTATCTGTTAATCCTGCCTTTGCCCTTGTTCTATTGGTTACAAAATTATTATTCTTTTGATAAATACCTTCACCATCTTGTTGTCTTTTAAATATGTTTGGTGTCCAATTATATGCAGTTGTAGTGCCTGACATTTGATTTAATGATGTAACACCACTTACATCTTCACCAACACTTAAAGTATAATCAATTGAAATTCCACCACTTGTTGATGGATATGAATTAACAATGGAATAACCACTTGCTAAATAATCTAATGTCATGTAATTTCTAACAACCTGACTTGCATTAAAATAACCATAACCAGTATCAGGATTAGGATATGTTTTGCTTCTAATTACTAAATCATTATTTACATAAACATCAAATACAAACTTCATATCTGTAACTGCATGATTGCTACTTTCTGCTATTGTCCATAAATCATCTTGAACAGATGGCTTTACACCTGAATCAGGCATGAATAAATTATCTATACTCATTTTATTAAATTTATACTTATATCTCTTTTTAATGCTTCCCCTAAATCTTTTTGCAAATCTTTAAATGTTTGCTCAAATCCATCTTTAAAAAAATCAGTTGTCTTTATACCATACTTTTTGATGTTATAAATCAATTGGTCTGTTTGTTTATCCAACAATGACTTCTTTGTTCCTTTGAATTGCAACCCTCTTTTTTCTGTTTTACTTGATGCCTGACTAATAACTCTAACTTTTGCCTTCCCACTTGTAATTAATGATTGAATAGATGACCTACCTTCTTTTGACATACCTGTCAAAGTTCTATACTTATATGGTGATTTAGGTGCATTCTTTGTTGATTTAACACCCTTTACACCCTTGTCAACAAATCTATAATAATCTTTAATGTATATCTTTAAACTCTGCATTCCATTGTCATTGTCAACTTTCTGATACATTGTACTTGACATTTGACCACTATTTACAACTTGCCTATCTTTTATATTCCTTTGAATATTAGATATGGCAACTAATCCATATCCCTCTAATACACTATTAATTATCTCTACTGGATTATAATCAGCAGAACCAGTTGATTTTAACCAATCTAAATTAGCAACTTGTGATTGTGTTATACTTAATGCCATTATCTTTTATATTTAGCCAACAACTTCTTTTCTTGCTCTGCTTCCATTTCATTCTTAATCTTAATATATGTCAAATCATTTAAAAACTGAATCACAGGTAACTCCCATGTTTCATTCATACTTAATCCTTCAAATTCTGCAACCATTTTACAGTTGTAAATCCATCCAAATGACTTTTGAAATTCATAAGTTCTATTTCCAGTAACTCCTTCTGATTCGTTTGTTGCATCAAATAATCTTTTGAATCCACTATTGACCTGGTGAAAACTGCCCAAAAAAAAACACAACAATGATATGCTACATTAAAATCAAGTTCAAGCATATCTTCAGCAACTCTTTCATGATCCTTTTCTTTTAATCCTTTCCATGTTAACTTTAAAGGTGTAACCATTGATGCCATAATCTTGTGCAGATTTCCAACTATATCTTCACTAAATGTTGCAAGTTCTACATAGGTGCCTGAATTGTTTGGCTTCTTTCTTAAATCATAATTTAACTTGTAAAAGCATCCATTGACATATACCAAATTCTTTGGCTTGTCATTCTGCATATTTTTATTTAATACTTCAAATTGCTTATTAACAATCTCACACAATTTATTAAATCTCTTAATGCTCATCTTATTGATTCTCTCAATAGATAATCCAGTAAAAGATTGTACCAATAAACTGCTCTTTTCAAGTTCATCAATATCCATTAATGATATCTTATACAATTCCTGAAACTTCTTAATGCTCATTCTCATACTAATAAATGTTTTTTTTTGTGGTTTGTTTTATTTAATTTTACAATAGCCAGTATTTGGTTAGATGTGTTTTAATTTGTTTACCCTGATGTTTCAACATTGGGGTTTTTATATAAACCTATAAACACCTACATACTTATTTTCTGTCCTGCATTTAACTGCCAATGCCAATGCATTAACACAATCATCATGAAATCCTTGTGGTGCATTATATCTAACACCAGTTGATGTATATTGATATTCAAAGATTTCAAGTTCTTCTTTAATCAATCCATCAGGAAACCCAACCTCACCCTTGTGAATTGTAGATGCAAGTAATTCCATTAGTTGTTGCTTTGATGAAGATGTATATTTGAAACCAACCATTTTATTGAAATGCTTTTGCAAATCTTCAGTAATAGCATCACCTACACCTGTTGAATCAATCATTACAGGTTTGCTTCTGTCAATCGTTAGTATTGTTTCCTTTGTCTGCTTCCAATCCTTCTGAAACCTATCAAAATGGCATACATCACCATTGATTGTTAAACCTATTATAACAGTATAGTCAAATGATTTGGCTAAATCTATTCCATAAAAAGCAACTGGTTCAGTTGACAATGGCTTTGTGCAAGCAGCAATAAAATTATTACCAAATGGATTTGCTGCATTTTCCATTGGATTAGCCATATATTCCTGCTCAAATACTACTGAAGGTAATTGTGTCCTTGCATCGTCAATCTCATTTTTGTCAATATATGGATTGTCATAAGTTGTAAACTTGAATGATTGCCAACCTTCTTCATTGCCTAATCCTTTCATGAATAATGAATAGAAATAATTTTTCCCTTTAAATGTAGATAGGAATAATGCTTTCCCTTTGTAATCTGTTAATGTAGGTCTTATTGAATTTAACCAACCATCTTCAAGATTAGGTATAAATGATGCTTCATCAATAACAATAAAGTGAAACTTCAAACCTCTTAGATTATCCAATCTTTCACCAGTAAAGAATTGAATCATACCATTGTTAGGAAAGTTGATTATTAAATCTGATTTGTTGTTTTCAAAGGGTACGACCTTAATTAGTTTTTCAAAGAAGGTTTTGGATAATTTATAAGTTGGTGTGATATAAGCGACATTGTTTCCTTTCAATGCTTCCTTTATTATCTCAACTTGGCTTAGTTCTGATTTGCCAAATCTTCTGCCACAAGCAACAACCCTGAACCTTGCATCTGAATCAATTATTGCTTTTTGGTTAATATGTGGCTTTGATAATTCTATTCTCATTGTTGGTTAAATCCTACATTAAAGTATGATTCCTTTGTTAATGTGGTATATTTTACACAAAATCATTGGTTAATGTGTATTATAATATGGTTTTGCCTTCAACAAATACAACTTCAACTCTACCAGTATTCTCAACTTGTTGTGTTTCTCTTGGTTTTCCCATTGCCCTTGTAATGATTGTTTCTAAATTATATAAACTACCTTTCTTGGCACCATTCAAAATTGCCTTTGCAACTGTTCTTTCTAATGCAGTACAAGTAGGATTAACATCTATTTGTTTTATTTCATCTAAAGTTAATGCAATGATATTCAATATAGTATCATTTATTTGTGAAGATGTGTAGCCAATGCCAGTTAATGTTGATACTAACTTTCTTGGTCTGCCAAATGGATTCATTGTTTCACCCTTATCAGGTCTTGTCAATGTTCCACCATTTCTTGCAGGTACTTGTTTTGCCATAAACGATGTATTAACGATGCTTTTTAATATTTTTTAAATAATCTTTAAATTCTTTTTTATCGCCATAATATATATGACATTCTCTACATAGTGCCATTAGGTTGTTAATGTTGTCTTTATTAGTTCCACCCATACCTCTTGCATCTATATGATGTATATCAACTGCTTTTGCACCACATATTTCACAAGCAATAAAATCTGATATGTCATATCCATAATGTTCAAAGTAAATTTTAGTATGTTTTTTCATATGTTTAATTCTCTAAAAACAACTTTATCTTCCCATTGGTTATCTGTTCCTTGCTCAAATAATTCTTTTACTTCTTGTGGTGTTTTAAATATTGTTTTATTCCCAAATAGACAAAAAGCATAAATCAATGGTGCTTCTTCTGAATCATAAGCATATATCAATTTATCTATCATATCATAATCCTTTTTCTTAAAACTCTTAGTTCCTTTAACTTCTATGACATATGTTTTATCTTTTTTCTCAATAATGAAATCAGGCATTTTAGTAATTATAGGATTAAGTTTCCAAATGTTCTTTATGTCTTTCTCATTATCAAATCCTAATTTTCTAAAAACCCAACCATTTGTATTACAAAAAGCTATGAATCTAACTTCACCAAAATTATCAGTTATCCTTTGTTTAAATGTTCCATTATATTGCATCCAGTTTACTTTTATAGTGATTAGATATTGATTCCATTTCTGCTATATAGTAACTATTAAAATCTTTATATCCTTTATTGTCTTGCTCAAAGTTTCTGAAAAGTATACCTCTTAATCTTTGTGATGGTGTTTTTAGATTGTCTAAATCTGCTTTTAAGTTATCTAATAGTGCAACTTCATCTTTTATAAATGGTTCTTCTTTTATTCCTACATAGCAAAATGCTTGATTAAGTTTAAATAGTTCTGTAAACTCATTAGGGCTTAATTCTTGGCTTCCAAATATTATCTTGATAGTTTTATCCTTTCTTGTAGAAAGTGCTTCTATTTGTCCTGAAATTAGTATCATAAATAAATTGATTTAGTTCCTGACTTATATGCTTGGATATTTTCATTGTAAATAGATTCCATTTGATTGACTATTTCTTTTTTGTCAAATCCATACTCATTACCTTCAGCATGGCTTCCAATATGTTCTGCTTTGCAGTTTCTTACATAGTATGTGCATAATCCTGCTAACCATGTTCTTTGACAATATTCCAAATCAATCTGACCATAAGGATAATACTGCTCATTAAACCTTCCAATTTTATCAATAGTTGTTTTTTTAATTAACCAATTGCTGATTATAAAATCATTCATCAATGGTGGATTGTCCTCACTTAAATGTGATGCAACTATACCTGCATTAGGATATTGTAATAATGCCAATGCTTTTTTATGTAACCAATCTTTTGGTTCTATAATGTCATTTGAAAGATATGCTACTGCATCATACATATCATAGTTTTCTAATCCTTTATTCAAAGCATAAACAATACCTTCCTGGTTAATAAAGTTAGCAACATAAGAATGACCTGCATTTGCAAGATTCTGATAAATAATGTCTAAAGGTCTATTGCCATAAGTTAGGCAGTTAATTAATATTCTCATTTGTTTGGTTTTAAATATTTAGCAGGATTACCTACATACTTTGAATAGGATTCCATGTTTAATGTCTTTGTAATTACTGCACCCATTCCTATCATGCAATTATTAGGTACATTTAACTTTTGATGAATGACTGCATTTAATCCTATATTTGTCTTTGAACCTATTATAGTATGACCACCAACTTTAGCACCACAAGATATGGTAACCCCATTTTCTATTATGCAATCATGTCCAATGTGAGAATGTTTCATTATGTAACAATCATTTCCAATATAAGTTGGGTGCAAACCACCACCATCAATGGAACAGAAACCTGTTATTATAGTTCCTGATTTTATTATCACTCCTTTATTATCTTCTTCATGTGATTTCCATTCAGGATTGGCACCTATAATACAATAAGCACCTATTGTAACATTATCTTCAATAGTTACATTTGGATAAATAATTGCAGTTGGATGTATATTAATCATTGATTTGTGTTTTATACCAGTTATAAATTATGTGTAACATCTCAGCAATACAAGCATTGCATCTATCATTATAATGAAAATATGGGTCATGTACTTTATAAGCATTGACTATTTCATTTCTAATTTCAGGTGTTAAGCCAACAACACTATTTGTATTAATTAAAAAATCATAAAAGTGCTTATGCATTGATAAGGTCTGCAAATGCTTTTCTTCTGATTTCGTTGACATCTTTGATGTTGTACTTTTCAACTGCCCATTGATAGATTTTTTCGCCATATATTTTTATTTGTTCAGGATTATTTATAAAGAAATTAATATGCTTAAACCAATCTTTTTGACTTTCAACCCATAAAACTGGTGCATCTGTATCTATTGAATAAGGTTCAACTTTGCTAACTATTGCAGGAATCTTTTTACTTGCTAATTCTAATATCTTTAAATTTGATTTGCACCCATGCCAATCTGATTTCTCTAATGGTACTAAACCAATATCCCCATACTCATAAAGTTGCATATAGTTATTAGGCATTAGATATGATAATTTCATGTAAGGTAATGACTTATTGAAGGTATATGAATTAACCATTCTATCCCATAATATTTTAGAATTTTCATCTGTATCATTATAACCACCTATAACCATTTTTATCTTGTCTTTGCGCATATTAAGTTTTCTTATTGGAAACTTTAATATCTCTAAATCCTTTTCATGTGAAATAGAACCTGACCAAAATAATCTTATTCTTTCATCTTCTACTTTATCAAGTTGGTACTGGTGATTGCCATAAGGTAATGCATTTGGTAATACCAATACATTTGGATTGATAGATCTTACTTTGTTTGCTAATCTTTCATTTGTGCAGGTAACTAAATCAGCACACTTCATATTATTTATAAGAATAGGAATAAGTTGTTGAAACGCATCATACATAATATGATTAGGTGGCAAATCCCAATCATCATCAATATCCATTACTACTTTGCAATTAAGCATTTCTTTAACCTTTGACCAATCTTTTTCAAGTGAACAGAATCTATTATAGAAAACAATATCCCACCCTTCTGAAAGTAATTCAGGTGTAGGTTCATCAGTTACTATTCCTTTAACATCATTCATGAATCCTAAAGGTATTGTAATCCTATGCCATGCACATCCACTTGGTTGATATCCTAATCCTAATATTTTCATTTATTCATTGTTTATTATTTTGCCCCAAAGTTTTCCTAAAATATACTTTAGTAATTCCCAAACTATGATTATTAATACTATATACATAAATTAGTTTAAAAAATCTTCACCTTTATAATCTTTGTGTTTATCAATGCCATTTGCCCATGATATTGAAATAGGGATTGTAATTATTAAAGTTATTAATATTGCTATCATATTTTTAATTTTTCTTGAATCCAGTTAGCACCTTGAATAAATGCTTCTATTTCATCTTCAATAACATATCTATTAGTTGCTTCAGTTAAGATTTGTTCATCTGATAATTCTATTTCTTTATTGTGCATTTCTTTGGCTTTGTTCAAAATAAAACACCATGTAAATTTATCCTTTGGTGTTTCCCATAATTCATTAAATAAAAATTCAATTGATGTCATAGTTTAAATTTTAATTGTTTTTAGTATTATTAGTAATGTTTTGTTCTTGTTTTGCAAACTGCAAACTATATCTTAATTGTCAGTTTAAACCTTACATATAAGATACAATAAGTGAGTGTGGTGCAGTGCTTTTCATTCCTGCATTTCATCCATACAATCAGATGGTTTTTTCTTTAAACTAACCCTTATCACTTATTTAATTTTATATCCTATAAACCCTGCACCAAATATTGTTGCCAAAAATATACTGATTTCAATATTCATAAAATATAATGCAATTGCAATCCATACTGAAAGACAAGTAACACAATCAAATGGCTTTAATCTTTGAAATGGCTTTAATCCAAATCCTTTTTTAATTGCATTTGGAAACCCTGCAATATTTACAAAATAATAACTAAATAGAAAACTTGCTAATACTTGTATCATGTTTTATCTTTCTGTATTCAGGTGAATAATATTCTTTGCAATCTTGATAACCTGCCTTATATCCTTTCTTATAAGCAAAATCTTCATTTATTAATGATGGCTTCTGTTGTTCTGTATATTCATCCAATAACCTGCAAATCCTTTGCTTTGTAAAATCATCATAGTTTTGATTAAAATACACTTCTAATGCTTTGATAAATTGTTCTTTAGATTGATTCATTGATTTGGTTTTTTAATTGTTTTTTAATGTTTGTTATTACTTGAAATATGTGTGCTTTTGGAATACTATAAAATTTAGCAACTTCACCCATTGAACCTAATTCTACATACTTTGAAAATATAATTGATTCATGTGCTGAAATACTATTTTCTGTTAACTTCTTATCCAGTAGTTCTTGAGCAATATCAACTGATCTAAAATTAATTGCATGATTCTTTGTAAGATATTCTTGCAACTGGTCATCACTTAATTGTTTCCTAAACTTTCTGTAAAAATCATTTGATGTACCTTTAGCCATATTTAACACAATCCTTAAAGCAAAGTAAATCAATTCATTTCTATTGCTCATTTCAATTAACTTATTGCAATCATACTCATATAATGCAATGGCTAATTCTTGTCTTAAATCATCCTGAATTTCAATAGGTTTGATTTTTCCAATCAATTCTTCAATTGCTGGATGCAAGTATATTTTTTCAATATATTCATTGCAATTATTCACAATTTAAAATTAAGATATATTTTTTAATATTTTTAAAATATCTTCAAAATT
>Ga0209401_1002602_pt1 | contig 11636 bp, 10 predicted proteins | sample M_140807_MF_Meta_FD_187318 | JGI IMG/M metagenome (GOLD analysis project Ga0209401, IMG submission 187318) | Freshwater microbial communities from Lake Montjoie, Canada to study carbon cycling - M_140807_MF_MetaG (SPAdes) (version 2) | ecosystem: Environmental > Aquatic > Freshwater > Lake...
GTCCTGATTGCGGAGGAGATGGTGAAATGCTTTCTAACCCTTGTAAAGATTGTAAGGGATCTGGTGCTACTAAGACCAAAAAAAATCTCTCTATTCAAATTCCAAAAGGGGTTGATGATGGAACACAGATAAGATTGTCAGGAAAAGGAGATGCTGGTTATAGAGGCGGGTCTAACGGAGATCTTTATGTATTTATAACACTTGAAAAACATAAGATTTTTCAAAGATCTGAAGAAAATCTATACTATAAATTACCTATATCAATGACCGATGCTGCGCTTGGCGCTGAAATAGAAGTTCCGACAATTGATGGAGGAAAATCAAAAATTAAAATTCCTGCAGGAACCCAGTCTGGAAAACAGTTTAGACTTAAGGGCAAAGGCATGCCTGTCGTAAGGGGGGATCATTACGGAGATCTATATCTAGAAACAAATGTAATAATTCCTGAATCTTTATCAAAAGAACAAAAAGACTTGCTCGAAAAATTTAAATCTTTAGAAGATTTAGATAACAATTCAGAAATAAAAAATTTTGTAAATAAGGCAAAAAAATTCTGGGAAAATATTCGCTAATTTAAAATAAAATTTATTTTAACTGCATATTCAACAAAAGTTAGGTAGAATTATATAAATTAATTAAAAACTTAAATTGAATATTAATAATCTATTAGAAAAAGGAATTTTTTTACATAAGAAAAATTCTTTAGATGAAGCTAAAAAAATTTATAAAGAAATAATTGAGATTGAAAAAGAAAATTTTCAAGCAATGCACTTGTTGGGTGTAATTTTTTTTCAACAAAAGGATTATGATCAAGGCATACAATTCATTGAAAAATCTTTACAGATTAATAATAAAAATTATTCTGCATTAAATAATCTAGGAAACATTTTTTTAGAATTAAAAAAATACCCTGAGGCAATTGAAAAATATAAAAAGGCACTCAATTTAAATAAAAATTATACAGCTGCAATTTATAATCTTGGAAATGTTTATAAAGCTATTTTGAAATATAAAATTGCTTTAGTATATTATTATAAAGCCATTATTTCAGATCCACAATTTTTTGATGCTTATTATGATTATGCTGAACTTTTAGAAAGAACAGGCAGAATAGAAGATGCATTAATATACTATTCCAAGCTATTAGAACTCAGTCCAGGATATCCATACCTTCTTGGGTCTATTGTAAGATCAAAACTTAGTATTTGTCAGTGGAAGTCTTTGGACGAAGAAATAGAAAAAATTAAAAATGATTTATTTAATAAAAAAACAATCAATGCATTTGATATTTTATTTATTACGGACTCCCTTGAGCATCAAACTAAAGCTGTTAAGCAATATTCTGAGGATAAATTTCCATCCGCTGGAAACGTTATAGATCTTAAACAAGAAAATAATAATAGAATCAAAATTGGGTATTACAGTTCAGATTTTTCAAATCATCCCGTAGGTTATTCTATTGTTCAATTATTTGAATTTCATAATAAAGAAAAGTTTGATGTTTATGCTTTTTATTTCGGGAAAAAAAACGATGAGACAACAAAAAAAATATCCAAAGAATGTAAAGAATTTATAGATGTTTCTAATATTTCAGATTTTGAAATAATAAATTTATCTAAAAAAATAGGTATAAATATAGCAATAAATTTAAATGGGTTTACAAGTAATTCTAGAACTAAAATATTTTCCGGTCGCATAAGTCCAATACAAATAAATGCTCTTGGTTACCCTTCAACCATGATGGCGTCCTACATGGACTATATAATTGCTGATCAGGTTGTAATACCTGAAAAAAATCAAAAATTTTTTAAAGAAAAAATAATTTATCTTCCTTCTTTTTACCAAATTAGCAACGACAAAAAAAAAATATCTAATAAGAATTACACTTATAAAGATTTTAATTTGCCGTCAGATAAATTTATTTTTTGTTGTTTTAATAATATTTTAAAAATTAATCCAAATATTTTTAGTTTATGGATGAAGATATTAAAAAAAAATGAGAATAGCGTCTTATGGTTAAAATCAAATAAAACAAATGTTATTAAAAATCTAAAATTAGAAGCAGATAAATCTAAAATACACAGCGATAGAATTATTTTTGCAAATAAATTAGAATCTTCTGAAGATTATCTAGCGAGTTATAAGTTAGCTGATTTATTTTTAGATACATTTCCATATAATGCCCATGTTACTGGATGTGATGCACTATATTCTGGATTGCCAATTTTAACTTTATGTGGAGAAAGTTTTGCTTCAAGGGTAGGCGCTAGTCTGCTAAATACATTGAATATGGATGAATTAATAGCTTACTCTGAGACAGAATATGTAAACAAGGCCTATAATTTATCTATTAACAAAAAAAGAATAGCAGAATTGAAACAAGAGTTGTCAAATCCATTAACTATTTCAAAATTATTTAATTCAAAATTATATGTTGAAAAAATAGAAACAGCTTATATTGAAATTCTTGAAGGATTAAAAAATAAAAATACTCCTAAAAATATTTATATTAAATGAAAACTATTAAAATAACTATTACTGGTGCCATGGGTAGAATGGGTAAGGCTCTAGTTCAAAGATTATCTAAAAAAAAAAAATTAAAACTATTTAGTTTGACCGATATAAAATCTGGTAAGACTATAAATGGAATCAGAACACAAAAAAATAACCTGGACGCCTTTAAAAAAACTGATGTTATTATTGATTTTTCAAGACCCAAGGCTTCTCTTGAAATTTTGAATTATGCAAAAAAATTAAAAAAAAAAGTTGTAATCGGAACAACAGGTTTTACTAAGCAACAAAATAATTTAATTAAAAAATACTCAAAAAAAATTGCTATTTTTAAATCCGGAAACATGAGTTTGGGCATTAATCTTCTGGAATATATTGTTAATATTTTTTCAAAAAAAATTCCTAATGATTATCGCATTGGAATTAACGATGATCATCACAAAAAGAAAATAGATTATCCTTCTGGAACGGCTTTGATGTTAGCAAATGCAGTGTCCAAAGGTAAAAATAAAAACCTAGAAGCAATGAAAGGAAAATTTTTTTTGAATAAAAAAGGTAATCTACAAAAAAATAAAATTAATTTTTTTATTACTAGAAAAGGAAGTACCATTGGAAAACATTCTGTCCTCTTTAATAATAAAATAGAAAATATAGAATTAAAACATGCTGCTTTTTCAAGAGAACTTTTTGCTGATGGGGCCTTAAATGCTGCAATCTGGATAAGCAAAAAAAATAAGGGCTTATTTAATATGCAAGATATGTTTAGCCTGAAATAAATTTTATAAAAACGCTTGAATCTTCTTTAATGCTTCTGAATGAAAATAAAGCCTCTAAACTTATTAAACTTTTAAATAAATCAATAAAGAATCCAAAAACATCTTTAAAATATAGAAGTCAATTTACTTTATTAATTTCCGTTGTTCTTTCTGCGCAATGCACTGACGTTAATGTAAATAACGTTACTAAAAACATATATAAAAAATATTACACTCCTGAACACTTTGTAGAACTTGGAATAAACAAAATAAGAACCCTTATTAAAAGTATAGGACTGTTTAATAATAAGGCTAAAAATTTATACTATTTATCTAAAATTTTATTAGAAAAACATCAAAGTAAAGTTCCAAATAACCTTGAAGATCTAATACTTCTTCCTGGAGTTGGCAGAAAAACAGCAAACGTTGTTTTAAATGAATTATTTAATAAACCAACTATCGCTGTAGATACACATGTTTTCAGGGTTGCTAACCGAACAGGCCTTTCTAATGGAAAAAACCCTGAACAAGTGGAAAATCAACTTCTAAAAATTTTGCCAAAAAAATACATCAAAAAAGCACATCATTTAATACTTTTGCATGGAAGATATATCTGCAAAGCTAGAAATCCATTATGTAAAAAGTGTGTAATCAATAAAGTTTGCCTATACAAAGGAAAAAATGAGTAAAAAAATATTAGGGATAGGCAATGCAATTGTAGATGTACTTGCAAAAGTAGATGATGAATTTTTAATAAAAAGAAATTTAGTAAAGAGTTCTATGAAACTTATTAATAAATCTGAATTTGATGATCTCAAAAATAATATTAAAATTGAAAAAATCGTAGCCGGTGGGTCTGTTGCTAATACCATGTCTGGGATTGCTTATCTAAAAGGAAGCCCTTCTTTTATTGGAAAAGTTAATTCTGATAGTTTTGGAGAAATATATAAAAAAAGTCTTGAGGATATAAATGTAAATTTTTCTTATCTTCAAAAAAATGAAAATTTATCTACAGGCGCTTCTATCATTTTAATTACTCCTGACTCAGAAAGAACTATGTGCACTTATCTTGGGATATCTTCACATCTTTCAGAGGGAGATATAAATGAAAAAAACATCATAAATAATGAATTAATTTTCTTGGAAGGATATCTGTGGGATAAGGGAATAAGTGAAAAAATGTTTAAAAATGCAATCAATATAGCAAAAAAAAATAAAGTAAAAATTGCAATGAGCTTGTCTGATATTTTTTGTGTGGCCAGACATAAAAAGGATTTTTATGGCCTGCTAAAACATGACCTAGACATATTAATAGGTAATGAAAATGAAATAAATGAATTAACAAATCAAAAAAATTTATTAGATTCTATTAATCAATTAAAACAACTTAATAAACTAATAATTATTACAAGGGGTGAAAATGGAAGCTTGGCTATTAAAGATAATGAAATTGTTAATTGTGATAGTGTAAAAGTTGATAAAATAACAGACTTAACTGGTGCTGGGGATTTATTTGCGGCTGGATTTTTAAAAGAATATCTAGAAAAATCTGATATTAAAAAATGTCTAATGACTGGATCGATCCTTGCTTCAAAAATAATTCAAAAAATAGGTGCGCGCTTAGAATAAAATATATTTTTACTGCGCGAGCAAATAATATCTAGAGTTTTTTTCAATAATAAATTTATTATCTTCAAAAATATTATTTATTTTTTTTCTTAATCTGTGCAAATGCGTTTCAAAAGCATGGCTCTCTAAATTTGAATTATGATTCCATATATTTTTTAACAAAAAAGATTTGTCTAAACCATTCTTATTATTTAAAGCGAGTATTAATTCTAATTCTTTTTCTGTAAGTTTGGCCTTTACCCCCTTTTTCATAATAAGTCTTTGGTTTGAATCTATCTCATAACCCTTAATAATAATTTTGGACTTTCTAAAGAAATTATACTTTGTAAGTAAAATATTTAGTATTTCTTTAAGCGAAAGTATTTCTATAGGTAAAATTAAGGATATATGAAAGTCTAATAAACATAGTTTATTTTTTAATAAAAAACTTTTGTTGTTTAATAGAAATACAGTTGGCACATTGTCTAAAAATAATGTCTTTAAGTTTTCCAACTTCAGATTCTCTGCAAATATAATTCTAATGAAAGAGTCTTTAGTATTATACTCGCTAATGATATTTGAACTTACAATATAGTGAAGATCTAATTCTTTAATCAATGTGAAAAAGGAGTCTGATCCAATAATATGAAGATGAATATTGCGCATAAATAACTATATAATATATTTACTATGATTGTTGTAAAAAAAAACAGCTACCTAGAATATAAAAGTCTTAAATTTCGTTGCGCCTTGGGAAAAGCTGGGATTCAAAAAAAAATTAAAGAGGGGGATAATATAACGCCAAAGGGTACTTACAAAATTTTAAGTATTTATTATAGGCAAGACAGAATTAAAAAAATCAATTGCTCAATTAAAAAAATAAAAATTACAAAAAAAATAGGTTGGTGTGATGATTCAAAAAGTAAATATTATAATAAACAAATCAAATTACCTTGCAGGCTTAGTCACGAAATTCTTCATCGAAAAGATCATATTTACGACATTGTTTGTGTTATTAATTATAATATAAATCCAACATTAAAAGGAAAAGGTAGTGCAATTTTTTTGCACGTTTCAAAAAATAAATATCAGAAAACTAAAGGCTGTATAGCTCTAAAAAAAAATCATCTGATACAATTGCTAGCTCTAATTAAGAAAAACACTAAAATAAAAATAATTTAACTATATTATTTAAATATAGCGGAACCAATTCTAAGATAATTAGAGCCAAAATTTAACGCCTCATTATAATCTGAGGACATTCCCATGCTAAGATCATTCAAATTATTATTAATCTTAAGCTGCTGCATCTTTTCAAAAAAAGGGTGAGGATCTAAATTAATTGGAGGAATGCACATCAATCCAATAATATTAAGTTTTAAATCGTTTTTACATAAATTTATAAAGTCTTTTGCGCGAACATATTCAATGCCATTTTTTTGAGCTTCGTTTCCAATATTTATTTGGATAAAATACTTTATTTTTCTTTCAGAATTCAACTCCAATTCAGAAAATTTTTTAGCTAGTTTGTCACTATCAAGTGTGTGAATGAAATCAAATAAAACAAAAGCATCTTTTGCTTTATTAGATTGAAGTTTACCGATAAGATGAAGTTTAATGTCCTTATAATTCTTTAAGACAGGGATCCATTTCTCTTTGGCTTCTTGCACTCTATTTTCACCAAAATGCAAATGTCCATTTTTGATAATAGGAAGAATAGTCTCAATAGATTGATTTTTAGTTACAACAATCAAGTTTTGTTTACCCTTTAATTTATCAACTTCTGCTTTTATAGCTTTATAATTATCTAAAGAATTCATATAAGAAATTACAGTGAAAAATAATAAATTAGATTACTATATATTTATCGAAGAACTAAACGAAAAAATAATAAAAAATATAATAAACCTAAAAAAAACAAAACTAAGATTAAAAATTATTATATTAGATAAAAATCTTCTTATAATTTCAAAATTTGCCAAAAAGAACGGTATTTCTTTTTTTGTTAAAGATGACGTAAAATTGGCAAAACTTCTTAATGCTCAGGGTATATTTTTAACTAATAAAAACAGGATCCTAAGAAACAACATTAAAGAAACAACAAAATTAGAAGTTATTGGATCTGCGCATAATCAACATGAATATTATATAAAAGAAAAACAGAATTGCAGCACTATTATGCTATCGCCAATTTTCTACAATAACAAATATTCTCCTAATAAGATATTATTTGTGCCACGATTTAATTTGATAACGTTAAATTGGAAAAGAAGTATTGCCGCACTAGGAGGTATTAATTTTAAAAATCTAAAACTAGTAAATCTTACAAAATCTAAATCAATAGGACTTAAATCTTTAATTACAAATTAAATAAAAAAAAACCCACCCACAATTAAGTGGGTGGGTTTTTAAATTACGTAGTTTAACTAAGTTTAATTATAAACTTAGAATGCTCCGATAAGTCTTGCTATAACGTGATTCGTATCAGCTCCAGAAACACCACCTTGATCAGTATTTCTACCGTAACCTACTGCTAAGCTAACTGGTCCTAAAGCATATCCAACGTTGATCGCCTTAATTTTTTGATCAATAGTGCTATTGTCTCTTGCTGCTTTTGCCATTAAAAGACCAATTGACAAGTCTTTATTAACTGCATAAGCGGCAGCAAAAGCTGTTTCTGTTATCTCAGATGTTGTATTAGCACTGCTTGTTAACAAAGCTGATGTAGTTTCTTGTTGGTGAATTTTTTTATTAGCACCAACTGTTATATCGCCAAAATTATATTTTACACCATAATTTTTAGCTTCAGCTTTTACAACGTTTGTAGCAGTTACGACGTCATTATTCGCATTTTTGAAATAATGAAGTTGTAAACCTTTAACACCAAGGTCACCTACGAAACCGTATTCATAGGCAGCAGTTGTGTTTGCAACTACATCCTCAGAACCTCCTAAGCCAGCAGTTGCAGAGGCAGCTCCTTGGTCACCCGTACCACCGTTGTTTGGAACATAAAGATAAGAGAATGATCCATATGGAGTTTTTTGTACTAGTGCAGCTCCAAAAGCTTGTCCTGGTTCAGCACCTATACCTTGTTTGAAACGTGTTCCGTTGTTTTTCACACCATTAGTCTGCGACAATTCATTTGGAGTAAATCCAATTAAATTTGTTGCTGAAAAATCTGTGTCGCTTCTCTGGATATGATCTCTAGAGAAAGAAACAGTTGTGCCTGAACTTGCATTTGTTATGTCAATGTAAGTATTTTCATTGAAAAGTGTACCTGTTTGGTTTCCATCATTTTCGATAGAAAATCCAGCAGCGTAATCAAGTCCGCCAAAATTTAATTTTCCTTTAGTTTGAATGTTGATTTGTTGCTCAACACCAAAACCGTAAGAACTGTCAGCAGTTGAAGCTCCTGTAACTGCTCCATCTGTTATTCCTATAGGGCCTTTTTTCATTACGATGTCAGAGTAACTTACTCTTAACTCACCAGTAATTGTAGTTTGTGCTATAGCAGCTGTTGTTAGAACAGAAGCTAAAGCAGTTGTTAACATTAGTTTTTTCATTGTTTTCCTTATTTGTTATTAATTTGTTAATTGAAGTTAATTCTCAATCAACAGTGCTTTTTTATAGTTTTAAGTATATATTTGTTAAAATTTATGCATAATTAAGTTAATTATTTGTAATCTGTGTTATTTTTACAACAGTATTTTTAACTAATTATAATGATAAAAAGCCACTAATTTCAAATTTTTGAAAAATATGTTTAAATATTGCTTTATTTTATTGTTTTTATTGGCTTTTTTAGGTCATTGCGCAAAAATTGATCCAGTAACTGGAGAAAAAGTGCTTGAAGAAACTGATACAAGAAAAAAATCTAGAGAATTTGTTGATAAGCAGGGTGGTCTATTCGGTGAAATTGGAAAAAGTAGTTCTGGAACAAATTTTGAATTTTCAACATCTAATGTTTTGTGGAGAGCAACCCTTAAAAATCTAGATTTTCTTCCACTTGTTAACGCTGACTATTCAGGTGGAGTAATAGTTTATGACTGGTATTCAAATAAAAATGATAAAGAATCGATAAAAATATCAGTAAGATTTTTAAGTAATGAATTAAAATCCTCTTCCGTCTCAGTTGCTGGACATAAAAAAATTTGTGATGATGTAGGTAAATGCTTTATTGAAAAATTGAATAATAAATTTACCGATGAGATCAAAGAATCTGTTATCTCAACAGCAAGACTTCTAAAGATAGAAGACTCAAAAAAAGATACAAAAAAATAGTCGCTTAGTTTTTTAAAATGGAAAATTACAATCCTCTTCCAATTGAAGAAAAGTGGATGAATTTTTTTAAAGATAATGAAGTTTTTAAAACGAAAAAAAATAAAAATAAAAAATTTTATTGTTTAGAAATGTTTCCTTATCCTTCTGGAAACATTCATATGGGCCACGTTCGAAATTATACCCTTGGTGATGTAATAGCTAATTTTAAAAGGCTAAATAATTATAATGTTTTGCATCCCATGGGATGGGATGCTTTTGGTCTGCCTGCAGAGAATGCGGCCATACAAAATAATCTGCATCCTAAAGACTGGACATTAAAAAATATTTCAACAATGAAGTCTCAACTACAGCGACTTGGTCTATCAATAGATTGGGATAAAGAAATTTCCACTTGTGACGCCTCATATTATAAACATCAGCAAATCTTATTTTCTCTTCTTTTTAAAAAAGGAATTGCTTATAAAAAAAAAAGTTATGTAAATTGGGATCCTATCGATAATACAGTTCTCGCAAACGAACAGGTAATTGATGGCAAAGGCTGGAGATCAGGTGCAACTATAGAAAAAAAAGAATTAAATCAATGGTCTTTAAATATTACAAAATATTCTGATCAATTATTAAAATCTCTTGATGATTTAAAAGGCTGGCCAGAAAAAGTAAGGCTGATGCAAAAAAACTGGATTGGAAAATCTTTAGGTTGCGAGATTGATTTTGTTTCAGATTTTAAAAATACTAAAATTAAAATTTTTACTACTCGACCAGATACAATATTTGGAGCTTCGTTTATTGCTATTGCGCCAAATCATCCTTTTACTGAATATTTTAAAAATGAAAAAAATTTTCAAGATTTTAAAGAACTTGCTTTAAAAAATATGGGCACAGAATCATCATTATCTAAAAATGAAAAATTAGGTTTTAAAACGCCATTTTTTGTATCACATCCTTTTGTAAATAAAAAAATTCCAATTTATGTTGCGAATTTTATATTAATGGACTACGGAACCGGAGCTATATTTGGTTGCCCGGCACATGATCAAAGAGACTTAGAGTTTGCTAAGAAATATAATCTAGAAATAATTTCGGTTGTAAGTCCCAATAAGTCTAAATCTATTATCATTAATGATCAGGCATACACAGAAGATGGTTATATTATCAATTCAGATTTTCTTAATGACTTAAGTACAGAAGAGGCAAAAAAAAATATTATTCAAAAAATAGAAGAAAAAAAAATAGGAAACTCTAAAATAATTTATCGTCTTAAAGACTGGGGAATATCCAGACAAAGATATTGGGGATGTCCAATCCCAATTATGTACAGAGAAGATGGTAAAGTTATTTTAGTTCCCGAAAAGGATCTGCCTGTAGAACTTCCTAAAGATATAAATTTTAGTAAACCAGGAAATCCACTAGAAAATCATCCCACATGGAAATATACAAAATGTCCAGAAACTGGAATGAAAGCTATTCGGGAAACTGACACACTTGATACATTTGTAGATTCTTCTTGGTATTTTCTTCGCTTTTGTTCGTCAAAAGAAAACGAAAGACCTTTTAATATAGATGAAGCCAATTACTGGATGCCAGTAGATCAATATATTGGTGGTGTTGAACATGCCATACTTCATCTTCTGTATTCAAGATTTTTTACTTTGGCACTGCAAGATGAATTTAAATTAAAAGTTTCTGAACCTTTTGAAAATCTTTTTACTCAGGGAATGGTATGTCATCCGACTTTTAAAACAGAAAAAGGAAAATGGATTTTTCCAAAAGAAGTTATTGAAAAAGATGGATCTTATTTTTTAGATAATAAAGAAAAAGTTTTAAAAGGAGATAGTCAGGCAATGTCTAAGTCTAAGAAAAACATTGTTGATCCTGATGATATTATTAAGATTTATGGAGCAGATGCTGTAAGATGGTTTATTTTATCAGATAGTCCTCCAGATCGAGATATTCAATGGAGTGACAGTGGAATTCAAGGTGCATTTAAATACATACAAAAAATTTGGCGTGTTTGTGAAAGAATAAAAATTTATAAAAAAGAAAAAGAAGAAACTGATAATAGTTTTTTAATTAAAATAAATATCTTAATAAAAGAAATTACAGAGTGTATTGAAAAATTTCATATTAATGTCGCTGTTGCTAAACTTTATATTTTTTTAAATAATCTTAATGAAGAAATTGACAAAAAAACCTTAAATGAGGAAGACATTATTAATGCTTATAAAAAATATTTAATTATTATATCTGCCTTCATTCCTTATATCGCAAATGAATGTTGGGAAATAATAACTAAAAAAAATGATTTAACATCACAAGAATGGCCAGAAATAAAAAATAATCTAATACAAAAAGATCATTTCGATGTTGTGATTCAAATAAACGGTAAAAAAAGAGCAATAATCAACGCTATTAACAATGAAAATGAAGAAAGTATTTTTAGTAAATCCTTAGCAATTAAAAATATTAAAGTTATATTAGAAG
>Ga0209401_1002604_pt1 | contig 11632 bp, 23 predicted proteins | sample M_140807_MF_Meta_FD_187318 | JGI IMG/M metagenome (GOLD analysis project Ga0209401, IMG submission 187318) | Freshwater microbial communities from Lake Montjoie, Canada to study carbon cycling - M_140807_MF_MetaG (SPAdes) (version 2) | ecosystem: Environmental > Aquatic > Freshwater > Lake...
GAATACGATAAATTATTTTATTTTTTTGATTGCGGAAATTTTTACGATACTGCAAAAAAAATATTTAATTTTTTAAAAAATAATATAGAATATCAAATTGAACCAGATACATTACAAACAGTTGGCACACCTGCTTATATTTTGGCAACAAAAAAAGGTGATTGCAAACATTTTAGTTTGATGTTTGCAGGTTTATTAGACGCGTATAGAAGAAATACAGGGGAAAAATTTGATTTGGCATACAGGTTTGCGGGTTACGATGGATCAAAAACACCAGAACACGTTTTTGTTGTAATTAATCCAAATAGTGAAAATGAAATATGGTGCGACGCAGTACTAGATTATTTAAATGAAAAAAAACAACCTAATTTTTATAAAGATAAAAAAATTCAAAATATGGCACTAATGGCTTTAAGCGGTATAGATAATAAACAACAAGCGCAAGTAAACGGCGTTTTTGATTTTTTAAAACCATCAGGCGGCGGAGCAGGTGGAAACGGGGTAGTAAATGTTTTAACATCTGCATCAAGTGCCATTCCTGTTTTTGGCGGTACAATATCAAGTTTTTTAACTTTAATAGGGCCGTTAATTAAGGGACATAGTGAAAATTGGATTTTTGATACTAGCTTTGCTTCTGGAGATTATGATAAAGCTATGGGAATAGCTTTTAAATGGTATAAAGATTTTGGATTAAGTCCAAAGTCGGCTAATCCAAAACTTTGGTGGGGAGTTGGCACAAAGGATGGGATTGAAAAATCAGTACCGCAACCATTTATTGATATTAAAAGAATGGAATGGTTACCAGCAATTTGGGAAAAAACAAAAAATAGTGATTTAGCTTTTATAATAAATGAAGCGGTATCGTCTGGCTATTTAGATCAAAAATATTTTATTAATAGCAAAAATGAAATGAAACCAGAACCAGGTGCATTAACAAATTTATTTGGCGGTGAAGACGGTAAAAGTGGAGGATATACAATACCGTTAATTATAGGCGGTGCCGCCGTAATAGCTTTTTTAATATTTAAAAAGAAAAAATAATGACTGCTTTACAATCAATAATAAAAGAGGCTAAAAGTTTACGGGCTAAATATCCTAAACGTTTTACAAAGTGGACAGATTACGTTAAACAGGCATCGGCTATTTATGCTTCAAAACATAAGGGAAAAAGTCCAGTTGGAAAAAAGAAAGCTACAAAAAAAATAATTAAAAAGAAAAAAGTTAAAAAAAGAATAGTTAAAAAAACTATTTCAAAAAAACCTACTGAAAAAATTATTTTAAAAAAAGTTCACGCCGCCAAAACAACGTCAAAAAATTTATATAATAAATTAGATAAATTGGATGAAGCGCAACACGCCCATATGGCAAAAAAAATTGGTAATATAAAAGATATTACTTTTCAACATTTGCAACAAATTTTAAGAAAAATTGAAATGAATGATAATTATATTAATTCAATTCAAAGATTATTAAAAGAAAAAAAATACAGTCCGTTGCAAAAAAATTCTTTTAAAAAAAGTATGAAAGATTATCAACTTTACAATAAAGAATTAAAAATACAAAAGACAGAATTAAAAAAACTACTTTAATCTTTTTCACCTTTATTAATAATTAAAAAAATAAAAAATGGCTCGTAGAAAAAAACACACAAAAAAACATACTACTCACCGTAGACGTTCAAAAAGAATGGGTGCAGTAGCTATGAAGGGCGGATTGTCATCTGCTTTATTTACCATCGTTGGTGGCGTAGCTGCTAGATTTGTATCTAACACAATTAACGGCACTACTTTAAATGATTCATACAAAAAGTATGTTGCATCAGTTGCGCCAATTGCAGTTGGTTTATTCTTACCTAAATTTATCAAATCTGATATGGGTAAAGCTTTGGGTAACGGTATGATTGCGGTTGGTGGATTAGGTTTAGTTCAATCAACTGGCGTTTTATCTGGTATGCCAGTAATTGCAAAACGTTATATGGGTTTAGCACCTAGCACAAATAATCCACGCGGAGTTGTTGCAGGTATGGACAATATGAATTACGCAATGGACACGCGCAGCGCAGCCGTTTTGTGCGGATAATAAAATTATTACAAAAATTTACAAACATTAAAAATTTAAAAAAATGATTAATAGTATTTCAGCTCGTTTGACTTTTGAAAATGCAAGGTCTTTCGTTCAATCTCAAGGATATGACGTAAGTCAAGCCGTATTAACCCAGTCTTATGTAAGATCAGAGGTTGCAATATCGTCAAGTGTTACAAATTATCGTTTGCCAATTGTTATCACTGATAATTCAAGTACAATTTTTAACACAATGCGTCCAGTTAACCTTCAAGACGTTCACGTTGTTAGTAGTTTATTTATTGGCTTAGCGGTACCTAGTAGTGCAACGGATGCAGCTTATCCAGTTTTATCTTATCCATCTACTGCAACAGGTCAATTGTCAACTGCAAACGCGGATGCGGCTTTGACTTTGTACAATGGTTTTTTCACAATGCAAGTTAACAATCAAAACGTTTTACCTGCTTGGGATATTTTAAGACATTATTATGTACCACAAACACAGGGTGGAGTTGGTATAACTGCTCAAACAGTTTTTCCAATTGACCAATGGGATGCAGGTGATGCAGGTTTCTATCCAGTTGAACCAAACATTTTATTAAATGGTGGTGCCAATATAGTTGCTAGTATTGTGCTTCCTGCTGCTATTTCTAGCGTTGCTTCAAATAGCCGTATAGTTGCAATTTTCCGAACTATTCTTTGCCAAAACGTTACAAGCGTAAAATAAAAAGACGATCCCAATCGCCACCTTGCCAGGTGGGTGCAAACGCCTGGCTTTTTTTAATTTTTAAAAAAAAACAATTATGCCACTCTTAAATAGGTTTGAGTCAGTTGAATGTTTGATCCCAAACGGATCCACGAATACCAGATACTACCTCCCAAATTTGCCAAATTTGGCAAATGCAATGGTGCAAAATATACAATTTTATACGCCTGGAACATTAAGCGCGTCACCAAATAGCGGTAGTACAATGGTAACCGAGGCAGATATGAAAAAAAGTTTTATAACTTTATATAGTGGAGATTTGCAGTTAATTTATAACGCGCCTTTATTTGCGTTTGCAAACATTATTAATTCCGCAAGTAATCCATATACAAACAGTTTACCAGACATTAATAATATGGTTATATCTTGGACAAAAAGTTTTATTTCTTTGTCAAGTGCGCCAGCTACAACCAATTGCGTTTATGCTTTTGGAGTTTATTACAAATTATAATACAATTAAAAATGGCAGTATTTAAACCCGAGTTACATAGGTTAGAAGATGTACTAGATTATTACGAAAATAGTCCCGCAACGCACTACAAAATATTTGCAGGAACCAGTCCGAAGGTTGAATATTGCCGTTTTTATTTTGATGAAGATGAAAAAGAAATTGGATTGCAAAAATTGTCTGAAGCTTTAAGGGCCATACAACAAAACGTTGACAATACAAACCCTTACATTTTGCAATTAATTGAAAAAAAGAAAGTTGCTAGGGGAAAAGATGCCGAAAGTTTAACGCAAATAGTTTTCCAATTAAATAAGGCCGAAAGGTATTTGCCAATGATGGCAGGTATGCAGCAACAACAACCAAATGAAAATTTTAGCCGTTTATTAGAAAAAATGATTGAAGGGCAAAATTTAATTATATCTAAGTTAAGCGCGGACGATTTTAACGATGAGGTAGAAGAAGAAAAACCGAAAGGGTTTGGGGCCATATTAGAAAACGAACAATTTCAACAAATGGCAATTGGGGCCTTGGGATTAATAATAAATAGATTTGCGGGTTCTGGATCAATGACACCAACCGTAACGGCTTTGGCAGGTATTCCAGACGATCAGCAAAAGAAAGCTTTACAAGCAATTGAAATTTTAAGTACTAAGGATGCAAATTACGGTGATCATTTGTACTATTTGGCTAATATTGACGATAGTACTTATAAGATGCTTTTGGGGTTTATGAAATAAATAATTTATGGCAATAAGTCAAGAAAATAAAAAGTTATTAACAACGGCGGGAATAGTGGTCGCAGCTTACTTAATAGTAATTAGGCCATTATTTCAAAGTTTGGGTATAACCAAAACAGATGCAGAAATAGCCAAAGAAAAGTCCGATGCCGCAAATATTAGTGACATTGAAAAAAATTTAAATGCTCGTGGCATTGATTTAACAAAAAGTAAAGCCGAATGGGATCAAATAGCGGATACTATTTATAATGATTTAAGATTTAGCGCACTAGCAGACAACAAAGCGGATGCAGGGTACCAGGTATCTAGGGTAAAAAATGATGCCGATATGATTTATTTAATTAAAACTTTTGGTAAAAGGCAAGAGTATCTTTTTGGAATCCCTAGCGGTTCGTTAATGGGTTTGACTGAATTTATTACAAGTAATTTAGATAGAAGTAATATCGATTTAATTAATGATAATTATAGCCGTAAAGGAATGAAATTTAAATTTTAACAATGAAAAATAAAAATTATTTAATTATTGGGGCCGTAATTTTAGCAGCGTTTTTTTTCTTTAAAAAGAAAAAAACAGTTACAATATTGCCACCACCACCACCACAGGGCGGCGGAGATTTACACCCAATTGATATGATTGCGGATAAATTTACTTATCCTAATGGAATATACGAAGGAATGAGAGCACAGGGTTTTGATACACAGTATTTAATACAGGACGGTAAAAAGTTTGGTATTACATTTCAGCAATGGCAGGAAAGAGGATTTGATTCTGGAATAGTAGTAGATCAATCAATTTTAAATTTAATACCCGACGGTGGTTTATATAATAACGGCTTATAATGAAAAAAAAGGGATATATAACAGTTGCGTTATTATTGTTAGGGGTTTATTTATTTGCTAAAAATAAAAAAGCTAAAAGCAAAGTAATTGTTACGGAACCAGGCAAAATAAATGCTTATTCTACACCAGGTAGTACAGTTTATCAATATGATTTGTCAACACCTATTTACACCTTTAAAAATGAAATTAAATTGGGGGTAATAGAATATGATCAAGATTTGCCGTACACAAAAGTAACATTTACGGCAAACAATACAGTTAAAACAGGGTATATATACAATAACGACATAATTTATAAATAATGAAAACTAGCGAATATTTAATTTACGGTACTATAATTTTTCTTTTGTATAAATTATATAAAAATACCCAACCTGGTGGAGATATGGACAAAGCAACTAACATAAAAAATTTGCCTGTTATTAATTTTCCGCCATTTGCAACGGTAACGCCAACGTATTGGAATACAACGCAAGTTCAACCAACACCAGGCGAAGTGTTAAGCCCAGAACAATTAAAATTTTATAACGCTAAAATGAAAAAATCTTTAAAAAATTCTTATACTTGTTAATTATGACAAAATACACACCCGTTTTTATTGCATACAATACGGCACAATCTATTCCAACGGATTGCAATAGTATTATTTTTATAAATTTAGGAACTAGCAACGCGGTAATTGAAAATATTACTTTGGCGCCATCACAAAGCTTTGTGATTGATGGTAATGAAAATGAGGAAACAAATGTAACGTTGCAAATTAATTTTACTGGCGGTGGCCAAAACAATTTAGTAGTAGTTAAAAAAATATTTTAATATATGGGTTTTTCATATAACGTTAATGTACTTAATCAAAAGGGATCCCCTGCATTATATACGGATACTTTTGCAAATAGGCCCGCCGCAGGTTATGCGGGTAGGTTATTTATTGCAAACGATACAAGTGCAATATATGAAGATACGGGGACGGCCTGGGTATTAATAGCGAATGTAAGCAGCGGCGCGGGAACTTTGCAACAAGTTACAACCAACGGCAATACTTCAAACGTAGGTATATCAGTAACGGCGGGCGGAATAAGTACAAACAGTTTAACCGATACGGCGCTTACTTTGGGATCAGTATTGTTTGCAGGTGCGGCGGGATTGGTTACACAAGACAACGCGGCGTTTTATTGGGATGATACAAATAACAGATTGGGAATAAATACAGTTACGCCGTCTAATACTTTAGATATTCATTTTGCGGGTACTGGTGCAAGTGTTGGAATTAATAATACGGCAGGGAATCCATCAACTATTGTTTTTGCAAATTCAGGAACTAATAAATGGCGTATAGGTAATTCAAGTGCAAATAATTTTGAATTTTACAATAACGCTTTGGCATCAAATGCCGTTTCTATTAGTACTGCAAGCAATTCAGTTTCTTTTTTAGCAAGTATTAAAATTCAACAAGGTGCTGGTTTTGCTGGTGTTGCTGGATATAATGGAATAGGATGTGATAGCGGTGGTTTCTTTTTTGAATTAGGTACATCAACAAATAATCCATATTTTAATTTTATTGGGTTATCGGCTGCAAGAACTTATACTTATCCTGACGCTTCAGGTACTTTGTCGTTAACATCTGATTTATCGGCTTATTTACCATTATCGGGTGGAACTTTAACAGGTACTTTAAATGGTACAAATTTATCTTTAACTGGTTATTTAACTGGAAGTGGTTCTAATCCTGGAGGATTAGGAGGAAGTAGATATTTAATAGATTATTCTGGAGGTTATTCAAGGTTTTTTTCTTATGGTATTAATACTTCAACAAATGGAGGTATAATATTTAATACACAAAGAAGTAACGGCACAAATTCAATAGATGCGGTCGCAATTGTTCCAAGTGGAAATTTTTTAATAAATTCAATTGTTGACGATACAATAAATAAATTGCAAGTAAACGGAAACGCTAAAGTAACAAAAATTACAAGTTTAGAAGATAATTTTACTACAATTGCAAGCGGTGTAACTGCAACTTTATTTACAGTTGCGGCAAGTCAAATGTACCTTTGTTATGTTACACAGGGAGCAACTTCGGTACAAGTTACTTTTACAGTATCGGTAGCAGAAGGAAGCGGAACGGCAATAATAGGGGTACTTTCAACAAGTGGGGCAACATTAGTTATAAGCGCAAGCGGTTTAAATGTACAAGCAACAAACGGAGCAGCTCCAACAATTACTGCAAAAACTACATATATAAGAATTAAATAAAAAATATGAAAAAAGAGGAAGCTTTGCAAATTATTAAAAGTTTAATAGACGCAAGTATTAAAAAAGGAGTTTTTGAAAATATAGATACTGCAATTAAAATAAGCGAAGCATTCAATTTGATTTGTAACGAAATACTAGAAAATAAATAATTATGAAACAAATACAACCCGTAATATTTCCGTTAAATTTAGGAACTGCAACAATTTTAAATTGTGTAGGATCAGATAATTTTAGCACAAGCGTTACAATATATTATCAATTATTAACTGAAACAAATACACAGTTACAAAGTGGTAATTTGCTTATGAGTGGTTTTGATTATGACGCGTATAACACAAGCCCAGACGGAAACGAATTTATATACAATTGGACGGCTCAACAAATTGGAGTTACATTAATTTAATATGGATATTAATTTGGAAAATTTATTTTATATAGGATCATTTGTAGGTACTATTATTTTTATAGGATCATTTTACGGTACTACTAAAAAAAAATTATCAGAAATAGAGGTCGATATGAAAGAGATAAAATCAGATCGTATCGATATTATAGACAAATTAGCCAGGATAGAAACTAAATTGGATTACTTAAATAAAGAAAAATGAATAACTGGAAAACAACACTCGGGGGGGTACTAGCTGCAAGTGCGGAAGTAATACCCGTAAATACAGGCATACAGGGATTAATTAGATCAATTGGCTTACTATTATTAGGATGGGCCGCAAAGGATCATACAAAGAGTTTAAATGACTTATCAAAATAAAGTAATCTTATTAATTTTAGGAATTTTGGGTATTACTGCAATTACAAAAGGCGGAAGCTTATCTAGTGCTTTAAATTTTATTAAAAAAGTGGAAGGGGGCCTTTATTTAAAAGCTTACCAGGATAGTGGGGGCGTATGGACAATAGGTTGGGGTTCTACATATGATTTTGATAAACAAAGGAAAGTGCAGCAAGGCGATGTTATAACCGAAGCACAGGCCCAAAAATGGCTAGATATGGAAACGTCGCAAAATGCCAAAGATATTGACAGTCTGGTAACAGTTCCTTTAACTAATAATCAAAAAAATTCCCTTGTATCTTTTGTGTACAATGTGGGAATAAGTGCTTTTAAAGCTTCGTCAATGCTAAGATTATTAAATAGCGGCGCAGATAAAAATACAGTTGCGGCCCAGTTTGATAGATGGGTTTATGACAATGGAGTAAAAGTAAAAGGATTAATTAATAGGAGAAACGCAGAAAAAAAGTTATTTTTGTCGTGATTTTGTTTTAAGAAGGATTTTCATAGATTTAAACAGGGTGTTTCTACACTCTGTTTTTTTTTGTAAAAAATTTGGTAATATCAAATTAATTATATAATCTTTGTTTATTCTTAATCTTAAAACAAATCAAAATGATCAAAGCAACATTTCGCTTTTTCTACGGAAGCGACGACAAACGTACATTGTACAGTTACACAATTGAATTAAATTCATTATTTTTTACGGCCGCATTTGTTGAAAGTAATAACATAGTTACTTTTTTACAGGTTGCAGGATGCGACATTTTAGATGTTAAATTAACTGAATGGCCTAACTAGGCCTATTTTTTTACCTTAAAATTTAAATTTATGGATTACTTCGCTTACAAGGGTTACACTATTATTTTTTATCCAAAAAGAAAAATGTATGTTATACACCCGTTTAACCAGGAATATAAATCATTAAAAAGTGCAAAGGCCTGGATTGAATATTTAATTAAATAATTTTAAAAAAAAATTTATGAAAAGAGATTTAATACTATTTATTATTATGATTATTTTGGCCTTATTAGCAGACAGTTTAATAAACTTTTGATGATAGATAACCCAATTTACATTGAGTTATTAAAAAACGCCTATAAACGCGGATATGAACCCCCTAAAGAGCAAATATTATTATCTATACAAGGCCAAAATGTAGGTAGTATTCAGAATTATGTTATAATATCTGGTTTGCCCAAAAGTGGCAAATCTACTTTTACAACTTCAATTGTAGCAAGTAGCTTTGGCGTTTATGATATTTTTGGAATGAAGCTCAAAACGTTACCAGGGCGCAATAAAATTCTTTACATTGATACTGAAAGCAGCGAATATGATTTTTATAAACATATGAACCGTATTAAAGATGTTGGAGATATTAACGAATTACCCACATTTTTTGATAGTTTTTGTTTGCGTAAAGAAAATTCAAAAACTATTAAATTAATGATCCAGGCGTACATTGAAAATACGCCAGAGTGTAGCATTATTATTATTGACGGTTTGTTAGATATTGTTGTAAATTATAACGACGAAGTAGAGTGTAGGCAATGTGTTGATTGGATAAAAGAAATTACCACAGTACACAATTTGTTATTGATTGGCATATTGCATACAGGCAAAAATGAAGGCAAAACATTGGGGCACTTGGGATCAAATACAGATCGGTGGGCGCAAAGTACTTTGAGCGTTAAAAAAGAGGAAAACGGATCTTTTATTTTGGAACCTAAATTTTTGCGATCGTCGGGCGGTTTTAAGCCCATAGAGATACAATATTCTATTGACGACAATAAGTTTATACAAATTAATTCTTTGCCCGTAAACGACGTTAAAATAAAGCATTTTAGCAATTACACAGACCAGGAACACAATAATATTTTAAACATTATTTTTGAAAAACAAAAATATTTTAAGTACGAAAATTTAATAACTGAAATATCAAAAATTGAAAATAGAGGTATTAATTTTAGTAAAAGTTATTTAAAGTTTTTTAGAGATAAAAATTACATTTCAAAAAATACTCAAAACGAATATTTTGATTATAGAAAACAATTTTAAAAATTAATTTATGATTAAAGGATTAATAAAAATTTGCCCAGATCCTCATTGTGAATCAATATTTCACAATATTCCTAAAACACATACAAAGTGCATAAATTGCAATGGCAATGTAATAATTATTAATGAAAAAACTTATTGGAAAAAATTTGCTTTAAATTGGTTTCAATACGATTTTTTAACTGGCGAATATTTAAGACCAGAAAAAAAAATTAAACAATTAACTTTATTTTAAAAATAAAAAAAATGCAAAATGATAAAGAAATTCAAAATGATGATGCTTTTTATTTTAATAAAATCATCCTGGGAGATAGAAAGATTAAAAAAGAAACTAAAGATCAAAAAAGGGAAAGAGTGAGAATAAGAATGTTAACAATTCTTAACAGTATTGAAAAAAATTTACGCAAAAAATAACCATAAAACGCCCCGCCCTATTGTTTTAATGACGGGGCATTTTTATGGTTTAAACCAAATAATAAGTAAACTTTTAACCTTTTTCAAAACAAAAATAATAAAATTATGCTAACTACCAAATATTTTACTGCAATTTTTTTTGATCAGCAAAAAAAAGCTTACAAATATCGTAACATTAAAAACGATATTAGATCGCTGCAATCCTTTACGGCATTTGCTTTAAGCAAAAAAGCAATAGAGATAAATTTTTATTGCAAAGAGTCAAAAAATTTTTCTCATAAAATCTTTTTAAAAGGTGAAAAAGATTAAAATTTAAATATATACTTTTTTATTAATAACACCCTAATTTTTAGGGTTTTTTTATGTCTAATTTTCTTTAAATTTTAGGGTATATTTTGGTACGGAACGGGTACGGAACGGGTGGAACGGGCCCCCCCCTAAAGGGGGGCCCGTTACTATTCACCCGTTCCGCACACATACCCGTCGAAAAAAAAAATATTTGTTGGTTTGATTTTTTTTTGTAGTTTTGGTCAACCTTTTTCAATTTTATCAATTTTTAATTTTTTTTTAATGTCAAAAAATTTAATTTTTATCGGTTTGGCTTTCCTGGGATGGCTTGGCTACAAAAAATATATTTTGGCACAAAAAATAAATATTTCTTTAAAAAATATCGGCTTTAACGGTGGGAATTTTTTAAACCCAATTGTTAACGTCCAGTTAGAAGTTGAAAACCCGACCAACACAACGGCCGACGTACAAAAAATATCCGCAGAAATTTTACTACAAAATAAAGTTGTCGGTACTGTTTACCAGGATATTAACAAAACAATTTTAGCAAATCAAAAAACGGTTATTGGTTTTGATGTTAATTTAAAGTTGCAAGATGCTGCAATTATTTTAATAAAAAATAAATTTAAAAATCAAATTATTGAATTGAAAGGTAATTTAATAGTTGACTTTGTTTACTTTCCATTAAATTTTCAAATTCAATTACCCTAAATGAATTTATTGGCGCAATTAGATAGTTTTAAAAACAATCAAAAAATACTTAGTTATGATCAATCAACCAATGATATAATTAACGCCATTTTAAAGCAACACAATAAAAGTTTAAAAGAATACGATAAATTATTTTATTTTTTTGATTGCGGAAATTTTTACGATACTGCAAAAAAAATATTTAATTTTTTAAAAAATAATATAGAATATCAAATTGAACCAGATACATTACAAACAGTTGGCACACCTGCTTATATTTTGGCAACAAAAAAAGG
>Ga0209401_1002605_pt1 | contig 11626 bp, 11 predicted proteins | sample M_140807_MF_Meta_FD_187318 | JGI IMG/M metagenome (GOLD analysis project Ga0209401, IMG submission 187318) | Freshwater microbial communities from Lake Montjoie, Canada to study carbon cycling - M_140807_MF_MetaG (SPAdes) (version 2) | ecosystem: Environmental > Aquatic > Freshwater > Lake...
CGGCTAAGGCGACAAGTCTGTTGACACGGCTGGTACTCGCGGCGGCCGCCATGATCGCGCTCGGCTATCCGGGCGAGGTGATCGCCGACCCGAATCGGTGGACCGAGCGGGTCATATGGGGTGGTCTCTCGTCGATTCCATTCTTTTACATTCTCTACGTGCTCTGGACGGAACTGACGAACTCTCTCGAGACCCAGCCACCCGCGGCCCGCAAACTCCTCGAGATCGCCCGGTTGGTGATTGTGATCACGTGGGCGGTCTACCCGATCGCGTATGCCCTCGGTGGCACGGAAGCTGCCCTGGCTGCGAAGGCCGGGACCGCGAGTGCCGCCAGTGGCGTCGTGGGTGCCAATGGTGTCGTCGGTCTGCAGATTGGATACGCGATTGCTGACATGACCGCCAAGGCGGGCTTCGGGGTGCTGATCTATCTCATCGCCAAGTCCAAGAGCACGAAGACTGCAGAGGCGTAAGACCGCCGTCTGAGTGTTGGAATCCTCTGCGGAAGAAAAGTGTTTTCATGCACGCGGCCTCGGTAATCGTGCTCTGTTGGGCGATGATCGGGGCCGCGTGCTTTTTTTCTCAGGCCATGGTTGGCGTCACCGCCGGCGTTTTGGCGGTTCTCGTCGCGGTGATCGGCCTGCCGCACGGCGCGGCCGATCATCGCTTTGCCAAGCCGCGGCTTGAACCGGTTCTGGGGATGGTGTGGTTGCCGGTGTTTCTGGCTGGGTATGTGGCGATTGCGGTGCTGGTCGTGTGCGGCTGGTTCGTGGCACCGGCCGCCACGGTGGTCGTATTTTTTCTCGCTTCGGCTTGGCACTTCGGCCAGGAAGAGCCGCGCTTTCCGGTCGGTCCGCGCGGTCTGCGGGCGGTGTTCCGATTCGCCCGTGGAGGTCTCGTGATTTGGACGCCTCTGGTGTTTCACGCCGAAGACGTCGCCGCCGTCCTTGGCCTTGTCGCACCGGGAGGCTCGAGCCCAGCCATCCAGGATGCCACCAGCCTGCTGACGGCCTGCTCGTGGATCATGCTGTCGCTCGCGGCGGCCGCTTGGACGCTCCAGGGCTTGGCGGCAACCGCGCGGACCGGGCAAAGGCGGCGGGTGTTGCTCGCCGACAATGCGCTGGTGGCGTCGCTGGTGGTGCTCTTCGCCGTCGCGAGTCCGCTGGTGAGCTTCCCGGTCTATTTCTGTGGCTGGCATTCGGCGCGGGGCCTTGAGCGACTCCGTCGGGAGCTCGGAGAGAGCTGGCCGGAATTAGCCCGCAGCCTCGCCCCTTTGACGGCGGGGGCGATCGCTGTGGTCGGGCTGGCCGCGTGGCTCGTGCTCGGGGGGGCGGACTGGAATGGCACGCTCATCCGGGCGACCTTTGTCGGCTTGAGCGCCGTGGCCGTGCCGCATCTGCTCCTCCACGGCGTCGCCCCGCTGTGCGAGCCGTCCGACCGGCGGCGGACCCAGTCGCTGCCCATGAAGCCCCGCATGACCCTGGGGAGCCCCTCGTGACATCGGCTCCGGAGTTCGACTACTGCATTGTGGGCGGCGGTCTTCAAGGCTGTCTTTTGGCCCATGCTCTGGCCTGGTACAGGCCAGAAGCGACCGTCTTGCTCCTCGAACGGGCCGACGAACTGTGCGGCAATCACACCTGGTCTTTTCACGAGACAGACATCGCCGAGGAGGCGAGAAGCTGGTTCGACCCGCTGGTGACCCACCGTTGGCCCGGCTATCGCGTCCGGTTTCCCACGCTGTTGCGGCGGGTTGCAATCGCCTACGCGACGATCACGTCCGACCGTCTCCGCGAGGCGACGCTGTCGCTCGCGGGCGGAGCGGGGAGCGCAGCTCGCCCCGGCCGATTCGTCGTTCGCACAGGTGTGTCGTGCGAGATCCTCTCGCTGTCCACGGTGAGGCTCGGCGGGACCGCCGACGTGTCCTGCCGCGCTGTTCTCGACTGTCGCGGGCGGGCGGAGGCAGGGTCGCCGGGTGGAGCCGGCTATCAAACCTTCATCGGACATGAGTATCAGACTTCTCGGCGCTGGCCGGCAGCGGAGCCGACGGTCATGGATGTCCCGCTCGACCAGGCCGCGGGCTTCGAGTTTCTTTACGAACTCCCGCTCGGTCCTGATCGGGTGCTCCTGGAGTACACCCGGTTCCACGAGGAGCCGGCCTGTGACACATCGCGGGCGGCTGCACTGATCTCCGGTCGGCTCACCGAGGCCGACGCAGGATCGGCGAAGCTGATGAGAACTGAGCAGGGGTGTCTTCCGATGCCCTTTACCGCCGCAGCCAGGCGCGAGGGGCCGTCGCCAGCCGGCGGTTATGCCGGCGGCTGGTACCACGCCGCCACGGGATACTCAATGCCGCTGGCCGTTCGCTTCGCAGAGATCGTCGCTCAGGCTGGCCCGGACCGGGTCGCCGCGGAGGTCGCCTCCGCGGCCGCGGAGGACCGGCTGCGGCGAGGATTCGCCCGCTTTCTCAACCGGCTGCTGTTTTGCCTGGTCAGGCCCGCACACCGTTGGAAGATCTTCCAGCGGTTCTATCGTGTCCTGCCGGAAGCGCGAATCGCCCGGTTTTATGCCCATCGCTTCACGTTCACTGATGCGGCTCGGATCATGATCGGCTGGCCGCCCATCGGCCTGGCGCCGATTCGGTTCGCGAGGTCGTTTGTCTCAATCCCGGGACCGCTGCCGACATGACTCACAATCTCCTCGGCTTCGCTGGCGCGACGCACCACACCACCCGCACGGGGCACGGCTGGTCCAAGGCCCTCCAACTCGCCCCCGACCTCTATCCCGGTGTGGGCGGCAAGCGGCTCCGGGGCACCCTGCTCGAGCAGGCCTACGCGTTCGCCGGCGGCCGTTGCGCGGCTCCCACGCTGATGGTCGATGCGATCGAGCTCTTGCACGCCGGTTCGCTCGTGATTGACGACTTCGAAGACGACTCGCTCACTCGCCGCGGCCAACCGGCGCTCCACCAGGTGATCGGGCCGGCTCGGGCCGTCAATGCGGGCAACTGGATGTATTTCCGCGCTCTGGAGCTCGCTGCGGCCGCCTTGGACGAACCCGCCCGTTCGGCGGCGCTCGTGGGGAGGTTCATCACGGTGGCACGGCAGTGTCACGAGGGTCAGGCGATCGATCTGGCCACGCGGATCGACGAGGTCACGCCGCGGCAAGCCCGGGTCACGGCGCTGGCGATCTCGCGGTGGAAGACCGGCCGCCTCGCTTCACTGGCCGCGTGGTGTGGGGCCCACGCCGCCGCCGGAGACCCGCAGACGCTGAAAGCGGTGGCCGCCTTCGGCTGCCGGATGGGGATCTGCCTGCAGATGAAAAACGACCTCGACGAGCTCTGCGAACTGCTCGATGGTTCAGATCGGTGCGACGATCTTCGCAACCGCCGCGTCACCTGGCCCTGGGCCTGGGCCGCGAGCGAGCTGTCGGTTCGGGAGTTCGCAGCTTGGCAACGCCGGCTGCGGCAAGCGGAAGAGCAGCGGGCAGAGTTCCGCCCGCTCGCCAAGGATCTGCTCGACGCGACCCACCGCCGAGCGGCGGCGGAGATCAACGCCCGGCTCGACCGGGCCGTCGACAGGCTCACCGCCGCCTCGGACGTAGCCCCTCAAGCCGGGCCGCTGGCGGCGATCTGCGACGCCCTGCGGGTCGCCAACGAGCCGACGACGACGGAGGCTCTGCCGTGAACACTTCGACCGTTGCAGGGTGGCGTCCGCCGCGGTCAGGCACAGGCTTGCACCGCCGAGCGGCCGTGATCGGGAGCGGTTTTGGCGGCCTCGCCGCTGCCATCCGTCTCCAGTCGATGGGCTTCGAAACGGTCTGCTACGAGGCCCACGACCAGCCTGGAGGCCGGGCTGCGGTCTACGAGGATGGCGGTTACATCTTCGATGCCGGGCCGACCGTGATCACCGCCCCGCACTGCTTGGAGGAGCTCTTCGAGCTCTCTGGTAGACGGATGGCCGACTTTGTCCGCCTGTTGCCGGTGACCCCCCTCTACCGGCTTCAGTGGCGCGACGGCGTGGCCTTCGATTATGTCGCCGACGAGGCGGGGTTGATCGAACAGGTCCGGCGCGTGAACCCCGCCGATGTGGAAGGCTACCGTCGCTTCGCCGACTATGCCCGACAGGTGTTTGCCAAGGGGTACGAGGAGCTTGGCGCTGTCCCCTTCCTGCACTTCACGGACATGATCCGAGCTGCCCCGCAGCTGGCCCGCCTGCGGGCCGACCGGAGCGTTTACGCGGCCGTTTCACGATTTGTCAAAGACGAGCACCTCCGGCAGGCGTTCAGCTTTCACCCCCTGCTCGTCGGCGGGAATCCGCTGGAGACGAGCTCCATCTACACGCTGATCCACTGGATCGAGCGGAAGTGGGGCGTGTTCTTTCCCGAAGGGGGCACAGGCGCGCTCGTCCGCGGTCTCGTGCGGCTCTTCCACGACCTCGGCGGAACGCTCCGACTTGCAGCTCCGGTCGATCGAGTCACGCTCGAGGCTGCCGGCAACGCGACTCGGCACGTCATCCATGCCGCCGGCGGGCCGCCGGAGATGTTCGATGTCGTCGTCTCAAACGCCGACGTCCACCATACCTACGCGACGCTCTACCGCGGGGTCGCCGCAGCCGGCCGCCGGCAGCGGCGGCTGGAGCGAATGACCTGGTCGATGTCGCTCTTTGTGCTGTACTTCGGCACCAACCGACGGTACCCGCACCTGGCCCACCATACGATCCTGTTCGCGTCGCGGTTTCAGGGGCTTTTGCGAGAGATTTTCCACGGCCATCGCCTGCCCGCCGACTTCAGCCTTTATCTCCATGCCCCCACGATCACCGACCCGAGCATGGCCCCGGCTGGAGGTGAGTCGTTCTACGTGCTCAGCCCCGTGCCCCACCTGGGCAACGCGGCGATCGACTGGGAGGCGGTGGCCACCAGCTACGGTGACGCCATCCTCGAGTCGCTCGAGCAGCATCTTCCGGGGCTACGAAAAGCGATCGTGACCCGTCGCCACTGCACGCCCGCCGACTTCGCGGGGAGGTTCAACGCCCATCTCGGCTCCGCCTTCTCGGTCGCACCGACGCTCACCCAGAGTGCCTACTTCCGACCCCACAACCGTGACCCGGACATCCCCGGGCTGTACCTCGTCGGGGCGGGCACCCATCCGGGGGCCGGCGTGCCCGGCGTCGTCAACTCCGCCAAGGCCACCTGCGACACGATCGCGGCCGACTTCCATGTCGTCGCCAGTTAGCAGCCCGACAGCGGGGGAGTCGATCCGGCGGCACAGCCGCTCGTTCTCGTTTGCCAGCCGGCTGCTGCCCGCCGGCAAACGGGCCGACGTCGAGCGTCTCTACGCCTGGTGTCGGTGGTGCGACGACGGCGTCGATACCGCTGACTCCCCGCAGCAGGCGCTGGAGTTCATCGAACGGGCCACGGAGGACGTCCGCCGAATCGCCGGCGGAAAAAGCCCGGTCGCCGCCGAGAGCCGCTGGCTGGCGGAGCTCATCGGCCGACACAACCTCCCGCTCGAGGCGGCCCTGGCCCTGCTCGATGGGATGCGGTCGGACCTCACGGCGGCGGCGGGCTTTCACGAGGACGACCTTCTGCGCTACTGCTTTCGGGTCGCCGGGGCGGTCGGGGTGCTGTTGTGTCCAATTCTCGGCCTCGCGGATCGCCGCCATCTCCCCCACGCCGCCGCGCTCGGCATGGGGATGCAACTGACCAACATCGCCCGCGACGTCGCGGAAGACTGGTGCCGGTCTCGCTGCTACCTGCCGCTTGAATGGACCGACGGGCTACGGCCCGGCGGCGGGCCGCCCGACCTACGGCGGGTACGGCGGGGGGTGAAGACGATTCTCGAAGTCGCCGACGGCTACTACGCTGCCGGGGAGGCTGGCATCAGTGGGCTCGATGCCGATTCCCGCCTGGCCGTGCGGACGGCAGCGAGGATTTATCATGCGATCGGGACGAAGATCAGGAGGCGAGACTTCGCGGTGCTCGACAAGCGCGCCCGGGTATCGACGCTGGGGAAGCTCCGGATCTTCGCCGTCGCGATCCTCCCACTTGCCGGCGGCAGCCGGCCGAGGCGGTTTGACGACTCGGCCGAGCGAGCGCTCGCCGCCGCAAGACGACTGTTAGCGGAGTGTGGAATATCGGTTCAGGGTTAAAACGCTCACCCTTCGCCGTCGTGTTGCGACAGCAGGACGTGGGCTGATTTTTCAATAGCTCGATACACAAACTTGGAGTCTTGTCATGAAGTGGGATGCTTGGAGCGTGGTGTTTACCGGCCTGTCGCTGACGTGCGTGACGGCGGTCGTCCTCTTTCTCTTGGTGGCAATCAATCCCAAAGACGCCGCGTACGGCTCATTGCCGCTGTTCTACGCCGCTGGCTCGGCTCTCGTGGCGTTGGCCTTCAATCGGGCTTCCGTCTGGGCTGCGCGTCGGGCTGAGCGCCTGGTTCCGTGAATCGCCAGCACGGGGTGAGCCTGGAAAAAGTGCGTGGATGTCTGCGGGAAGGCGACCGAGAGCCTGCCGTCTTATCCGTCCTTCCGCCCCTTTTGACCGCCAGAACCTGCGGTAGGTGCTGGGCTCCACTTTCGCTCGATTGCGGCAAAACAGGCGAAAACCCCGAGTATGGCCAGTCCGTAGAGCATCGCGATCAGGGACAGCGCCACGTCGTAAGGTTTGGGCGTCGACAGGGAGACCCGGAGGAGGACCGTTGAGATCACGAAGCCGGCGTTGCGAAAAACGTGTTCGTACCGATCGTAGTAGGCCAGCGATACGATCAGGAGGAAGACGTCGGTGAAGATCATGAACTCGAAGAATCGGGGGAAGAAGAAGAGATCGACATCGATCGGCGGCGGTGCCATGAACACCGGCACCCCGTCGATCAGCCTGGCCCAACTGGCCAGATTGACCAGCGCCAAGGTGACCAGCACGACCAGCAGCAACACGGCCACGGCTTTTTTAAGTTGGATGAAGCCCTCGAGGTCACGATGCGTGGGCGTCTTTGGTGTCACGTGTCGCAGCAGGTTGAAGCCGGTCACGATCAGGAACATAAGAACGGCCCCTGCCATGTCGACCAGGACGGCCTTGACCGCGGCGGGCTCCGCGAGCCAGTTTTCCAGGTCGTGGAAACCGCCGATGTCCTTGAACACTCCGCGGACGACGATCAGCGAAATGATCTCGTATTGCTTGGCGACCTCTCCGGTGTGCGAAGACGCCAAGGCGAACACGAGGAGAATCACCTCGTAGAACAGGATCACGCTGAACGGCGTGTAGACGGCATGGAGCGGGCTTTTGTCGATCCCCTCGAAGAGCGTCATGGGCAAGTCGGGAAACATCTGGGCGATCCCGATGACGGTCAGGTGCACGAGAAAGCCAACCGCTGCCCCCGTGACCACCAGCCGCTCCAGCCAGGCCCGCACGGCCGGGCTGTCGAGGGTGTCAAAGATATCGGCCAGTCGGCGGCGGATGGAACCCAGCACGGCAATCTCTCCGAAGTGAGCGTTTCGCCTGGGCAATCGACGCGATTCACGGTTCTATCGTAGGCAGCAGCCCCCACCAAGGCGGGTATGCTCAAAATTAACCTGACCAACCCCCGGACGGTCGGCGGTCTCCTCTGTGCCAATGGCCGGAGAGACACCCGCCTTCTCCACATGAGAGGGAAGGACCAGAAGGCTGGCAGAGCGAAATGGAAAAAACCGGGCCGGACACCTTGCGATGCCCAGCCCGGGTGGGAAACAGCGCTCTCCAAGCCCGACCGATCAGGCCAAGAGTTTGCCACGCCGACGACGCTGCTCGATCATCGCCAGCACCCCGGCGACGAGCGAGAGGGCGCTGCCGCCAGTTGCCGGATCGATTTCGGGAACGCCGCTGATCCGGGCGGCATCCATCGAACTGGCGAGTCGGAATCCGATCGTGTGGCTCTCCCACCCTGTCTCGCCGGTTGATCCGTTGGAGGAATCAAGATTGACGTAGTGATCCCACTCTCCGCTGGGGAGTCCTCGACTGATCGTGGACGAACCATCAAGATCAGTAAATTCCTGAACACTTCCCGTTTGATCAAACGTTCCGTAGGCACTGGAGCTCCCTGTGAACGCGCCAACGTCGGTGAGGTAATTCTGATTCCCTACTAGAGCATGCCAACCCGTCACCGAGGCCCGGCCGATCTGAAAGTAATTGGCCTGGTTCGGATCGTTGCCGATCACGTTGCCCGGTTGTACGTCACTCTGCGTTGCGTATTTCCAGTATCCGGAGTTCGTTCCGCCGCCCTTGTAATACGCAGCTTTGTACCATTCGTCTGTTGTGGGAAGGAAGAAGAGCGCACTGGTATTTTTCACGGGAGCGGCCCCGCTCATCATTCCGTTGAGCGTGTACGCACCGTCCTCCGTGCCTCCGGAACCTTGCCCGTTGTGCATCCAGTTGGCGTAGCGGGCCGCATCAAACCAACTCACGAAAGTAATCGGCCGATTCGTCGGACTGCTGCACCCGGGGTACGCGATCCCCAACGGGGCCATGGCGCTGTAGGTATACGAACCCGGGGAGCCGCTGCGGGCGATGCCGAGAACCTCCGTGTAGTCCCCCATGCGGGGGTTGTACAAGCCGTAGGGATCGCTCGCCGCAACCGCGTTCAGGAACGTCGTGTACTCGCCGATCGTGAGCTCCGTCTTGCTGATTCGAAACAGGTAGGGCACGGCTCCTTTGCCGTTGGCGTCCGGAGCATTCCCCGCGTCGCCGACGGTCGCCCATTCGCCCACTGTCACCGGCTCTCCGAAGGCCGCCGGATTGGGTAATGCCACGGCGGCTGCGGCCATGCAAAGGCCGAGCAGGGTCCGGAGACCCCCGTTGATCATCTTGAAGCTATCCACGTGATAACGACTGACGTAGTTCATGATCAACTCTCCTGAATGAAAAAATCGAACACCATTTCATGGCAGACGCCGAACCGATAGTCCCGACTGTGCACGACATTCTTTGAACGCTTTTCGGATTCCATCCATCCGCGGATTGATGAAACGAAGCTGGCAAGCCTGATCACGGGCGAAGGCTTTCGGAACAATCGCCGCCGTCCGGTCCCGGGGGAAGCGGCAACGTGCCCCCATGTCTGACTCCTTGTGGCCATGATCATTTGCATCGCAGTGTGTCGTCTTCCGGTGGTTTGAGACCCGACGGTACTCCGCGCGATGACGAGTGAGGCAAGTGCTGTCCCTATGCCGACTCCCGTCAACATCGTCGGTCATCTTTCCGAGGATAGAGTCTTCTGGTTCGTCCAGACATTTCCCAGATGACCGATCCCCGAAACGCTCCCGAGCGATTATCCCCCCCAGAGGATGTTCACGTGTCACTTCCTTGTCAAGAGGCTGGGTCTGGGTGTGATTGAACTGACCACTCGGGTCAACAAGAGCCGGTCAGCGCGCGAACGAAGCCCGGCGCTCACGGCTTCTTCACACACCGCCGCGCGGCCGGGAACGTTGGCAACGTTGTCGCTGTCGCGGCGGGGACATTCACATTTGCTGGCTGCGACGGCTTTCGCCTGGCGGGGCCGGTTTGCTGGCCGTCCCGGCAACCCACGCCGAGCTGAACCGGCCGGCAGACAGCGGCGCATGATCCGTTTCCGGCACCGCCGCTGCTGTTTGTCCAACGCTTCTGAACGGGTGGTGTGGACCTGACCGAAGTGAGTGGACGCCAACTGCGACTCCAATCGGTCACCGAGGCCGATGCGGCCGGCCCACTTGCCGATGCGATGCGGGGGCGGACGAATGGGCGATGTTTGCGCTGGCAATGAAGCGGGCGGATTCCCGAATCGATGGTGCCCGATCCCACGTCGAACCTTCCCATTCCGGGCTTGTCCCGGGGAGGGGCTTGGCCGGCGGTGGGCCCCGGCCGATATTCAGGGCTGGCAAGGGCGTCATCTCCTCTCGGGCGGGTGGAGTCTGACGCCCGAAGCCCCCGCCGACGGCCGACGTCGCCCGCCACCTCACCGGAGCTCATCTCTTGGAAACGTCCCTCGGCAAACGCCTCGTCCGAGCCCTCCTTGTCGCCCTGGCGATCGTGGGGGCGAAAGGTTCTGGAGTCGCGTCAGCCCAGGCCGATTCTGCCGCGGCCCTGGTGACGCCGTTGGTCGACGCCGGACGCCTGGCAGGCGCCGTGGTCCTCGTCACCGGCCCCGAGGGGGTCGTTGCGGAAGAGGCGGTGGGCATGGCTGACCGGGAAGAGCGGCGCCCGATGGCGGCCGATACGCTCTTCTGGATCGCCTCGATGACCAAGCCGATCACGGCGGCCGCCGTCATGATCCTGGTCGACGAAGGGAAGATCTCCCTCGACGACCCGGTGGCGAAGTACGTCCCGGAGTTCCAGGACCTGTGGGTGATCGGTGAGCGGAGCGGCGAGGGGCAGGGGGAGAAAAAAGGACTCGTCCGACCGGTCCGTCCGATCACGATCAGGGATTGCCTCTCCCACACCAGCGGCCTGCCGTTCTCCTCGGTCGTGGAACGGCCGACACTCGACAGCGTGCCCTTGGCGACCGCCGTCCGCAGTTATTCGATGATGCCGCTTGAGTTTCAGCCCGGCACGGCCTACCGCTATTCCAACGCCGGCATCAACACGGCTGGACGGATCATCGAGATCGTGTCGGGGATGCCCTACGAGCGCTTCCTTGACGAGCGCCTCCTGCGGCCACTCGGCATGCATGACACGACGTTCTGGCCGAGCGGATCACGGATCGGCAGGATTGCCCGGTCGTACCGGGCCAATGGCGACAAGACGGCGCTCGAGCCGGTCGGGATCGGCCAGCTCGCCGAGCCGTACGGTTCGGCCGCCCGGTATCCAATGCCGGGGGGTGGGCTGTTTTCGACCGCTGCCGATTGCGGCCGCTTTTGCCGGATGCTCCTCGATCGTGGGGTCGGCGACGACGGCGCCCGCGTTCTCTCCGAGGCCGCGGTAACGGAGCTGACGCGGCGGCAAACGCCGGACGGCGTGCCGGAGAGCTATGGCCTCGGTTTTAGTGTCGGCAGTGATGGTACGTTTGGCCATGGCGGTGCCCACGCCACGAACATGACGATCGATCCAAAGCGGAGGATTGCCGTGGTGTGGATGGTTCAGGATGCCGGCAGCCCGCCGGAATGGAGGCGGGCCGAGGGGGAAGTACGGCGGTGGGCCTTCGAGCGCTTCAACGCGGCGGAACAGCCATGACGCCGTCGATGCACGGTGATCGATCCTCGGGCACCACGCCCCTCCGGCAGGGAGCATCCCGACGTTGAACGGCACCACGCCACGCCACGCCCGGCCAGCCGAAAGGCAGGGGGAGGGGAGTCGACGGCAGTTTGCCGACTACCGTCATCGTCGCCGTGATCCGGCTGAGCAGGCCACCCGGGCCAAGAGCCAGCGGCAGCGGTCGCTGCCGCGATTGCTCCTCGAACTGACGCGGGTCCTCGGTGGCGATTGGACCGTCGTGATCCTCGGGGTGTCGCTCGGCACGGCGTCGACGCTCCTCAAGCTCGCCCCGGCAGCCTCCACGAAGCTCGCCATCGACCATGTCCTCCTCGGCCAGGGATTACCCGCCTGGCTCCCTCCCTGGGTGCCGGTGCCGGTCGAGCCCGGACGGCGCCTCCTGCTCCTTGTCGCGGCGGTGATGGTGACGATTCTCCTCGGG
>Ga0209401_1002607_pt1 | contig 11625 bp, 13 predicted proteins | sample M_140807_MF_Meta_FD_187318 | JGI IMG/M metagenome (GOLD analysis project Ga0209401, IMG submission 187318) | Freshwater microbial communities from Lake Montjoie, Canada to study carbon cycling - M_140807_MF_MetaG (SPAdes) (version 2) | ecosystem: Environmental > Aquatic > Freshwater > Lake...
TCTAAAATCTTCAACGGCATTGTCTTTTTCTAAAATTGCCGCAACAATTGGGCCACTGCTCATAAATTCTACTAATTCACCAAAAAATGGTCTTTCTCTATGAATATCATAGAATAAACCAGCTTGCTCGGTTGATAATTTAGTCCATTTCATGGCCTTTACGGTAAAACCAGCCTTAATAATTTGGTCTAAAATGGCACCTGTATAACCTTTACTGGTTGCATCAGGCTTAATCATTGTAAAAGTTTTGTTACTCATAGTTTTAAGTATAATTCGGTGTCAAAATTACATATAAACCGCCCTTTAAAATGCTATTTGCCCTTAATTTTTGTTAAACAACACTAAATTGATTTGACAAAACAACGTATTAGCTGCATTTTTGCCTGAATATGCAACCCATTGACCATTTTTACCCTTTATTGACAAAACCAAGCAAGGTAATTATTACCATGCACCAGAAGCCAGATGGCGATGCAATGGGTTCTACACTGGGTTTGTATCATTTTTTAAAGACGCTTGGGCATGATGCCGTTGTAATTTCGCCCACCAATTGGGCCGACTTTTTAGATTGGATGCCAGGTATAGAGGCTGTTATAGATTTTGAAAAAAAGAAAGATGCAGCAATAGCATTAATCAATGATGCAGATTACCTTTTTTGTCTAGACTTTAATACACTTAGTAGAACTAAAAATATGGAACAACCTTTGGCTAATGCTAAAGGAGCTAGAATTTTAATTGATCACCATCAACAACCTCAAACAGAGGTTTTTGAATATGGCGCAAGCGATACTAGTAAAAGTTCTACATGTGAAATGGTCTATGATATGATAATGGGTTCTGAAAACGGAGCTCATATTTCTATTGATGTTGCCACTTGTTTATACACGGGTTTAATGACCGATACAGGATCCTTTAGATTTCCTGCAACAACTGCGTCTGTGCACCGCATGATCGCACATTTAAAAGATTTAGGACTCGATCATACTGTAGTTCATAGTCATATATTTGATAATTCATTGGAAAATAGACTCAGATTTATTGGCTATGCTTTACTCAATAGAATGGATGTGTTGTATGAATGTAATACAGCCATTATGCATATTACAAAACAAGATTTACAACGCTTTGATATAAAAACAGGAGATACGGAAGGATTGGTTAATTACCTATTAGGCATCAAAGGAATGAAACTTGGAGCAATCGTAATTGACCGTGACGACGAGCGTAAATGGAGCTTTAGAAGCAAAGGATCATTTGACGTAAACGCCTTTGCTAGAAAGCATTTTGAAGGTGGTGGGCACGTGAATGCAGCAGGGGGAAGGAGTGATGAAAATATTGAAACAACTTTACATACTTTTAAAGAGGTCTTAAAAGACTATTATAATCAACTACAATGAAAATGATCAAATCAACACTATCGCTTTTAGCAGCGGTTATCCTTTTTGCGAGCTGTAATCAGTTCCAAAAATCACCTTCAGGTATGCCTTACAAAATTACAAAAGGCAGCAGTAAAGAACTTTTAAAACATGGTCAATTTGTTAAATTGAACATCGAGTACAAGTTAAAATCTAAAGACACGGTTTTAAATACATCTTATGGTCATATCCCGATGTATTTTTATTTAGATACCGCTCGTTTAGGTAAATACACATTTACAGAAGTGATTACCAAGTGTGCACCTGGCGATAAAATGGAGTTTTCTTTGAGTATCGATTCCCTTAAAAAAATGGGTATGATTGAATTCAACGAAGTATTTAAAACGGGTGATTTTATCAATGGTAAACTTGAAGTTATTGCTGCATTTGCTAAAGAAGATGTAGTTAAAGCCGATTATGAAAAAGAAGTTGAAAACGAAAAAGGTAGAGAAATTGCGGAAGTAAAAAAATATGCTGAAAGCAAGAATATCAAAACCGTTTCTACAAAAAGCGGAGCACTTGTTGAAGTAACAAACGCTGGTGTAGGCCAAAAGGCTGATTCTGGTTATCAAGTATCTGTAATGTATAGAGGTTATTTTGCTGATAAAGACGGAAAAGAATTTGACGCTAATATTGGTAAGCCAGCTCCAAACAACGCACCAATTGATGTTGTGATTGGGCAGCATGGTGTAATCCCTGGTTGGGAAGAAGGTTTAACTTTCTTTGCTAAAGGTGGTAAAGGACGCATAATTGTTCCTTCATTTTTAGGTTATGGCCCTCAAGGTCGTCCACCAGCTATTGCACCATTTGCAAACTTATGTTTTGATGTAGAAATCGTTGACGTAAAATTAGCACCTCCAACACCACCACAAGCTGCAGGTTCAGGTATGCCAGGTGCACCGGGACAATAATTTAATTTAGATATATGAAAAGCCTCAACAGAAATGTTGGGGCTTTTTTTATTGTAAATAGCTACAAAGTGTTACCACTTCATTGGCCTCTTTAACATCGTGTACCCTAATTATAGATGCTCCATTTAAAATAGCGGCAGTATGTAAAACCGTTGTTCCATTGAGTGCATCTGCTGCCGTAATGCCAAGGGTTTTATAAATCGTAGATTTTCTGGAAACACCTATTAATATTGGCTTTTGAAAGGTAGTAAGTGTAGATAAATTTGATATCAATTCAAAATTTTGAGTAGGAGATTTACTAAATCCAAAACCAGGATCCAGTATAAGTTGATCAATGCCCACATCCTTTGCCCTAGCACATGTTATTGTAAAAAAATCATGTAACACAGACATAATACTTGCATCATTTTTTACGGAATGCATGTCAGATTTATTTTCATTTACATGCATTACAACATAAGGCACATCAAGAGCAGCTATGGTGGCAAACATAGCAGGGTCATATTGTCCGCAACTTATATCGTTTATGATATGTGCGCCCGCCTTCACAACCTGTTTAGCAACTTCGCTAAAGTAGGTATCAACAGAAATAAATACCTCAGGGAAAGCTTTTACAACAGCATCAATAACAACACCAATTCTGTCTAGTTCTTCGGAAGCCGAAATGGCAATAGCACCGGGTCTGGTACTTTGACCACCAATATCAATAATTGCAGCCCCTTCATGTAGCATTTTACCAGCCAGGTCAATAGCTTCGGACACAGCAATAACACGGCTCTTTTGGTAAAAAGAATCGGGGGTTACATTTAAGATCCCCATAATGAGGGGTTTTGAACTGTGTAGGTTTTTTCCTTGGCTATTTAGTGTCAACATTCTGATGTTTCAATTATATTGCATCCGCTTCAAAGATATTACCAAAGGATCAAAATTAGACCTATAAAATGAGCAGTACCAATCAGGCATATGATGAGGCTATTTTAGCTTGTAGAGACATATTTATTAAAAAAACCAAGGATTACGGAACAGCATGGCGCGTTTTGCGTACCATTTCTGTGGTAGATCAAATATTTATTAAGGCACTACGCATTAGAACCATTCAAGATTTACAAACGCAAAAAGTAGGGGATGACATCAATTCTGAATTTAAGGGGATTGTAAACTATGCGGTTATCGGTCTTATTCAATTAACACTAGGCAACCCTCAAGTAGAGGAATTACCCGTTGATCAGGTAGAAAAACTCTATTTACAATATGTAGATTTTGCACGTCAAACCATGTTAGACAAAAACCACGATTATGGTGAGGCTTGGCGCGACATGAGTCAAGAAAGTTTTGCCGACTTAATACTCATGAAACTCATGCGCATCAAACAAATTTTAGGTAATGACGGCAAAACGCTCATCAGTGAAGGTATTGACGCCAACTATGTTGATATTTTAAATTATTCCGTTTTTGCGCTTATCTTAATATCCGAAGGAAAACACTAAATATACCTGCATGAAAAAATTAAACACACCCATAAGAATTTTTGTAGGACTGTTGTTTATATTTTCTGGACTCATTAAAGCCAATGACCCTTATGGGCTTAGCTATAAAATGCAAGAGTTTTTTGAAGTGTGGGGTTTTGATTTCTTAAACCCATTTAGCTTATTTTTCTCTTTGTGCATGAATGTGCTAGAAGTGTTTGCTGGTATTGCCATTATTGTAAACTGGCAAACTAAAAAAATTACCTGGCTTTTATTTTTACTCATCCTATTTTTTACCTTCCTAACAGGTTATGCTTTATTTTCTGGTAAAATTAAAACCTGTGGATGTTTTGGAGATTGCTTACCGCTTACTCCTGCTATGTCTTTTACCAAAGACATTATACTAGGAGTACTCATCATTATTTTATTAGCCACCAATACAGGTAAAGGCAACAAAGGTATTTTTGGAAAAATAGTATTGTATTCGGTTACCCTTGGTACCGCTGTTTTTCAATGGTATGTGTTAAGCTATTTACCAGTGGTAGATTGTTTACCATACAAAATAGGTAATGATATTGTAGAACAAATGAAAGTGCCAGCGGGAGCAGTTCCGGATAGCACATCCTTCGAATTCATTTATACTAAAAACGGAATAGAGGTACATTTTGATCAAGCCAATTTCCCAACCGATTTTGACAGTACTTATGTATACGTTGATCGTAAAGACATCGTTGTTAAAAAAGGAAATGGATTAGCCGCTAAAATTGTTGACTTTAGTTTAATCAATAAATCTGGTACAGATACAACAGCTTCCATATTTGCAAATCAAAAACCATATGTACTTGTTTTTGCTAAAGAAATGAAGGGTGCAGAAAACTGGAAAAATAATTTTGAAACCATCTATAAAAAATTACAAGCTCAAAATATTGATGTGATACTAGTAACGCCAGAGGCTGAAAGAGCGGCTTCTATTTTTGGGAATATCAATATTGTAACATCAGATGCCACCGTTATTAAAACCGCAGCTCGTGTAACACCCACTTACTTTTTAATGAAAGGATCATTGATTCAACAAAAAGTAGCAGCACCCTCTATTGATAAGCTTTTTACAACCTTAAATAGCAAGTAATGATTCGTTTCATTACTAAAAAACTAGGTTATGGACTACTCGTTTTATTGGGGGTAGTGGTGATTGTATTTTTTTTGTTTCAAGGTTTTGGTGACCCAGCTAGGCTGGTGCTCGGGCAAAGTGGCGACAGCACCACCATTAGCAATATCAAAAAAGAGCTGGCACTTGACAAACCCAAATCTCAGCAGTTTTTATTGTATCTAAATGATGTGTCGCCTATTGGATTACATAGTGCCTTCGAGATTGAATCCAAAAAATTAAGGGGTTGTTTTATTACTGTAGGGGATAAGCAATTAGCCTTTAAAATCCCTTATCTGCGCAGGTCTTATCAGAGCAAAAAACAAGTAAGCGAAATTCTCATAGAAGCCATACCCGGAACACTCCTCCTTGCTTTTGCTGCTATGTTTGTAGCCACTTTATTTGGTATTTTACTTGGCATGTTAGCAGCCATTAAAAAAAATACCTGGATGGATAGTAGTGCTGTATTTAGCAGTGTACTTGGCATATCTGCTCCCTCATTTTTTATGGGAATTATTATTGCCTACTTTTTTGGTTTTGTACTAACAAAGTATACGGGACTTCAAATGACGGGAAGCTTATTTAATATAGACCCTTATACCGGTAAAACGCTCGAATTAAAAAACTTGATTTTGCCTGCACTTACGTTGGGTTTAAGGCCTATGGCAATAATTACACAACTAACGCGAAGCTCCATGTTAGATGTGCTCGATCAAGATTATATTAGAACTGCAAAGGCAAAAGGCTTATCTAATACACGCATCTATTTTGTACATGCTTTGCCCAATGCTTTAAACCCCGTTATTACAGCCGTAACCGGATGGTTTGCCGAATTATTAGCCGGCGCCTTTTTTGTAGAATATATTTTTGGATGGAAGGGTATTGGAAAAGTAACGGTGGATGCACTAGAAAAATTGGACTTTCCTGTTGTAATGGGAAGTGTACTTGTAACAGCTACTTTTTTTATGCTGGTAAATATCTTGGCAGATATTTTATATGTAGTGGTAGACCCTAGGGTAAAACTTACTGAATAATAACTTCGGATATAATCTTTTCGCCAAAAGCCTCATTTACCCTTTCGATGATTTGATTTTTTTGGTACATCAATTCATTTTTTAGTGGCCCTACACTTGTTGTAATAAATAGCTTTTGATTGACAATTTGAATTTTGTCTGTGTATTGTGCAATGGTTTTACCCATGAGCTTTTCCCAAATTTCTTCTATTTGTATAGCACGGACGCCATTTTTTAAATGACTGCGTTGTAAAAATTTATTTAAGGCTTCTCCTATAGAATATTCAGACATACTACAAAGGTAAGAGTTCAATCATTTGGAAAGGCGTATTAATTGCATATAGCTGTTGTTCAAGTCTTTGCGGATGCGTATCCGAAATAAAAACCTGCCCATCGGAAGTAGCACATACCCATTGCAACAGTTGATACATTCGGCTTTCATCTAGTTTTTCAAATACATCATCTAACAGTAAAATAGGTGTAAAGCCATTTTTTGTTTTAAGCACTTCCCATTCTGCTAACTTCAGCGCAAATAGTAAGCTTTTACGTTGCCCTTGAGACGCTTCATTTTTAAAAGCAGTTTGATCCATGGTAAAAACAAGGTCGTCACGATGTATTCCTTTTGTGGTACGTTGTAAGATGCAGTCTTTTTGAAAATTTTGAGATAACAAAACATCAAAGGGCATGGATTGTAATGGGCTTTCATACACCAAATGAATATGATCATCGGTGGCAGCAATGCGCTTGTATACTTTTGCCACCAGTGGAAAAAACTCTTTTAGAAATTTGGTTCTTTTTTCATAAATATATTGACCATTACTTACGAGCTGGTTATTGAGCACTTCTAGTAAAGTTGTATCAATAGGCCCATGCTCATTTGATTTTAACAAACTATTTCGTTGTTGCAATACTTTGTTGTAGGCAATTAAATGCTGCAAGTAAAGAGCATCTATTTGTGAAAGTAAAGTATCAAGGTATTTTCTTCTCGCTTCACTAGGGCCAATCATCAGTTCGATGTCATCGGGGGCAATCATGACAGTTGGATAGCGGCCAATATGATCCGAAAACTTTTTGTATGGCTCGTCGTTTACCGCAAGTTCTTTTTTATTATTTTCTCTCACAATACAAACCACTTTATGTGGCTTTCCAGCAATGTTGTAATTACCTTCAACCCTTAACCCTTCGGTTCCTCTTAAAACATTTTGAGCATCGGGACGTGAAAAGTAACTTTTGGTAAGGCTCAAATAATAAATACTATCTAGTAAGTTGGTTTTGCCCGTTCCATTTTTACCACAAATCCCTACAATACGCTCTGTAAAAACAAAATCACGGCGGGCGTAATTACGAAACTGAGTAAGGGATAAATGGGTGAGTTGGAACATCTTGGCAAATTAAAGCACTAGTTTTCAAATTATAGGCACTTTGTTTGGCGTAAACCAATTAATTTTATAAAAAAAACGGTTGAAAACGATATTATCTGAAGCCCAACTAGCATTAACTGTAAAAAGGTTGGCACATCAAATTTTAGAAAACAACCTTCAATTAACGGATACGGTGTTAATTGGACTACAACCTCGTGGCATATTTTTAAGTGACCGTATTGTGCATGAGCTCATGCAATTACTACCTCCAGGACAAATCGAATACGGTAAACTCGATATTACTTTTTATAGAGATGACGTACGCAAGAGCCTTCATATTGCCAATGAAACAGATATCCCTTTTAGTATCGAAAACAAAAAAGTGATTTTGATTGACGACGTTTTATATACTGGACGAACCATTAGGGCTGCTTTAGACGCTTTATTAGCATTTGGCAGGCCTTCAAAAGTGTCATTGTGTGTGCTCATAGATAGAAGGTTTAGCAGAGAACTGCCTATTCAACCTGATTATGCCGGAAAAGCTATAGACACGATCTTTACCCAAAAGGTTAAAGTGTGCTGGAAAGAGCGTGACCAGGTAGAAGAAGTTGTATTATTATAAGAGATCCATTTTATCATTCCATTTTTTTACTTTAGCTTTGTTTTTTAATGAAACTATCTACCAAACACTTACTTGGTATTAAAGATCTCAACCGAGACGACATTCAATTAATTCTTACCACTGCAGCCCAGTTTAAAGAAGTTTTACAAAGACCTGTAAAAAAAGTACCCTCATTACGAGATGTAACCATCGTAAATTTATTTTACGAGAACTCTACGCGTACAAGAATGTCTTTTGAACTTGCAGAACGTAGGCTTTCGGCAGACACCCTCAATTTTGCAGCCAGCAGTTCGTCGGCAGCAAAAGGGGAAACGATGCTTGATACCGTAAATAATATCTTAAGCATGAAAGTGGATTTGGTGGTGATGAGGCATAGTGCTTCTGGAGCCCCACACTTTTTAGCACAACATATACCTGCAGCCATTGTTAATGCGGGTGATGGCATTAACGAGCATCCTACCCAGGCCTTACTCGACGCCTTTTCGATGCAAGAAAAATTTGACAAATTAGAAGGACTTAAAGTAACCATCGTTGGAGATATCATGCATAGCCGTGTGGCTATGAGTAACATGTATTTACTACAAAAAATGGGGGCAGAAATAACCATTGCTGGCCCACCAACACTTATACCAAAATATATTCAAGAAGCATTTAACGTTCGCGTCGAATACAACTTACAAAAAGCCCTTGCTTGGTGCGATGTAGCCAATGTGCTCCGTATTCAGTTAGAGCGTCAAAATCAACCTTTATTTTCATCACTGCGTGAATACAATTTAGCTTACGGCATAAGCCGTTCCATGCTAGAAAGCCTCAACAAAGAAATTGTGATCATGCACCCTGGCCCCATCAATAGAGGGGTAGAACTCGATAGCGATGTTGCCGATGGGCCACATTCCATTATTTTAGACCAGGTAGAAAATGGGGTTGCCGTAAGAATGGCGGTCTTATATTTACTTGCCAATAGAGACCAATAAGCCTTAAATTTACAACATGCGAATTTGCCTATTTCCTGGAACTTTTGACCCTGTAACCCTTGGTCATATTGATATCATTAACCGTGCGCTTCCATTATTTGATAAAATCTACGTTGGTATTGGTATCAACAGTTCTAAGTCTCCTATGTTTAGTCCGGAGCAACGGATGGAGTGGTTTAATGAAATATACCAAGACGAGCCAAAAGTTGAAAGTGTTGGTTATGAAGGTCTTACAGTGAATTATTGCAATTTAATTGGAGCTAAATTTATATTGAGGGGCATCAGGTATGTAAGTGATTTTGAATATGAAAAAACCATTGCCGATGCCAATAGAACCCTAGACAAACACATTGAAACCATCTTTTTAACAGGGGAGCCTAAGTATACGTCAGTGGCTTCTACCATTGTTAGAGACATCCTTAAAAACGGGGGAGACGCCTCTCCATTTTTACCTGACGTCGTTATCAAATCATTAAAGCGTTAATTTCCGTATTTAGCCAATAAAATCCTTCAAATTAGCTGTACTTTTGTGTTTTAATTACATTTAAACACTTTTTATATGTACCCAGCAGAGATTGTCGTTCCAATGAAGGCAGAATTAACAGACGCAGGTTTTGACGAAATGGTTACAGCCACAGAAGTTTCAGAAACATTAAGCAAAGAAGGCACCACACTTGTGGTGATTAACTCAGTATGTGGTTGTGCAGCAGGCACTTGCCGTCCAGGTGTGTTGATGGCAGTTCAAAATGCCACCAACCGCCCAACCCGTTTAACCACTAGTTTTGCCGGTTTTGATATTGAAGCCGTAAACGAGTTTAGAAAGCTTTCTTTACCTTACCCTCCATCTTCTCCAGCTATTGCCTTATTTAAAGATGGCCAACTGGTAAACATGGTGGAAAGACATCAAATTGAAGGTCGTCCGGCGCAAGTAATTGCCCAACACCTGATCTCAATTTTTGATGAACATTGCAATTAATTTTATCTTAATTTTGATTAGATGCGTTAGTAAATATGGGCTCCACTAAGTTGGAGCCTTACTTTTAATTTCCACCCTAACATTTCGATTATGTACCCAAATTTATACTACGCCGTTAAAGACCTTTTAGGTATAGAAATTACTGGACTTAAACTCATCAATTCTTTTGGATTTTTTGTAGCCATCGCTTTCATCGCTGCTGCAGCTGTTTTAACTGCCGAGTTAAAAAGAAAAGAAAAAGAAGGTTTACTCGTTTTTGAAGAAGAAAATATGATGGTAGGAGCACCTGCATCCATTCAAGAACTCATCACTAATTTTTTACTAGGTTTCATTTTTGGTTATAAAATTATAGGCGCATTTGTAGTACCTGAGGCTTTAAATGATCCACAATCTTTTATACTTTCTACAAATGGAAGTACACCCGTTGGTATTTTGGTTGGCTTATTCTTTTTGATTATAAAGTGGTATGAAAAAAACAAAGTAAAACTTGCAAAGCCCGAAGAAAAAATATTTAAAGTTTGGCCGCACGACAGGGTAGGTGACATTGTGTTATACGCTGCCATTTTTGGATTTTTGGGTGCTAAAATATTTCACAACCTCGAAAACTGGGGTGAGTTTGTTAAAGACCCCATTGGTAATTTAATAGCATTTAGTGGACTCACTTTTTATGGAGGCCTCATCTGTGCAACCATTGCTATTATAGGCTTTGCACGTAAGCACAAAATTGGCGTAGTGCATTTAGCGGATGCAATGGCACCCACCATGATGTTTGCCTACGCCATGGGACGAATAGGATGTCACGTGAGTGGCGACGGCGATTGGGGTATTGTAAATAGCAACCCTAAACCTTTTTCGTGGATACCGGACGGATTATGGTCTTCTGTTTATTCTCACAACGTTATTGGTGAGGGTGTACCTATTAAAGATTGCGTTGGTCCATATTGTAGTCAACTTCCTTTACCTGTATATCCAACAGCTTTATACGAAGTAATTACCTGCCTTATTTTATTTGTCGTTTTGTGGTTTTTGAGAACAAGGATAAAAATAGCGGGCAGGTTAGCAGCGGTGTATCTTATGTTAAATGGGATCGAGCGTTTTTCTATCGAACAAATTAGAGTGAACACAAAATATGTAGACCTTCCGTTTCAACCTACACAAGCAGAAATCATTGCCCTGTTTTTATTTATCGGAGGCGTATTTTTATGGTGGAAAGCGCGTAAATGGAACCTCAATAAACAATTAAAATAATACGATATGCCATCATTTGACGTAGCTAGTAAAGTAGACTTGCAAACATTAGACAATGCCATCAATACCGTTAAAAAAGAAATTGCTGGTAGATTTGATTTTAGAGATTCTCCAGTATCAATAGAACTCAATAAAAAAGACTTTGTGGTTTCTTTAGAAGTAGATTCGGACATGAAAATGAAGCAATTAATAGATGTTTTAATTGGAAGGGCTATCAAACAAGGGATCGACGGTAATGCTTTTGACTTCTCTAAAGACGCTTATCCTAGTGGAAAAGTGGTAAAAAAAGAAGTACCCGTAACAAACGGCCTAAAACAAGAAGACGCCAAAAAGATGGTAAAAGCCATCAAAGACAGCGGTTTAAAGGTGCAAGCGGCCATTATGGACGACATTATTAGGGTTACAGCCAAGAAAATTGATGATTTACAGGAAGTTATCGCACTTTTAAATGTCGGCAACTTTGGCATTCCTTTACAATACACCAACATGAAA
>Ga0209401_1002610_pt1 | contig 11621 bp, 11 predicted proteins | sample M_140807_MF_Meta_FD_187318 | JGI IMG/M metagenome (GOLD analysis project Ga0209401, IMG submission 187318) | Freshwater microbial communities from Lake Montjoie, Canada to study carbon cycling - M_140807_MF_MetaG (SPAdes) (version 2) | ecosystem: Environmental > Aquatic > Freshwater > Lake...
ATTGATAAATTCCACCCCACCAGTTTTGGTATGGCCGAATGGTTTGAAACACAAGTGGGATTCAACATAACCAGTTGAGTCGTTGTCGCTATAGGCATGTGTTATAATGTGCTATGGCAGATTTAATGATTGACATTGAAGGATTGGGCACCGGACCGGATACCACTATCCTGACTATTGCAGCCCAGAGTTTTGACCCCGTAGGCAGCGGCTATCACGAACGGCACTACTATGCTAGAATTGACTTAGAAAGTCAAGCTGATCGCAGCATACAACAAGGTACCATAGACTGGTGGGCTACTCAACCAGCGGCAGCACGAGACGAAGCATTCAACGAACAAGGCCGCATACCATTAGACCAGGCACTGGACGAGCTGGCCAAGTTCATATGGCAAAGCAAGTTGATCTGGGCCAACGGCCCCACTTACGACATGAACATCATTGAGCATGCCTACAAAAGCTATGGCAAGCCCCTGCCCTGGCAATTCTACGTGGTACGCGATGCCAGAACCATATATAGTTTGTGGCCCGATCTGCCTCGTCCTGCTACTAGCCATCATGCACTAGAAGATTGTCGCAGGCAGATTGACATGTTGCAGGCAACATTGAAACATCTCAACGTCAAGGAATTAAAATGATCATAGGCATCTGTGGATTCATAGGATCCGGCAAAGACACAGTGGCAGACTATCTCACCAATTTTCACGAATTCCGTAGAGAAAGTTTTGCCAACAGCCTCAAAGATGCTGTGGCACAAGTTTTTGGATGGGATAGAACCATGTTAGAAGGGCGCACAAAACAAGCCCGTGAATGGCGAGAACAATTAGATGTATGGTGGTCTGATCGTTTAAAAATGCCCGAGCTCACTCCTAGATGGGTGCTACAGCATTGGGGCACAGAGGTATGCAGACATGGGTTCCACGACGATATCTGGATTGCCAGCTTGGAAAACAAACTGCGCCACAGTCATGATGATGTGGTGATTTCAGACTGTAGATTCCCAAATGAAATTGCAGCCATCAGGCGAGCCGGTGGCCTGGTTGTGAGAGTGATACGCGGACCCGAACCCGAATGGTATGATTCTGCATTGGCATTCAATCACGGTGAGAACAAAAATATGCTGTGGTCTACTAGTAAATCACGGTTGGAAAAGCTCAAGATACACGCCAGTGAAACAGCTTGGGTGGGCACCAAGTTTGATGCTGTGTTAGACAACAATGGATCACTGGATGATTTGTATCTGCAGATACAGCAGCTGACTATACGTCCGGCTCAAGGTCCCCGGGTCGCCACGGCAAGTCAGATCTAAGCAGTTCTTCCACACAGTTTTTGCACACTGATTTGAGATTTTTCAGTGCTGCGTTGTTGAGGTCGCCATCCTGGTGATATACCAGTATCTGGCTGGCATATCTAGCTCGGAATCCGCAGCGATCACAGCTCATTTTCTTTTTATAGCCAGCTGATTTCCAGCGTGGCTCTCGTGGCCGGATTCCACGGTTCTTCCTTGTACATGTTTCGCAGCGTTTTCGATAGTGCTTGATGTCCTCACGGATGTAATTCACAGCACAAGGTCGTTGTCCGCAGGCTTGACAGATGGGTCTCATGGGGTATTTATGCTATGGACCTTGGCCAAAGGGCGCTGTATCATGGTATTTTTTGAACATGCCCATAAATATCAGTAACTTGAAAAGGAAACCACCATGGCTTTAACATCACCCGGCGTAGAAGTAATTGTAATTGACGAAAGTCAGTACATTCCATCTGCGGTCAACACAGTACCGTATTTCGTGATTGCTACCGCACAGAACAAAGTGAGCAGTGACGGCGTCACAGTAGCAGCAGGTACCACAGCAGCCAATGCTAACAAAACTTACCTGATCACCAGCCAGCGTGATCTCACAGCCACATTTGGTGTTCCGTTCTTTTACAACACCACAACTGGTACTCCAATCAATGGTTACGAACTGAATGAATATGGATTGTTGGCAGCTTATAGTGCATTGGGTGTGACTAATCGTGCGTATATCCAACGTGCAGATATCGACCTTACTGATCTCACAGCCAGTTTAACTCGTCCCACAGGCAACCCTGACAATGGAGCATATTGGTTAGACACTTCTGCATCGGTCTGGGGAATCCAAGAGTGGAGCCAAGATAACAGCACATTCACAGTACAAACTCCACTAATAATCACTGACACTGCTGATGTAGTAAATTACAGCGGTGGTAATTACACTCCTCAAGCATCGATTGGTAGCATTGGTGACTATGCGATAACTGCGATCGATACTCACCTATTGGGTTACTATAAAAATAGCAGCAATACATGGGTTGCACTGGGATCTCAACCATGGCAAACATCTTGGCCTACCATAACCGGTACTAATGCTCCTAGCAGCTTGACCGTGGGCTATAACATGTACATCAATGGTAATTTGATCACTGTTGGTGCTACAAACACCGTGACCGGATTTGCAGCAGCAATTAACACAGCAGCTATCCCCGGGGTCACAGCAGCCGCGGTCAGCGGACAGTTGAACATCTATGCCAATGCTCTTGCTACCAGCGACGGATCCACTTCCGGTGAAGGACATGTGGTGATCCAACCAGGACCAAATTCGGGAGCAGCATTGCTGGCTTTGTTGGGCATAACCGAAGGAGAATACTTTACACCTGTGTATTTTCCAGGATATAGCTATCAATCACCACGTTGGAGAACAACAGATACTGAACCTCGACCAAATGGGTCTGTATGGAATAACCTCAGTCCTGCAAATAATGGTCTTGCATTGTCATTTAAAAGCTATAGTACCGCATTGGATTTATTCATAGCACAAGCAGTTCCTGCATATTCTAACGACGCGACGGCAATCTATGCATTAGACCCAACTGGCGGCGGGAAAAATATTCCAATTGGCACAACCTATGTAGTATATAATGCCGAAGGGGCAAATTATGCTAATGAAGTTATGGCATTTGAAATTTTTGAACGTATAGCATTGGGTGCCACTATTGTAACAGGATCGACTATCCCAACAGCATTTGTTGTGGGAAATACTTTTACATTGTATGGAACCGAAGCGGGATCTTCAACATTCAATAGTGCTGTTGTAACCATTGGGGGTACTGGAACTGTAGCTAATTTTATTACCGCAGTCAGTGCAGCCGGGGTTCCCTATGTAAGTGCTAGTGTAAATTCTGCAGGCAATATTGTATTCACACATAGTCAAGGCGGAACTATTCAACTTCTAAACGGCACCGGTACTCCAGTGACCACTGCTGGATTTACCAATACCGTTTCTAAAGTACGACGATCCACTTCAACTTCCGGAGTATTGGTACTCAGTAACTTTGTAACTAGTGAATTGTTCACTTATACATCCAGCGACACAGCACCAGATCAGAGCCCAGCAGATGGACGCATGTGGTATTACAGCTCTGTGGATGACTGCGATATCATGATCCAAGACAACGGAACATGGCAAGGTTATCAAAATGTCACAAATGATGTACGTGGATATGATCTTACAAATACCAATGCAGCAGGCCCTATCGTGAGTGCTACTGCACCTGTCACACAGACCGACACAGCAGAATCACCATTGGTTTATGGTGACCTGTGGGTGGACACTGGCGATCTGGAAAACTATCCTAAACTGTATCGTTGGGAGTCAGCCAGCGGCATTGATCAATGGGTAGAAATCAACACCACAGATCAGACCACACAAGATGGTATCTTGTTTGCAGATGCTCGTTGGGCACCAAACGGTACCACAGATCCTGTAGCAGATCCATTCCCGACCATCACCAGCTTGCTGGTCAGCGACTATCTGGATCCAGATGCACCCGATCCTGCACTATATCCACAGGGCATGTTGCTGTGGAACACACGTCGTAGCGGTTACAATGTGAAGACTTTCCAACTGAATTACTTCACTACCACAGCTACCGACTACACTATCAGTGCATATTCAAGCGCTACCACCTATGCTGTGAATGACTTTGTTAGTTACAACAACGGCATCTATGTGGCCACTGCTGCTGGCACAGGGCATGCTCCAAGCAACACAGCGTACTGGGATGAGATTGTGCTCAACACTTGGCTCACAGCGTCCGGCAACCGTCCAAACGGTGCTATGTATGGTGGTCGTCAAGCACAGCGCAAGATGGTGGTTGCAGCATTGAAGAGCGGCATTGACACCAGCTTGGCTGCTAGAGAAGAACAGAATCAGTACAACCTGGTTGCTACACCAGCATATCCTGAACTGACTCCAAACATGATTGCACTCAGCAATGAACGCAACAACACATTGTTTGTGGTTGCCGATACTCCAATGCGATTGGGACCTGATGGCAACAGCCTGGTTGATTGGGCTACCAACAACAACGGACTGGGATTACCAACTGAAGATGGTAACAGCAGCACCAGTAACTATGCTGGTGCATTCTATCCAAGTTGCTTGACTAACGATCTGAGTGGAAACTCTGTTGTACAACCTCCAAGCCACATGATGGTTCGCACCATACTGCGCTCTGATGCTGTGAGTTACCCATGGTTGGCACCTGCAGGAACACGTCGTGGTGTAGTGGATAATGCCACAGCCATTGGTTACATCAACGCTACCACTGGCGAATTCACACAAATTGGTGTGAGCCAAAGTGTGCGAGACATCCTGTATGAACGCAACATCAATCCGATCACGTTCATTCCAGGAATTGGTATTACTAACTTTGGTAACAAGACTACCACAACCACAACTACTGCGTTGGATCGTATCAACGTGGCACGTCTAGTTTGCTTCTTGCGTGGCCGACTTGAAGAAGTTGGTAAGTTGTTCTTGTTTGAACCTAACGATCAGATCACACGTAATTCTATCGCCAATCTGTGCAACAGCTTGATGATTGACTTGGTGGCCAAACGTGCGATCTATGACTATCTAGTAGTATGTGACTTGAGCAATAACACTCCTGCACGTATCGACCGGAACGAGCTGTGGGTTGATATTGCTATCGAACCAGTGAAGGCTGTGGAGTTTATCTACATTCCTCTACGCATCAAGAACACTGGTGCAATCGCTGCTGGTACATAATGATCAAGGGCAGAGGCTGATTTTTCAGCCTCTTCTCAAAGGTAAATAAACATATAGGAGAGATAACAAATGGCAGTTTCATCATTACAGCGCATGACAGTACCCTTGGCAAGTGACCAAAGCTCATCGACCCAAGGCTTGTTGATGCCTAAACTCAGATATCGCTTTAGAGTGATGTTTGATAACTTTGGTGTTTCGACACCCACAACTGAATTGACCAAACAGGTTATCAGTTTTGCACGACCAAATCTTAGTTTTGAAGAAATCTTAGTGCCAATCTACAACAGCACACTGAAATTAGCCGGACGTCATAGTTGGGCAGATACAGTATGTGAAGTGCGTGATGATGCTTCTAACTCGGTATCTAAACTGGTTGGCGAACAGCTACAGAAGCAGATGGACTTCCTGGAGATGGCCAGTGCTGCAAGTGGTATCGACTACAAGTTTGTCACAAGATTTGAAATATTAGACGGTGGCAACGGTGCTAGCGTACCGGTTGTGTTGGAATCCTGGGAACTGTATGGCTGCTACCTTAAAGCTGCGGACTACGGTGCCATGGGCTATGGCAGCAACGAAGCAGTCACAGTGAGCATGACCATTGCTTTTGATAATGCTGCTCAGATTGGTCCTAACGGCTTGACAGATACTGGTGTTGGTGGATTCATTGGCAGAACAATTGGCGACGTGGTAACAGGCGCTGGCGCAGCGTAATACTCGTGGGCAGTTTTGGCCAAGATTTTGCCAAGGGATTCTTTGCCGGCGGCGGCGATGGGGCACGTGATTACACCCACGCCAGCAAAGTATTCCGTACCAACGCTTATGAACTCAAGCCTAGGTTTAAGTTTCTCTTTAGTGTTTCATTCACGATCAACACAACTATACCAGCATTGAATGCTATATTTGCAAACGATGATGTACAAAATCTGAGTTATGTGGTCAAGACCGTGAACTTGCCCACATACACAATCGACACAGCCGCAATGAATCAATACAATCGCAAACGATTGATTCAGACCAAGATCAAATACAATCCGGTCAATATCACATTCCACGACGACGGTGGAGACAATGTTCGCAACATGTGGTACAACTACTATGCCTATTACTACAAAGATGCCAGCCAGAAATATGGCAGTACTCCCAATACCAATGGCAGCGCAGGCCAAAGTGGTAACAAACAAGATGGATTTGGTGGGTGGGATCGAGATATATATTCAGACAATCGCCAAGTGAATGATTGGGGATTTATCGGAGAGAGCTATAGTGATGGTACCAGCTCGGCCAATACTGCCAATGGAAAACCTCCGTTTTTTAAAGACATACGCATAGCTGGATTTGACAAGAATCACAAGTATGCAGAATATGTGTTGATCAATCCCATAATCTCAGCATGGCAACATGACACCTATGATTATGCCCAGGGCAATGGTATTATGCAAAATACAATGACCATTGACTATGAAACAGTAAAATATTATAGTGTACCATCTAACAAATCTGCAGTACCGTTTGCCAATCCTAGCCACTACGATACCACAACCAGTCCTATTGCTCGCCCAGGGTCGACCAACAGTATATTTGGTCAAGGTGGCTTGTTGGATGTGGTAGATGGAATCGGTGAAGATCTTGCTTCGGGGTCAGTGTTGGGCTTGATTGGTGCTGCACAGAAAGCCGGAACATTCTACAATACCAATCAGAAAAATGGCGGATTTAAGAAATTGTTAATCAGCGAAGGTACTGCACTGGGCAAAGATGTGCTCAAGCAGTCCTTGCCCGGTGCTGTGCGCTCTGCGGCCAACAGAGCCGATGGATGGATATTTCCTACCGCACAGACCGGCACCAACAATACACAGCCACCAGACGGAAAAACTCTGACACAACGGCTTAATGTGAGATAATAAATGACAACAGTTAATACCACCAATTACAACATAGATCAAACTGTTAGAGTTTATGATCAATTTTACAATTTTGATGTGAATGTTCCTGCGGCTGAATATGACATCGTGTATAGTTTTTTCCTCAAAGAAATGACTTTGCCACGTACCGCAGGCAACTTCACTGTGAGCTTGTTCCGTGTGGCCGAGATCACCAACATTCCTGTATTGACTTTGTTGCAGGGTTTCCAGGGTCAAGGCAACGGAATCAATCTCAATGTTTCGCTAGCATACTACCTGAATCTCATACGTGATCGAGCAACATTGCTGGGTGTGGGTGCCGCAGTGATTCCTAACTTTTATCCTGCACAAGCGGTGTTGCAATGAGCCACTGGGCACAGGGCAAGTACGAAGTTCAAAACGCAGCCAAGTATGTGGGCAACGGCATTCCCAGATATCGTTCAGGTTGGGAACTCAGCTTCATGAGATTCTGCGACAGTAACGATCACATCCTACAATGGGCCAGCGAAAGTATTGCTATCCCGTATCGCAATCCCATCACAGGAAAAATGTCACGGTACATTCCTGATTTCCTAGTAAGCTACCGTACCAAAGATAATACCATGCGTGCCGAATTGATTGAGATCAAACCCAAGAAACAAAGCGTGGTTGAAAGCAAGATGAACAGCAGAGACCGTGCGGTGGTAGCAGTGAATTATGCCAAATGGGATCAAGCAATGAAATGGTGCAAACACAATGGTCTCAGCTTCAGAGTGATCACTGAACTGGACATGTTCCATAACGGTAGAACTTAATACCGGGCATTTTTTGCCACTAAATATGGCATGACCAAAAAACTCGAAGAGTTATTCGACTTACCCCCCACAGAAAAAAATGACTCTGTTGTCCCTACCATAACAGAAAATAAATTGCATCTAGCTGAATTAGATGAAACAATTGATAAAATTGAAGCAGCACTTCCGCAAGTTAAAGGTCTCGAGCTAGCAGATTCTGAGTTAGACGAATTATCAACTCTTGCAGTTGCCGGTTATAAAGATCTAACAGATTTAGGCATGCAAGTGGATTCAAGATTTGCTGCCGAAATATTTGGGGTGGCCAGCAACATGTTAGGGCATGCGATCACAGCCAAAACAGCCAAACTGGACAAAAAACTCAAGATGATTGACCTGCAATTGAAGAAGATGCGCCTGGATCAGAATGTCAAGACAGAAGATCCTGCTGCCGGTCCAATGGAAACAGGTCAGGGCATGGTGCTGAGCCGCAATGATTTATTGGAACGATTGCTGCGCGGTAAAGACCAAAACACTCAAAAAGAATAAATATACCATAGGACACTCATATGAAACCATTTGCAAAATACCTAACTGAAAGCGAAAAAACCTACAACTATCGGATCAAGATGGTGGGTGACGTGCCTTCAACTTTCGTCAAGGAGCTGGAAGGCAAACTGGCGCAGTTTGATGTGGTCAAGATGTCAAAGATCAAGACCGCGCCGGTGCGTAAAGAAATTCCGGACTTTCCTGCATTTCCCAATCAACCCATGAGCATCGTGGATGTGGAGTTTCGTTATCCTGCTATTGAACCACAGATCAAACAGTTGGCACAGTTGTTGGGCATGGATCCCAACAGGATCGTGATGAGCACTGTGCCTTACGAAGAAAGCATGAATGATGAAAGCCGTAAGATTGGTGAGCAGAACAAAGACCTGCTGGACAAGCCAGACTATCCAGCACCTGACGCAGAACAACGAGCACTCAGCAAAGACTATGCTACCGGTCCATATGATCATGCAGTATTGAAAAATGCCTATCGTTCAAACTTCACCATTGCTGGCAACAAAACACCGCCAGCCAAAACCACAAATGATTTGCCAATGGGAAACAAAAGCCCAATGACCAACGTCAAGCGTCCGCCCAAGCCAGCCACTGGCGCCAACCCAAGAGGATAATATCAAATGAGTTTTTTTAACGAGCGTGATCTGGGCAAGCACAACAATGCTACCACTGGGTTTGCTGCACTGGCCAAGAAAACCAATCCTAAAATTGCCGGTAAACAGTTGGCACACATGCGTGAAAAAGGCCAAGTGGAAGAAGGCGGGTGGAATCCTGTGGATGAGCCAGTGGCCAAAGCCAGCGCAGCCAAGTCACCTGTAAAATCAATGATTGACAAAATAGGTGACAAACTTGCAGAACCACGGTTTCCAGTATCATTGGGACAAACTCCACCATATGCACCTCCCGGTTCAGTAGTTGGCAAACGCAGTTCGTCCAAACAACCAGATCCAAATGTGCCAGGTTCCATGATTGTGGTAGGCCCAGATACTGGACCACCACCCAAGAAAACCGACGACAACAGATTGTACAAAGATTCTGTACCTGTGGATGAGCCAGTTAAAAAAACAACCAATGAAGCTGACCGTCCAATGACTGCCAAGCAAAAATCATTTGCCAAGCTGGCACCGCCTGCTGACAAGATCACTTTTGCTGACAAGATAGCTGGCGCCAAGAAAGAAGTTGATGAAATGTTGGGCAATGTAGCAGCCGATGCAATGAAAAAAGCCATCGGCAGCGGCCGTGGTCGCAATGCCGAAATGGATGAAGCATCTGACTGGTCACAGCTACACAAACCGTTCAAAGCAGGTGACTTTGACGACACGCCCACTCGCCGCAGAAGCAGCAGCGGTGGTGAGATCGATACCAGCAAGGCAGGCAGCACAATCCATCGTCCAGTGAAAGGCAACTACAGCGGTGCCGCCCACAGTGGCGAAGAGCGCCGCGCCAACCAACAGGCCGATGCTGCTGATGAGCGAGCTGCCCGTGCTGCCCGTGCTGGCCGTCGTCCAGTTGGTGCCGGAAATGGCACAAAGATTGGTGCCAAAATCAATCGCGGCACAAGCAAGCTGATGACCCGCGAAGGCGACCAGGATCCAGCAGATCAAGGTGAATACGATCGCGAAGGCGAAATGGGTCGCAATGAAATCCACACCATGATGCGCAATGCCAAACAACTGGAAAAGATGTTGGGCAACGACGACGACTTGCCAGAATGGGTACAGAAAAAACTCAGCTTGGCCAGCGATTACATGCAGACCATTGCTGACTACTTGGCCAGCGAAAAAGAAACTGATGCTGAAGACCAGACGGGTCGTGAAGTAGAAGTGGAACTGGCTGAGAAAAAAGCGCCTGGCAAGAAAGCCAAAGCAGCCAAGCCCGACTTCATTGACGCCGACGGCGACGGCGACAAAACAGAGCCAATGAAAAAAGCTGTTGCTGACAAAAAGAAAAAACCCTTTGCCAAGAAGGAAGAAGAAGTTGAAGAATCTACCACTTCAGGTTCTGTGGCCACAGCATCCACATCAGGCAAAGCCAGCAAAGGCGGCTTTACTTTTGGCAAAGCCAGCAAAGGCGGCATGAGCTTTGGCAAAGGCATCTACGACAGCATTGATCGTGCAGTTGAACGTCAGATCAACGAAAGCATGAACATCAGCATGAACATGAGCAACGATGAACATGGCGGACCACGCCAGACACTCACAATCACTGCCACAGATGAAGATGCAAGCCAACTAGCAACACTGTTGAAGATGGCCGGCATGGGCGTTTCTACTGCTGACGGAGACTATACTGCCCTTATGCCACACAGTGGTGAAGAAGTATGCTCCGGTTGCGGTATGTCATCTTGTGGTTGCGGCGACATGGAACAGATGGATGAGACCTACGGCGACAACGTGACAGATATGAACAGCCCAGACTATCCTACCAACACTGAACGTGCTCAAGACAACTTTGGCTACAGCGGCGGTATAAACAAGCCCAAACGTGATGTTGCCGGCAACGGTCAAAGCACTGTTCCTGTCACAGCAGTGCGTGGTCAAGACGATGATTTCCAGGAAAGCATTCAACGCATGCGCGAAATAGCAGGCATCAAGCCAGTGAGTGAAGACAAAGCCGAATGGCTCAAGCCCGAAGGCATGGCTGGATCTGAACCCACTGCACCCGGCGGTGTTGTTAAGAAAAAAGAAGGCAATAGCTATGTGTATGCGCCTAAGGTTAAAGATGAGCGATTGACCGCGACCATTCCTTCAAGATATGTTAATCTTGATAAAAAAGATCAAAAATACATTGATCCTGACAAAAGAGACTCTGAAAACAAGGATTCTGAAAACAAGGATTCTGAAAACAGCACAAATGAAAGTATCTTTACTGATACTGCCAATCTGTGGAAAAGCTATAAAGGATAACAGTCATGTCATACAAACCCTACAACGAAAATCTCAACACACCCACACAGCACAATCCGCATAGTCCGGCCGCTGCCAGTTGGAAACCACAGCCTGTGGAGATTCCAGGTGTGTTACACCAGTCACGCCAGCTGTATCAGCCGGTGGTGACAGAAGTTCCCAAGGATAAGTCATAATGGCCACTCAAGTTGTAAATGCTATAGGAAATGTGTTATGGACCACTGACAAAGTGCAGTTTAATACCACGCTGTCCAATGTCACATTCCAGGTCAGTGCAGTACAACTGACTTATATACAGGCCAATGGTGTTCCCACCAATGCTGCCATGCCAATCTCCACTGGCAACTTGTATGCCAATGCTATCGCTTTGCCCGGCAACTCCAGTCAAGAATA
>Ga0209401_1002611_pt1 | contig 11615 bp, 8 predicted proteins | sample M_140807_MF_Meta_FD_187318 | JGI IMG/M metagenome (GOLD analysis project Ga0209401, IMG submission 187318) | Freshwater microbial communities from Lake Montjoie, Canada to study carbon cycling - M_140807_MF_MetaG (SPAdes) (version 2) | ecosystem: Environmental > Aquatic > Freshwater > Lake...
AATAATTTATGATTAAATAGAGGCTTGCTAATCTTAGAAAGTTCAGTTACCAGATAAGTGAAATCAATATTTTCTGAATCACTTTGTATGAATTTATAATTGTTGTATTTATTTGAAACTCTCATGAAATCTTCGACTGATGTAAAATCTTTAGAAATAATAATGCTAACCTCGAGTAGGCAATCGTTAAGAAATCCGTCCAAGGATGGTAAATCTAAAGCTCTATAAACAATATTGCACCCCTGTGTATGCAGAATTGCAGCAACAGATTCTTCATGATCGCTGTTACTAATTGCTGTAATTATATTAAATTTTAAGTTAGTAGCTTCGGACAATAAATAACCTACTGTCTGCTAATACCTCCAATAGTGGAAGTACTTGATCATTTTTTAGTATTACTAAGACACTCGCAATGCCAGAGTTACTTCGCTCTAAAACTTGTGAAACTGAGACATTGCTTGCCATCAAAACAGGTGTAGTGATTGATTTGGTATCACGTTTATTTATCCCATAGATATCGATAACGCTGCCTCGGCTAAGCTCTAGCGGAATATCTGTTATTTCAACAGTCAATGGAACTAATTTTTCATCGATTACTTCTGTAGATTTACTAATTGCCGCTGACGGAATTAAATCCCCTTTATAAATTTTAGTAACTACCGTTCCACCAATTATTTGGGCATTTGATGATAAATAATTAACAGCAGATTGGGGTAATAATGCGGATACAGGGGTAATGTCATTTTCGGTTATTACCTGACCCGGTGCTAGATCTGTCTGTGTCGCCCAGACCATTACAGTGCGGTTTGCTTCCTTGGATATTAAAGAGGCGCACAGAATTGAAATTATAAATAGGGATACCCCCATAGTAATTCTTGAGTTTTTAAGTAGGTCAATCTTTGAAATTTGCATAGTAGGTTTTAGCACTTGTATTGATAGGGAAAATCATCCGTTCGGATGATTTAACCGTTCTTGATTGAAGTAATGGTTCGACTATGACCATAACCCAACAAATTGATCAAGTTACTTCTGAAAAGAAATCAAAACTGTACCTAATACCAACCCATGACTCAGAGTTTGGACTGGAGTGGTTTCATCCCAATTTCTCACCAATACCTTCACCGTTGTCTGAACTGCCTGATTCATTCATTTGGAACAAAAGTTTTATAATTGCAGTTTTAGAGGTTTGGGCAGGCAGAAGGTCAGTAATGCAACTCGCAAAAAACTCTCATCGCTCAGTTATAAATAAAGTTATTTCTCAAGGAAAAATGTTAAATGAAGTGTGCCAAATTCGTAGAATATATCTAACCCAACCAATTGAAGGTGTTATCGAAACAACAGTGACGTTAAGTATTAAAAATAGAGTTAGATCTCTTATTTTAAGATTTGAAGGTATTGATAAGAAATGGATCTGTACGGAGTTACAACTACTTTAAGATTGTCCATGACATCTTTTATATTTTTTGCCAGAACCGCATGGGCATGGAGCATTTTTTGAAGTACCCCCGGCAGCGCTTGGTTCAATCTCTGCTGCTGAATATTGGAGTGATTGAACTGGAGCCGGCGCAGGAGTCAACCCTTTAGCGCCAACTTGATCGCCTTCAACTTGAACCTCAACATTAAATAGATAACCAACTAGCTCTTCTTTAATTGCATCCATCATCGCTGTAAATAAGTCATAACCTTCACGCTGGTATTCAACTAGCGGATCACGTTGAGCCATAGCTCGTAAACCAATTCCCTCTTGTAAATAATCCATCTCATAAAGGTGCTCACGCCATTTACGATCCAAAACAGAAAGCAAAATCTTTCGCTCTAACTCACGCATTACAGTTGGCGTTAAATCACTCTCACGCTTTTCATATGCAGCTTCTGAATCTGATAGAACTCTATCTAACAAAAATTCGCTATCTAATGCGGATGCACCACCAATTTCTTTGAGTAAGTCATCGGCAGAAAAGGATATTGGGAACAAAGATTTAAGAGCATTCCAGAGAGTTTCTAAATCCCAATCCTCTGCTACGCCCGTCGCTGTTGCAGCATCAACATAAGCGGTAAGAGTTTCTTCTAAGAATTTTTTTACCAACTCTTTAATATCTGCGCCTTCAAGAACTTCACGTCGTTCTGAATAAATAACTTCGCGTTGTTTATTCATAACATCGTCATACTTCAAAACATTCTTTCGCATTTCAAAGTTTAAAGATTCGACTTGAGTTTGGGCAGATTTAATTGCATTGCTTACTATTTTTGACTCTAATGGTGTTTCCTCGGGCATGCCGGCAGCACCTAAGAAGCGCTCAACTAATCCGGAATTGAATCTGCGCATAAGTTCATCTTGCAATGATAAATAAAATCTTGATTCACCAGGATCACCTTGACGACCAGAACGGCCACGAAGCTGATTATCAATACGGCGAGATTCATGTCGTTCAGTTCCTAAAACATATAGACCACCTAAAGAAACAACTGTTTCATGTTCTTTAGCAACTGCAGCTTTTTGTTTTGCAATCTCTGTTGGCCAAGCTTTTTCATAAGCCTCTGGAGTTTCGGCTGGATTTAATCCCTGTCTTTGTAATTCAAAGTCAGCCATAAACTCGGGGTTACCGCCTAGCATGATGTCAGTTCCACGACCAGCCATATTTGTTGCAACTGTTACCGCGCCAATTGTTCCAGCCCTTGCAATAATCGCAGCCTCGCGTTCATGTTGCTTTGCATTTAAAACCTCATGTGGAATACCACGACGCTTTAATATTCCTGATAGCTCTTCTGATTTTTCAACACTAACCGTTCCAACTAAAACGGGTTGGCCATTTTTATGGCGAACGACAATATCTTCAGCTACCGCAGTGAATTTACCTACTTCGGATTTATATATTAGATCAGATTGATCAATACGTTGCATAGTCTTATTAGTCGGAATAGGGATAACGCCTAGTTTATAAATCTGCATAAACTCTGATGCTTCAGTCATCGCTGTTCCAGTCATACCGCCCAATTTTTTATAAAGACGGAAATAGTTCTGCAATGTGATAGTTGCCAAAGTTTGATTTTCATCCTTAATTTCAATGCGCTCTTTTGCTTCAAGGGCTTGGTGTAGGCCCTCGCTGTAACGACGCCCGGCCAGCATTCGGCCAGTATGCTCATCAACAATTAATAATTCGCCATCCATGACTACATAATCTTTATCTCTCTTAAATAGCTCCTTCGCACGAATTGCATTATTTAGGTACCCAATCATTGGCGTATTGGCAGATTCATATAGGTTTTCAATGCCTAAGGCTTCTTCAACTCTAGTTACGCCTTCATCAAGTATGCCGACAGTCCTTTTCTTTTCATCAACTTCGTAATGAAGATTCAAAGAAAGCCTGCCTACAATATTTGCAAATTCCATGTACCACTTTGTTGCTTTATCAGCTGGGCCAGAGATAATTAATGGAGTTCTTGCTTCATCAATTAATATCGAGTCGACTTCGTCAACAATTGCAAAGTTATGTTCACGCTGCACACAATCTGAAAGTGACCATGCCATGTTATCTCGCAAGTAGTCAAAACCAAACTCATTATTAGTGCCATAGGTAATGTCTGATGCGTAAGCTTCGCGTCGTTCTTCAGGTGACATACTTGACAGGATTACACCAACTTTTAATCCAAGGAAACGGTGCACTCTTCCCATCCATTCACTATCACGTTCAGCCAAGTAATCATTTACGGTAACAATATGAACACCTTTACCGGTTAGTGCATTCAAATATGCAGGCAGTGTTGAAACTAAAGTTTTTCCTTCACCGGTTCGCATCTCTGCGATATTTCCTTTATGAAGTGCAGCTCCACCCATTAACTGAACGTCGTAATGGCGCTGGCCCAATGTTCGCTTAGCAGCTTCTCTAACAACAGCAAATGCTTCCGGCAGGATTGAGTCTAAACTTTCACCATTTGCTAAACGTTCTTTAAATTTATCTGTTTTATTTCTAAGTGAAAGATCATCAAGTGCCACAATTTCATTTTCAAATTTGTTTACTTGATTAGCAATCTTTTCGAGCTCTTTAAGAGCTCGACCTTCGCCAGCGCGCAAAACCTTGTCTAATAAACCCACAAAGCTCCCTCGCTAGTCGAAATTATGAAATTCTAATATTTGAGGTGCTTATCGTATTAGAGAATTGCGGCCCACCGCACACGCGGTTACTACCGCGTTAATGGTGATTTTGGCTTCAGGCGTGAGATTTGCCTCAATTCAGTCCCTTAGGTGCCTTCTGAGATATCAAACGCTGATTAGTTATTAAAAATTAATTTGCCAATTTTTAAAATTAAAATCCGCTCGGCTCTAATGCGATTGGAAATGACTGCACAGAGTTACCATGCTGTTTCGGGAGAGTAAGAACAAAATGAGCACCTTGATTTGGTCTTCCCCAGGCAAGAAGTTGGCCTTGATGTAATTTGGTATCTTCAAGTGCAATTGATAATCCTAATCCGGTACCACCACTCGTTCTTGCGCGGGAAGGATCTGCTCTCCAAAATCTATCAAATAGATACGGCGCGTCATTTTCATCGAAACCTAATCCGTAATCTCTAACTCCAACTGAAACCTCATTTTCACTTTCTTTAATCTGAATTTCGATCTTGTTACCTTCGCCATGATCAATTGCATTAGAAATTAGATTGCGCAATATTCGTTCAATTCTTCTAGGATCGCCTTCGATATTAACGGCTTCTATAGGAGCAGAAATATCAAAAAGTGCAGATTTACTTGGGTGCAGGTAGTCAACAGTTTTCCTAACTAAGTGATTTAAGTCGAAACTAACAATTCCTAAAGATGCTGCCTCAGCATCAAATCTACTAACTTCAAGTAAATCAGAAAGTAAAAGTTCAAATCGATCAATTTGATTGATTAATAGCTCACTACTTCTGGCAATATTTGGATCGAAATTTGCTTTCTGTTCATAAATCACCTCAGCAGCCATTCGAAGTGTTGTAAGCGGTGTGCGAAGTTCATGAGATACATCGGAGACGAATCTCTGCTGCAACATTGAAAGATTTTCAAGTCGATCAATCTGCTGTTGGATTGAAACTGCCATTTCATTAAAGGAGTTACCTAAACTAGCCATCTCATCTTCACTTGAAATTACCATTCGACTTGAAAGATCTCCTTGAGTAAATCGTTCAGCAACCGCTGCTGCTTCTTGTACCGGTGCTACCACCTGACGTATTAAGAATTTAGTACTTAAGCCAATAAGAGCAACTAGTAAAAAACCTGCAAAAAATAAGGTCCAGGTAATTACTGAAATACTTTGATACTGAGCATCTAATTTAAATAAATAGTAAATTTCATAAGTACCTGTTCTTGGAATGTTTAACTTTCCACCAATTAGGAATCCAGGAAACTTTTTACCATCTGAATAACGAACCATTATTCGCTTATCCAGCACAGTTTCAGATGTTCTAACTTGCTCTCTAAAACTATCTGGAATCGAATCTAATACCAACAAGGTTGGAACTGTTTGATATATATTTTGAGCTTTATTATTTTTTGAAATCGGCAAGATAACCGTTTCACGACCAGAGAGTGATCCATCTTCTCTGCTTGAGGTAATAAAATCTTGCACAACTTTGTTAAGCCCTAAATCATCCTGAAATCTTGCAATATCAAAGTGGCCTTGGGCTAAGTAAAGTGCATTTGCAGTTTCAACCTTTGAAATAGCAATTTTTTCATTAATAATTGTTGAAGCAACTCTATTATGAACTGAAAATCCAATTACCGAAGCAATTAATATTGAAAATGCGATACTTGTAAGAAGTACTTTAAGACTAAGTGACTGCTTAATCTTAAACTTGCTAATTAACATGGCTAAACTCTAGCCGCCCCCGCTTTATATCCAACTCCTCGGACAGTTAATACATACTCAGGGTTATCTGGATCTGATTCGATTTTAGAGCGCAATCTTTGAACATGAACGTTAACTAGCCTGGTATCAGCTGCATGCTGATATCCCCAAACCTCACTCAATAGAACCTCTCTTGTGAAAACTCGACCTGGTTCTTTTGCTAGTGCTGCTAATAAATCAAACTCTAAACGAGTAAGGGCAATTTCTTTGTTATTTTTTAATACTTTATGTTCCATTTGATCAATTACTAAATCAGCAATTGTTAAGGTTCCAACTTTTGTATTACGTCTTAATCTTGTGTTAATTCGAGCTACTAATTCCTGTGGCTTAAATGGTTTAACCATGTAATCGTCTGCGCCAGCCTCAAGCCCTAAAACCACATCTTGTGTGTCACCTTTTGCAGTGAGCATGACTATTGGCACCATTGATTTTTCTCGAATTATTTTACAAACTTCAATACCGTCGATACCTGGCAACATAACATCTAATAAAACTAGGTCAGGAGGATTTGTATTAAAAAGATCCATAACAAGATCTCCCCGGTTGACTAAATCAACCTCCATTCCAGCACCGGTTAATACGATGCTGAGCATCTCTGCTAAGTCTTGGTCGTCATCAACGACCATGACTAATGGCATTTAGGAGCCGTGTTCCCAGGAGTTCAAGTAGAGCTCTTGCGCTGGCGTAAGAACATCTAATGAAGATCCCATACTTTCTAGTTTCAACCTAGCAACATCTTTATCAATTGTTACCGGAACATTGTGTAGACCGGCAGGTAAATCCTTGCCCGCTTTTAATAACCATTCAGCGGTTAACGCTTGATCAGAAAATGACATATCCATAACCGAAGCTGGATGACCTTCTGCTGCTCCTAAGTTTGCAAGTCTTCCCTCGGCAATAAGAAGTATTCGACGATTATCTGCCATTACATACTCGTCAGTTTGATGGCGCATCTTGGAGTTTTTTTGCTTGGCGTTCTTTTCAAGCCATGCCACATCAATTTCAATATCAAAGTGACCGGAGTTAGCAAGGATTGCCCCATCCTTCATTTGCTTAAAGTGCTCATCTCGTAATACATCTCGGTTACCAGTAACCGTAATAAAAATATCCCCGATTGCAGCAGCTTTAGTCATTGGCATGACTCTGAAGCCTTGCATCAGCGCATCTAGTGCTTTTGTTGGGTCAATCTCAGTAACAATAACTTCAGCACCTAATCCTTTTGCACGCTCTGCCACACCTTTGCCGCAGTACCCAAATCCGGCAACAACTACGATCTTTCCGGCAACTAAAGTATTAGTAGCACGGAAAATTGCATCAAAGGTTGACTGTCCGGTGCCATAACGGTTATCAAACATATGTTTAGTGTCAGTATCATTTACAGCAATCATTGGAAACTTTAATGCGCCGTCTTTAGCCATCTGGCTTAATCTAATTACTCCAGTTGTTGTCTCCTCACAACCAGCCATAACACCGTCTATTAACTCAGTGCGAGTAGTGTGCAATACATTAACTAAATCACAGCCATCATCAAAAACTAATTGTGGTTTTATATCAAGCGCTGAGTTTAAATGTGCATAATATCCATCACGATCAACTGCGTTCCGTGCAAAAACTGAAATACCGTATTCATGTACAAGTGCAGCAGCTGTGTCATCTTGAGTTGAAAGTGGATTTGATGCACATAGTGCAAGATCTGCACCTCCTGCTTTTAACGCCAACATCAAGTTTGCTGTCTCGGTTGTAACGTGCATGCATGCTGCAATTCGAACACCTGTAAATGGTTTTTCTTTAGCAAAGCGCTCTTTAATTTGTGCCAACACTGGCATATTGCGCGCAGCCCATTCAATCCGCTTTTTTCCTTCACTGGCAAGTGCTGGATTTGCAACATCATTTTTAATCGCGGTTGTGGTGCTCATTTACTCTCCTATGGATTGGTTCTTATTAATGGTCAGTATCAGTTTTAGGGGATAAAGATACCCTGCCTTACCGGTCTTTATCACCTCTAAATCAATGAGAGGACTGTGTCTCTAATCTTTACCATCTCTTTTTCAGTATTGGCCTCAACATTAAGTCTTAACAAAGGCTCTGTATTGGAAGGTCGCAGGTTAAACCACCAGCTATCTGCCGTAACAGTTAAACCATCTAACTCATCTATCTCATGCCCATCATGATATTTATCACGAATTAACTTAATTGATTTAGCAGCATCTTTTACCTTGCTATTTATCTCACCACTTGCTGCATATCTATTAAATGGTTGTAGAAGTTCAGAGAGCGTACTTTTTGTCGCCATCAATTCTGCAAGAGCATATAAGGCAGCTAGCATTCCAGAATCTGCTCGCCAAAAATCTGCAAAATAAAAATGCCCAGAGTGCTCACCACCAAATATCGCACCAGATTCAGCCATCAAACTTTTTATGTATGAGTGCCCTACTCGACTACGCACTCCGATACCGCCATTTTCAGCAATAACCTCCGGGACGGCTTTAGATGAAATCAAATTATAGATAATTGATGAGCCTGGTTTTTCTTTTAGTTGGCGAACTGCAATTAATGAAGTTAGCGCTGACGGGTTTACTAATTGACCTTTTTCATCAATTAGAAAGCATCGGTCAGCATCTCCATCAAAAGCTAAGCCAATATCTGCACTCTCTTTCTTAACTCTTTTTTGAAGATCTTTAAGATTTTTCGCTTCTATGGGATTTGCCTCATGGTTTGGAAAATTCCCATCTAGCTCAAAATACATTGGTATTAATTCAATATTTAAATGTTCCATTACAGCTGGAGCGGTAAAGCCAGCCATGCCATTGCCGGCATCAATTACAACCTTTAACTTGCGCTTACTAAATGTTTTTTTAGGGAATTGAGCCAAAAGATAATCAACATAATCATGCAATAGATTTTGATTCCGAATAGTGCCAACTGGGCGGTTTGATATTGGAACACCATGTTCAATTAATTCACGAATTTTAACCAACCCAGATTCTTGGCCGATTGGTTTAGCTCCGCTCTTACAAAGCTTCATTCCGTTGTATTTTGCTGGGTTGTGGCTGGCCGTAAACATTATGCCTGGTAAATTTAGTTTTCCAGATGCAAAATACAACATATCTGTTGAGGCTAAACCGATTCTAATTACATCCATACCTTGACTAGCTGCACCATCTGAGAATGCATCCGCTAAAAGTGGTGAAGAAGGCCGCATGTCTTCCCCAACAACAATTGTGGCGGGCTCACGCTCGAACTCTAAAAATTTAGCAAACGCAGTACCAAGTGAAAAAGAAAAATCTGGCGTGATCTCATCTTTCACCAAACCTCTAATGTCATACGCCTTGATAATTTTTTCTAACATAACTCTCTTAACTTAGATGTTATCGGGAATAATAAATTAGTTTGAGGGTAGTACTCGTAAATGCCCTCGACGTCCTAGTTCTGGTTGCATCCCTTTATTACTTACATCAGAATTTGCTACTTCTCTTACAGCGTTAGCAATAGCCATTAAATCTTCATCAGTTGGTCCAGTATTGTGATCAACTACCTCTTCTTTAATAACATTCCATCCAACTGGAACAGTTAAGCGTTCGCTATGGACAACACAAAGATCATAATTGTGTGGCTCCGCATAGGTCGAAAGTGGACCAAGTACTGCGGTTGAATCAGAGTAAATGTAAGTGAGTGTCTTTATTGCAGCGCTAGTACAACTTGCTCTAGAGCATCTACGTCCAGACAACTTCTTCATATGAACAGATTAATACTCTATGCCTATAAAAGTTGGGATTTAGCCCCGACTTATCACCCCAGCATCGGAAATTGGCTCTGCTGCTGTTTCCAAATTAGCGCCATTATTCATAGGAATGGTACTACTACCGATCGAGCCAACTTCTGGCATAAATATAACTCCGCCAGCTATTCCATTATTTTTGGCAGTGATTTGTAAGCGATTTAATCCAACTGGAGCTCGCCAAACAACAAAATCAGATCCACTTACTTTTTGTTCAATCTTTTTTCCGTTAACTCCACTTGCAGAGATTTGTACATTTATTTTATCGCCAGAAAAGGTCAAGGTTGGCCTTGACCCCGTTAAGTTAATACTCCATTTGTGTAATTCATCAGCCCCAGTTGCCCAGGCAATTTCTTTACTCTTACCAAAAGTAAGTTCAGTTAATACTGAGGCAAGAATAGGTTGGTCAGAATCAATAATTATAGAAAAGGGTTGATTAACCGGTGCAAAAGTTAATGGAATATTAATAACTTTTTGGCTCTTAACATCAAATTGAGATAAACCTTCTGGTATAAAGTTTCCATCATTAGAATTTATTGTTACATCTACATTCGCATCTATGCTTCCAGGAATCAATAACCTTAGTGTGTGTGAAACAGAATTACTTTGAGATATAAGTTTGTCAGTTAAGCCAGTAATCCCGGCAATCGTTACTTGCTTACTAGCGGCTGCAACCGGTGCAACAAAATCTGCACCAAGAGATTTAAGTCCTTTTTTTCGCTCGTCAAACAAATATGAACTTACTCGTCCAGCTTTAGTCTTAACTGCTATAACAATCATCTCTTCACCGGGCGCAAGTGAATCAACTGAAATCTTACTTGTTGAGTTCTGGGCTATAGCAATGTTTTTAGGTTCAAGTAAACCATTAGGGGTATAGATTTCAATGTCCACAATTGACTCACTAAAACCACTATTAACAATATATAAAATTGATTTACTCGTGAGTGCACCAGAGCCACCAACAAACCATTGTTCTCCATTACTCACTGAACATGGGACTACTGACTTCCACCCGCTATTTGCAAATGTCAATGCTGTGCCTGAATTTCCTTCAACTAACAGGGCATCATTTGTTAATGAAATAACGCTACTTTTACCTGAACTTAAATTCTTACTTCTCCCGTCAATTAATCTTCTACTAATTTTTGAATTGGTTAGTGCTGCAATTGATGGAATTTTATTACCAATTGCTGGGCAAACTGTTGCTGGATAACTTGAAGTTAATTTTACCTGTTGGCTCCGAGTAGGTGCATGATATGCAAGCATTGCAAGAATCAATAAAATCAATGGAAATGCAATTACGTTCAATCGTAATTTGAATCGAGAATTACTCAAATTAAGCGGAGTTATTTTCATATTAGTTCCTCAAGTGGAACTTCTTTACGCCTTCTACCGGCAGGTAAAGCCAAAACAATTGCTGACAGGATGACAATTAGCTGGATTGAAATCCAAGCACGTCGATTCGTACCATCATGAATTAGAGAAATATTACCTTTATTTGGTATTTTAAAGACTGGTAATCCAAATTGATTTTGTTCTACTTTAATTAATTTGCCATCTAAAAGTAAATGCCAAGCTTTGTCATATTTTTCAGCCAAAATTACTACACCATTAGACGGAACATAAGCTGATGAGGATTTGTCACTAGAGTTCATTGGAAAGTATTGACCCTTATTGTCTTGATATGTAACTCTGGCATGAGAGTTATTCACTTTCCAGACCACACCATCTTTAGTTGCAGAACTGCGAGTAAAACCACCAATTCCGTCAATTGTTCTAACCAATCCAGCATCTGCTGGATTTTTCATATATACATATTGAATTCCATAAAAACCTAGAACTTGGCTACTAGTTGCACCGACGCCGTTTACTAAGTTAACAATAGCTTTATGAACTTGCTCTGGAGTGCTACTTGCAACATCAGCATTGCCAAGCTGAAGATCTCCACCTCGAGTTAC
>Ga0209401_1002615_pt1 | contig 11607 bp, 9 predicted proteins | sample M_140807_MF_Meta_FD_187318 | JGI IMG/M metagenome (GOLD analysis project Ga0209401, IMG submission 187318) | Freshwater microbial communities from Lake Montjoie, Canada to study carbon cycling - M_140807_MF_MetaG (SPAdes) (version 2) | ecosystem: Environmental > Aquatic > Freshwater > Lake...
GCTTCAAAAAGTTTGATTTCTCGATCTTTAATCTCTGAACCAGAAGTAACAACTTTAATTATTCCGGCTTTAATCTCAGTATCATCCATCCCATTTTCAATTTCATTTATAAATAGCCGCCCAAGTTGAGATGAGCTTAATTTTTCAATCTCATCATCATTTTTATAGTAACGGTCATGGTGTAATCCAGTTGTTGCAATGATGTTTATGCCAGTTAATTCCGAAATTTTTCGAAGCTTCTGTGGATTGCGGCCAGCACCAGTTGGCATGCAATCGACCATGCTTTGAACTCCAGCTTTTTTACATATCATGACCTCAGTAACTGCATCTTCAGTACTTGGTAGATAAATGTGTTCATAATCTTTTTTTACAATCTCTGATTCAATTATTAAGTGCTCATGCATATAAGTAACGCCAAGGGTTTCTGGTGAGATATCCCCAAGTACGGTTCTTACCTTGCTACTCATTTACTAGGCACCTCTAAAATTGCGCCAGTCTCAATAATTTTCGTGCGGATATCTGAGAAGGTGACCTCTCTTATTTCCTTTTTATTTGCTAGTGCAATTGAGCCTGCAACACCTGCTGCAACGCCCATAGCCATACATTGCGCCATTGAACGAATTGATGCGTGCGCATCATGTGAAGCTGAAAAACATCTACCAATCACCATCGTATTTACACTGTCTTTAACGATTAATGATCGCAGTGGGATTCCAACTGCAGAACCATCCGGCAGATAAATCCAGTTTGTGCCATCACCGCTGTGGTGATCCTCAATAGGTGCTCCACATAATGCAACCTGATCATCAAATTGTTTTGCTTCTAATACATCTGATTTAGTTACACGATAATCACCGTAAACTCTTCTTGTTTCTCTAACGCCAATTAAGGTTGAAAAGCCATATAAAGAAGAGTCTTTATACCCAGGTACCTTGTCTACCAAAAATCTTGCATACTCCGACGCTTGTCTTCTACCAGCGATTTCTGAGTCAGTTAAAAAGAATGGATCATCTAATACAGATTCAATTTCACCTTTGCTGTTTTTGCGAACTGAATCAAGTCTAGTCATCACCGTAGCCGTGGTATTTGCAACTGGTGTGATGTGATCTGATCCCTCTCTTCGTGGGAGTTCATAACCATTATCTGCTGCATCTTGCATTAACTCATGCAGCTGCTCTTTCTTAATTTTCTTTCGCTCTACTAAATCAACATTAACCATTTTGAAAGTGGTTGTTAATGTTTGAGCAGGTGATATCTCGCCAGCTTTTTCATATCCAAAGCCAGCATAATTTGATAAATCAGCATCCCCGGTGGCATCAATAAAGAAATCTCCAGTAACCGAACAAAGGCCAGCCCTAGTTGCAAGAGTTAACTCTTTAACCCGACCATCCTTAACACTTACTTGTTGTAAGAGCGCGTGCAATAATATTTTCGCTCCAGATTTAATTAGCAGAGATTCCCATACAACTTTTAAATGCTCTGGGTTATAAGTAACACCAGTTCCGGCGCCATATGTATTTGGCCGCTCAACCATTGAACCAAAGCTTTTTAATTCATCAATAACATCATCAGGTATTCCGCCAACGATTTTCTTTGCTTTTTCCCCTGGTGTGTAGAAGCCATAAAAAGTATCTAAGACTGCAGTGCTTGTTCCCCCAATAAATGGCAGGCGATCAATTACAAGTACTTTGCTGCCAGATCTTGCGGCTGCAATTGCAGCAGAGGCCCCAGCAGAACCAGCACCCATCACGATCAGGTCAAAGTGGCCTAGTGATCTATTTGGCATTGCTACCCCCTTTTCAGAGCATAGTCCAAATGTCTATACTACTTTAAACTATTTCTACGCTTTGGAGGATTTGTGAAATCACATCGCATAACAATGTTAGGTACTGGCCTAATTGCTGACTTCTACACAATGACATTACATGGTCAGCGAAATCGAGATTCAGTTGCCGTTGTTTACTCTCGCTCTGAGGAGCGTGGTGATGCCTTTGCAAAGCGATGGAATATTCCAACCTATACAACAAGTATTGAAGAAGCGATTAATCATCCAGATACAGATGTAATTATTGTTGCGCTGCCAAATCATATGCATGAAGAGGCGATAACACTTGCTGCAAAAGCTGGTAAAGCAATCCTTTGCACTAAACCGCTTGCTAGAAATGCAGCTGAAGCAAAAAGAATTTTAGATACAGTAGAAAAAGCTGGCGTATTCGCCGGTTACTTAGAGGATCTTTGTTACACACCAAAAACACTTAAAGCAGTTAAATCTGTGCAAAGTGGCGCTGTTGGTGATGTGCTTTGGGTTCGCTCTCGTGAAACTCACCCTGGACCACACAGTGCTTGGTTCTGGGATGACAAACAAGCAGGTGGTGGCTGCATAGTCGACCTTGGTTGTCACTGCATTGAAATTATTAGAAACTTTGTTGGAAAAGGTAATCGCCCAGTTGAAGTACTTTGCTGGAAAGATACTTTGGTCCATCCAATTAATGCTGAAGATAATGCAGTTGCCTTAATTAAGTTTGAATCAGGCGCGATTGGTCAATTTGAAGTTTCATGGACCTTCCGTGGTGGAATGGATCTGCGTGATGAAGTTGCTGGTACTCACGGCACAATTTGGATGAATCACTTCTTGCGAACTGGATTTGAAATGTTTACCGCAGCAGAAGGTAATTCATATATTGCAGAAAAATCAGAGACCTCAACTGGATGGCTATTCCCAGTAGGCGATGAGGTAGCAGAGCTTGGTTACGTAGACATGTTCACAGATATGTTTAACTCCATGGAAAGCAAGAAAGATCCGATGGAGACTTTCTATGATGGCTATGTTGTAAATGCAATCATGGATGCTTGCTTTAAGTCTGCTGAAACTCATGGCTGGGCACCAGTTGAACTTGACTGGCGTGGTGGTAAAACTCCACGAATTCAAAACAAGCCATCAATGTATGAAGGTCAAGTAATTATTAAGCAAGAAACTTTGCCAGATGGCCGAGTTAAATTGATCCTAAAGGATCCAAAGACAAATGAATTTAGTGATCGAGTAGTTGCAACGGTAAACGCTTAAAGCAACTACAAGCTCATTGGTAGCAGGGCAGCAATCTGATTGCGTGCAATCAAAAAGCCCTGCTTAACCTTTTCATTTGTGCCTTCAAATCTACGATCCTCATGTTCAATACAAAGCACTCCCTCATAGCCAACTTGTGACAAAGTTGCTACAAAGTTCGCCCAATTGATCTCACCATAACCTGGAAGTCTTGGTCGTTGCCAACCAATTCCGCCAGACATAATTCCGTTGTTATATAGACCTTCGCGATCAATCTCCATGTCTTTAACATGTGTGTGATAAATACGAGAACCAAACTCTCTAATTACTCGTTCAATATCAATCATCTGCCAAAGTAAATGTGATGGATCTAGATTTAATCCGACGGTTGGACCAAATTTATCAAACATCTCACGCCAAATTCTTGGAGAGTAGGCGACATTGTGTCCACTTGGCCATTCATCTTTACTAAAAATCATTGGACAATTTTCAATAGCAATCTTTACATTGCTATCAGTCGCAACTTTGACAATATCTGGCCAAACTTTCTGTGCCTCGGCCCAATTTTCATCTTGAGATTTAGATGCGTCAGCTCCAATAAAAGTACTAACTACTGGAACACCCATTACACCTGCTGCTCTAATAACTTTTTTGGTGTGTTCGTTAACCAGCTTTCGTTGCTCAGGATCTGGGTGTAAATTATTTGGATAGTAACCAAGTGCGGACATTTCAATTTTGCGTTCTTTTAATTGACCAACAATCTCTTGGCCACGATCTTTACTTAGATCTTCAACCTCGATATGAGTAATGCCGGCATATCTGCGATTAGCACCAGAACTTTTTGGCCAACAACAAACCTCAAGCATTTCAAATTTTTCAGCAGCTGCCCACTCTGCAATTTCAAGCAATGGCACATCTGGAAGTGGTGCGGTTAGTAGTCCTAGTTTCATTTGCTTCTCCTTTGATTGCCTAGATTATCTATTTGTTTACCTTAATCCAAGAGGATTTTTTAGAACTCTCTGCGATTGCATCGGTAATTTGCAAGCTGCGAACCCCGTCGGCAAATGTTGGATATGCACCAGAGCGACTGCCAGTTTCAATATCTGAATAAACTCTTTCAAAAAGACCGCGGAAGGTTTCAGAAAATCCCTCTACATGGCCCCCTGGATAAAATGAAATCTTTGCTGCCTCCGGTGAAAGCATGCTGGGATCCTTATGCAGTACTTCATTTGCTTGACCACGATGTCCAATCCAAAGTTGCTCTGGATTTTCAGCATCAAAAGCTAGTGATCCTTTAGGCCCTGAAATCTCCCAGTTAATAGAGTTCTTGCGACCGGATGAGATTTGTGAAATTGAAATAGTTGCTCGAGCGCCATTTGCAAACCTAATTAATACTCCGGCTGCATCATCAGAAGACATGGTTACGGTTTCTCGTTTAGATGATTTATCAATCGTGAAAGTTTGTACTGGCCCAGTTGGTTTCTGCCTGGTTTTAACAAGGGTGTGAAGCTCAGCCATTACCTCAACAACCTCCAAGCCACTTACAAAACCAATTTGATCAATTAAGTGGGATCCAATATCTGCTACTGCTCTTAATTCACCGGCTTGTTCTGCTTCAAGGCGCCAGTTCCAGTCAGTATCAAGAGTTAACCAATCTTGGTGATAATGACCCTTTATATATCTTGGTGTACCAATTAAATCTGACTTAACAAGTGATCTAGCTTCATGAACCATTGGATAAAACCGGGTATTAAAACATGTGGCATTAACTAAGCCAGTTTTTTCTGCCAGCTGCACTAGTTCAATACCTTCTTTTGCCGAAAGTGCTAATGGCTTTTCGCAGATTACATGCTTACCAGCAGCCATTAACTCTTTAACTTGTGGGTAGTGCAGTGCATTTGGTGAAGTTACATGAACAACTGTTACATCTTTGTCGGCAGCTATCTCAGCTACAGATTGGTATTGTGTTTTAACTGAGAGATTTTCAGCCCCTCGCTTAGTACTTTCGGCACTTCCAGATAAAACACCTTTTACTTCAACACCAGTTCTTCGAATTGATTCAACATGCACTGTTCCAATAAACCCAGTGCCAATAACTGCTGCTGAATTAATCTTCATAAAGTTAAGAATTCTCAGATATTTTTGCGTAGGTCCAAGCAAGTGCAAGCACAATAGCTCCATAAATCATTTGCTTAACAGCCTCAGAGGAGTTGACGGTGGTTAATAATGATGAAAGTAAGGTAAGGATTAATGTACCCATCATTGTTCCCTTATACCCACCAAGTCCACCCATGATTGATGTACCACCGATAACTACGGCAGCAACTGATGGAAGTAGAAATGAATTTGCCAAACTAAGGGCAACGGCGCCTGATTGGCCGCCTAATATAATTCCGCCAATACCGCCAAGAATTGCGCACATTACATAAGTAGTAACTTGAACTTGCCAAACTTTTACACCAGCAAGTCTTGCAGATTGTGCATTATCTCCAATTGCATAAATTAATCTACCTAACCCAGTTCTAGCTAAAATAAATAGCACAATTACACTCACAAGAAGCCAGATGAAAAATGGCCATGATAATGTGTCAACAATTGAGGCAACAAATGGCCAAGATCTTGGATCGGCAGTGGCCGATTCAAATACCCAAGTACTAGTGTCAATTATTGATGAGGTACTAAGTGTGACTAATACTTCTGGAACAGTAGAACTTCCTTGCAGGAAAGTAGTTACTCCAACAGTAAATACACCAATCAGAACAGCGTTCATTCCCAGCGTCATGATCAGTGGATTCATTCCTAATAAGCCAATTGCTAAACCATTAATTGCACCAATAACTATGCAGTATAAAAGTGCAAGAGATAGGGCAATTGGTAATCCAGATGACGATTTAACGCTGACAATAAAGGCTGCTCCGGTAGCGATCATTGCTAGAGATAGATCTATTCCGCCAGTAAGCATACAAATTGTTTGACCAGCAGCTAAAAGACCAAGTGCTGCGCCTAAATAAAACACGTTTCCGATTGCTGGAATTGAAAAATTATATGAGTCCAGCAACCCAGTTATTATGTAAAGGGCAAATAAAATTCCAATAAGTGACAACATAGATTTAGAAATTCGTGACTCATTAAACATTTTTAGCTTTATCATTTTTTACCCGCCGTCCGTTTGCGAAGTAAGCCACCCAGTAATACAACAACTATCGTTAACGCTCCGGTAATGATCTGGCTATAAGATGGATCAATTCCAAATGCAAGCAGAATTGTTGGGATAAAGTAAAGAATTAAGGCTGCTAGAGCTGGTCCAACTAATCCGCCAACTCCACCGGAAAGTGCCACTCCACCCAGAACTGCTCCGGCTACTGAATTTAATGTTGCAGTGTTACTTATGTTTGCGAATGGACTAGAGCTCAAAGTTATACCAGTTAATGCCAATCCAGATAAGGATGCAAATAAGCCACCAAAAGCATAAAGTTTAATTCTAGTTAAATTAACATTTACGCCTGACAAAAATGCAGCGTCCTTATTTGAACCTATTGCATACATAGAAATACCAAGTTTACTTCTGTAAAGCGGGATCCAGATTAATAAAATTGGAAGTATTAGGCAGATTAGCGGAGGAATAAAGTTTGGAACTTTTCCAGATATTAAGTCAGCTAAGGTCTGGTTAATTCCACCACCAGGCTGTGGCATTACATACATAGCAACTCCCACCAACAAAAAGCTTGTTGCCAGAGTCACTACGATATCTGCAATTCCAGATACAGAAATTATCCAACCGGTTAATGCCCCAACAAGAACACCAACAATCATGAATGCAAATGCAAGAATAAGAGACTTAGTAAATGAGGTATCCATCATGTATTTGGCTGATAAACAGTTAATTAAGACAGCCTCAGCGCCAATTGCTAGATTGATTCCGCCACCGATAATAATTAACGCCTGTCCCATAGACAAAAGTGCAATAGGTAAAATTCCAAGAACAAATGTACGAGCCTCATAGGCACCAAATTGTGGTAATTGGCTAATACGCCAAGCACCTAATACAACTGCTAAAAGAATTATTGCAAGATTCCAGCTTTGTCTTTTAATCTGGATTAGATTCATTTTGCTACCGCGATTCCATGAGCAGCGTTTAGCAAATTTTCCTCATTACACCTATCAATCGGCAAATCCGCTTGAACTTTACCTTCGTAAATTACTATTGCTCGATCGCAAGCAAGTTGAATTTCACGTAACTCGGATGTGAAAAGTAAAACTGATTTTCCTTCGTTAGCAAACCCACGTACTAATTCGTAAATTTGTTGTTTGGTTCCAACATCAATACCTCGGGTTGGATCAAAACAAAGTAGCAGATCAAATCCAGTAGTCACCCAACGTCCAATCGTCACCTTCTGTTGATTGCCGCCAGACAATCTTTTTACCTGCGACTTAGCGCGCGTATCTATCTGCAAGCTTGAAACTGCATGATCAACTCGAGCTTCCTCATCTTTTGAATTAATCACACCCCATTTTGAAATTCCTCTAAATCTTGTTAACGCTAAATTTTCCCTGATTGATCGTTGCGGCATAAGTGCAGACTTACGATCTCCAGGTACAAATGAAATGCCCAGATTAATTGCGTCTCGAGGATGAGTAAAAGTTACTTTTTTGCCATTGACTAAAATTTCACCAGAATCCGGGTTACTTTGACCAGCCAATATTTCGAACAATAAATCTTGTCCTTGCCCTTCAAGAGCTGCGACCCCAAGCACTTCGCCTTTCTTAACATTAAAACTCAGATCTTTAAGATGCTTACCGCCAGAAATTCCTTTTATTTCCATAAAAGTTTCATTATTTATACTTGATTTAGCTGACCGCGATTCAGAGGAATTTACCTTATTTTTGTCACCAAGCATTGCTTGGACAATACGCTCTTCACTACCCTGAGAAGCCTCAAAAGTATCGACATTAATTCCATCTCTTAAAACTGTTGCTCTATCACAAATCTCTTCAATCTCTGATAGACGGTGAGAAATAAAAATTACTGACTTACCTTTTGCTTTTTGATTATTCATAACAGAAATAACTTTTTCTGCTAAATCTATTGGTAGCGCAGCAGTAATTTCATCTAAAATTAATAATTCTGGGTCATGCGATAGCGCGCGGGCTAAATCAATCATTCTGAGTAACGGTAACTCTATATTCGAGGCAATTTCATTAAGGTTTACTTTTAAACCCATTAAAGCAAGCTCAGATATAAATCTAGCTTCGTTTGTGCCGGTCAATGCTAAATTTCGTTGAATTGAAATATCCGGAATTAAAGCTGGGTCTTGAAAAACTGGTGCTACACCGTTCTTTCTGGCGTCATCAGGGGATGAAAAAGTTAATTGTTTTCCGTTTAGTGAAATTGTTCCATTGTTGCTGGTAATAACTCCAGTCAATATTTTTACAAGTGTTGATTTTCCGGCGCCATTTGCTCCGAGTAAGGCATGTATCTCACCTGGGCTGACTTCAAAGTTAGCATTTTTAAGGGCAACGACCGAACCATACGATTTCTCTAGACCTTTGATGCTTAAGAGTGAGGAGTCGCTGGCCACTTAATACTCCAAACTTTTAATTGTAATTAATCTACTTTTTTTAAACTTTAAGGCTTGAGGTTTCCCTCAAGCCTTAAAGCATGTCCTAATGGAATCTTAATTAATAATTAAGTTTAATTATTAACGAGATCCGTCATCAGCATCTTGTGGTGCTTTGCAACGGAACAATTGCGCAGGTGTAAATGTGGTGATACCAGGCAATGAAAGTGTTGCAGAGAATGTAGCTTCTTGTGAAGGTACATAGTTAGCAGTTATAGCTGCCTTATCAGTCTTGTATGTAAGAGCCTTTGGAGTTAGCAGGTTCTTAGCTGGAACTGTCTTGCCATCAAGCAAGTCAATTGCAACCTGTGCTGCATAGCCACCAATAATTGCTGGGTTTGGTACAACAATTCCAACAAATCCCTTAGGAGCAAGAGAAACTGTTAGGCGTTGGAACTCATTGTTATCACTACCAAATACTGGGATGTACTTACCCTTTAGCTTGGTTGTCATAGCAGTAACGATGTTGTAATCGATACCTGAAGTCCATACTCCTTGGAACTTACCTGGTACTAGTAATTGGCTAGCAAGTGTTCCGCCAGTTGCCCAATCCCAGTTAGTAAATACTTCTTTTGTAACCTTAATCTTTGGATACTTAGCTAGTGCTTCTTTGAAACCAGTATCGCGATCGGTATCTGCACCAGCACCTGAAGCTCCGCGCATGTAAAGAACATTTCCTTTACCGCCCATTGCCTTAAACAGTGCCTCTGCGCCTACGCGACCATATGCAACCTGATCGTTTGAAACAAGAGTTGTGTTTGGTGCGGTAATTGCGTTATCAACTGCAATAACTTTAATTCCAGCATCAACAGCCTCTTTGATTGCAGCGTTGTTTGCTGCTGGATCTCCTGAGTTAACAATAATTGCGTTAACACCTTGAGTCTTTAGGGTACGGATATCAGCTGATTGACCAGCTGCATCTGTGTTACGTGAAAGAACAGTTACGCTAGCAACTTTTCCTGAAAGAGTTGCTTGAGCTTTAATAGCGCAAACCATTGTTTCGCGCCATGAGTTTCCAGCCCAGCTATTACTTACACCAATCTTGTATGTACCCGCCGCTTGTGCTGGAGCTGCAACTAATGAAGCACCCAATACAAGTGAGATTGATGAAGCAACTGCTAAGCCAGCTTTAATGCGCTTTGAACTTAGTTTCATTGCATTCCTTCCATTTCGATAGTCGATCGACTATGGGCCTATCCTTGACGAAATAGTCAAGATCTACAACCCATTTCATACTTTGATACCAAATTGATATATACCCGTGGGTATATATCTCGATTAATCCGTACCCACCCTAGGAGATGTGGATCCGGTTAGTCGAGATGAGAGGCGCCGAGCATGTTCGGCATAGGCAGCATCGAAGAGCTTCTTGCTCTCGGCTTCACCTACCACAGCGGAGCTAGTAATAACTGGTGGAATAAATCCGGCCTTAACTAATTTTTCTGCAACTTGTACTTTAATTTCATTAACAACTGCAATTGCGGTAATCGTTGATCCAGGGCCTACCGGTGTTTGCATTCCAGGAATTGCAACTAACGCATCCCCGACTGGAACTATTAAATCAATTACTAAATCTGCATTATCAGAAAGTGTTGTGCCAGATGAATGAGATGGCTTTCCAGTTTTGTTACTAGCAACTGATGTAACAGCAATAACTTTAACGCCGCGTTTTTTAGCTCCAATTGCCATTTCAATTGGCACCGCAGTTTTTCCGCCAACACTAAAAATAATTAAAATATCATTTTTGCCAAATTGCCAGTTTTTTAAAATCTCTTCGGCAAAGCCTTCAACTCGTTCAATAAACATTGCTTGTCGCTGACCATTTGATCCAACAACTTGGGTATGAAAGGTCATAGATAGTTCAGCCATTGGATTAAAGCCTGGGTATGAGCCATAACGTGGAAACATCTCTTCAAGTGGAATACGAGAATGACCTGTACCAAATAGATGTACAACGCCATCTGCCAAAATTGAATCTGCACACCACTGGGAGGCTTTAGCTATGTTTGCGCCCTCTTGGCTGGATAAATCTTTAAGTAATTGAATTGCACCTTCAGTCCATTTGCCTGCGAGCGCAGCTGTATCTGACATAACCGCCCCCTTACCTTCAAGCCAATGAACTGGTACTTTGTACTTTAAATGTCTATACCAATTCTGAATAGAAGGTAGTCCAATCATGCGGGCAGGTCAAGGTAAGGCGGGAGAAAAAGCCGCATTGCGCTACCAAGAAATTGAGGCTTGGCTAAGAGAAATCATCGTGGCCGGCCGGCCTGGACAGGCACTTCCCTCTGAGGTTGAGATTGCAGCTAACTTTGAGGTTAGTCGAATGACAGCGCGGCAAGCAGTTTTAAATTTAATGCGCGAAGGTTTAGTAGATCGAAGACGAGGCGCTGGAACATTTATTGCTGATAACCCACTGCACCGCAGAGAGGGCGTACTGCTCTCCTTTTCTGAGGATATGAAGCGGAGAGGACTTAAACCATCTTCAACAATGATTTCAAGTAAAAAAGAGATTGCTACCTCAGAGGATAGAAACGCACTCGGTCTTAAAGATCCTTCCTCAGTTATTGTTATTAAAAGAATTCGAATCGCCGATGGCACGCCATTAGCCCTTGAACGCGTGGCACTTCTAACGCAATGTGCAGCGGTATTAAATGAAGATCTTGAGAATGGTTCATTACATGACGGGTTACGTAAAATCGGTTTTCAACCAACTGTAGCTAGCGGCTGGCTTAAGGCCAGGCTTGCTACCGCCCAAGAGGCCAGAAAATTAGATCTACCTTCAAAATCCCCATTACTTGTTGAAACTAGAGTAATTGAAGATGAAAATGGTTTACCAATTGAACATACTGAAACTGCTTATGCGGCCAATCGTTATGTGGTCGACATTAAACTTAATTGCGCGCCAGCTGTAATGGCGCCATTTAAAGCAGCTCCAATGGCACC
>Ga0209401_1002616_pt1 | contig 11606 bp, 6 predicted proteins | sample M_140807_MF_Meta_FD_187318 | JGI IMG/M metagenome (GOLD analysis project Ga0209401, IMG submission 187318) | Freshwater microbial communities from Lake Montjoie, Canada to study carbon cycling - M_140807_MF_MetaG (SPAdes) (version 2) | ecosystem: Environmental > Aquatic > Freshwater > Lake...
GTTAACAGCGTTTACAAATTAAGAAATACACAAGCCGCTTCTGCTATTAATGCAAGCTTATCTGAAAATTATTTTTTAGTGAATAGTAAATTTTCTTACCTTACTACTAAGCGTAAAGGAAATATTTTTGTAGAAGTAAGCAATCTTACGAATACCAAATATTCGGATTTACTAGGTGCTATTATGCCAAGCAGATGGATTTGCGCTGGATTTCAACTAAACTTATAATTAAATTTGCTTGAGTAACCCTGGCTTTTCTTGGTGAAGCTTATAAATTAATTCGCCAAACAAGGTATTAGCCCATGCAAACCACTTGCGTGTATATTTAGTAGCATCGTCTTTATGGAAAGATTCGTGCATAAAGCCAGTGCCTGCATGCGTTTGCATTAAATTTTTAACGCAGTGCGTAATTTCTTTATCATCCACACTTGTAATAGCGCGTAAAATAATACTCATAGGCCAAATGGTATCAGCACCCGTGTGCGGACCACCAATACCTTCGCCAGCTTTACCTTTATAAAAGAATGGATTGTTTTCCGATAGTACCAATTTACGGGTATTTAAATAAAGTGGATTGTTAGGCTCAATTGCACCAAGGTATGGAAGCGACAATAAAGAGGGCACATTGGCGTCGTCCATCATATGAAAACTACCATAACCATTTACTTCAAAGCCAATGATTTTTCCAAACTGCTGGTGCTGAATAATTCCATGTTGTTTAAATGCAGCCTCTACCTGCGCTTTTAATGCAAGTGCTCTTTTAGCAAGTGCTGGCTCATTTACGCTTGGTAATTGTAAAAGCTCCGCCATCTTACCTAAGATATTGATGGCAAACATATTACTAGGAACTAGGTAAGGCAATAGCGTACAATCGTCACTAGGTCTAAAAGTTGAAACAATTAAACCACAAGGTTTAACCGGATAACCATATCCACTTAATGGAACGCCATCTGTGGCCCATGCTGTTGTGCGCTGAAAACTATAAGGCCCATTTCCGTTAAAGCGCTGTTGCTCTGTAAAAGTATCTAAGATTAATTTTTGTGCCGCTTTCCAGTCGGCGTCAAAAACAGAAGTATCCCCTGTTTGTTTATAATACCCATGCGAAAGTCTTACGGGATAACACAAACTATCTATTTCCCATTTGCGTTCATGAATACCTGGCTTCATTTTAGTGAGATCATCTTTCCACTCACTTATTTTATTAACGTCTTTATAAAAAGCGTTCGCATATGGATCTAATAAAATACATTTTGTTTGCCTATTAATAACACCTGCAATAAGTGTTTGAAGGGGCTTATCATTTTTTGTAAGTGGCAAATAAGGCCAAACCTGCGCCGTACTATCCCTGAGCCACATGGCATCAATATCGCCAGTAATTACATAGGTATCGGGCTTACCATTTACCATTTCAAAATCGACAGTGGTATCGAGTGTATTAGGAAAACAATTTTCAAATAACCAACCAAGCTCTTTATTAGGCAGGTCTTTTTTAACTTGCTCAATCACCGCCTCTACTGCTGCGCTTTTAAAGTTTCTATCAGCTACAGCTGGTCTATTACTCGTATAATTTTGAGCGATGGGAGGCATCGCAAAACCAGATGCTTTATTTAACAAAAACCCCATGCCTAATAAAGTAGACTTCTGTACAAATTGACGACGGTTGGTCATAAAAAAATGTTTGAAATTATTTTAATTGAAAGGTAGCTGAATTTTCTATTGCAGAATTTGTTCCAATAAAAACCTGAAAACTTCCCTTCTCACTTACATGCTTAAGATCTGCGTTGTAAAAACGAAGCGTTTTTTCATCAATCGTAAATGTAACTTTTTTGCTTTCTCCTTTTTTCAAAAATACTTTTTGAAATCCTTTTAATTCTTTTAAAGGCCTTGTGATACTTCCTACTTCGTCTTTGATATACAATTGTACTACTTCTTCACCATCAAAATTACCAGTATTGGAAAGGTTTATAGAGGCTGTTAAAGAAGTATTTGCAGTTAGGCTATTTGCAGATAACACAGGTTTGCTATAACTAAAATTGGTATAACTTAACCCATAACCAAAAGGTAATAATGGTGAATTTTCTACATCTAAATAATTGGATCTATATTTTCCAAAAACGTCGCCACCATTGGGTCTACCGGTATTGCGTATACTATAGTAAATAGGAATTTGTCCAACATTACGCGGAAAGCTCATGGTTAATTTGCCCGCCGGATTGTAATCGCCATATAACACAGATGCTACCGCATTACCAGCTTCGGTACCCGCATGCCAAACATCCAGTACAGCTGTAGCGCATTTTAATTCATTGGCAATAGTTAATGGTCTACCATTCATGAGTACAAGCACAAGTGGCTTACCCGTTTTAGACAAGGCTTCTATTAATTTTTGTTGACTTGCCGGAATATCTAAACTGGTTCTACTAGCTGCTTCACCACTCATTTCACTGGCTTCACCTACAACTGCAACGATAACATCAGAAGCTGCTGCTACAAATAATGCCTCTGCTAATAATTCTTGAGGACTTCTAGTATCTATAGAAATTTTTTCACCAAACACATTAATTTTTGCGGCAAACGCAGGATCGTCAGATAAGTTGGCACCCTTTGCATACATGACTTTAGAACCAATACCAGGGCGGTTAGTAAAGCCTTCTAACACAGCCACTGCTTGCTTAGCATCGGAATTGATAGACCAGGTACCAGGCATATTTGAACGGTCATTTGCAAGTGGCCCAATAAGTGCAATTTTTTGACTCTGCTTTAATGGTAATACTTGGTTGTCATTTTTTAAGAGTACAAATGAACGCATGGCCGCTTCTTTTGCAAAAGCGCGTTTATCGGCACTTAATACTTCAGAAGCTCTTGCTGTTTTGCAATATTTATAGGGGTCTTCAAATAAACCCAAATCATATTTTGCTTCGAGTATTCTTTTACATGCTTCATTAATAGCAGCCATGGATATTTTACCCGACTGTAATGATTTTTGAAACGTATTTAAAAAACCTTCACTTACCATATCCATATCCAGTCCTGCATTAAGTGATAGTGCCGAAACTGTGGCTGTATCACCCATACCATGGTTGATCATTTCGGTTACGGATGTATAATCAGAAACAACAAATCCTTTAAATCCCCACTGATTTCTTAAAACATCTGTAAGCAACCATTTGTTACCAGAAGCAGGTACACCATCAATATCATTAAAAGAACTCATAACAGAACCAGCGCCTGCATCCACTGCTGCTTTATAGGGCGGAAAATAATCGTTGTACATTTTGAGCTTGCTCATGTCTACACTATTGTAATCTCTTCCCGCTTCCGGCGCACCATATAATGCAAAGTGTTTAACACAAGAAAGTAGTGATTTGCCCGAGGCTAAATTAGCATTACCTGCACCGCCTTGATAACCAATTACCATGGCTTTTGCAACAGCACTACCCAAATAAGGATCTTCACCTGCACCTTCTGCAACCCTTCCCCAGCGCGGATCTCGTGCAATATCAACCATCGGAGAAAAAGTCCAGTTTAAACCATCGGCAGTTGCTTCGAGCGCAGCCATTTGAGCCGATTTTTGAATGAGTGGCATATCCCAACTAGCGGAGAGCGCAAGTGGAATAGGAAATGCAGTTTTATATCCATGAATAATATCAGAACCAAATAACAAAGGAATATTGAGTCTAGACTCACGCACCGCCATCTCCTGCACTTTTTTAATTTTTTCTAACCCCGCAATACCAAACATGCCCCCAACTAATCCTCTTCTGATTTTTCCTTCTACATCATTACTCACTACAGTGCCAGTAACCGATGCATCCCCCGGTATAATTAAATTAAGTTGACCCAATTTTTCTTGCAGAGTCATTTTATCCATGAGTGATTTGACGAACTGTTCTTTTGTTTGCTTTTGCGCAAAAACAGGGGCAGCTAACATTAGAAAAATAGAAAATAATAGTGTATGAGATAATGAGATACGCATATAGTAATTATTATTTGACAATATTAAGAACCTTTAACGATAATTAAGTTAAATACCCACTTAACTTTACACAAAACACTGGAATGAAATTTTTTATAATATCTCTTTTCTATTTTATCCTTTTGCATACAAATGTCCAGGGTCAATCTTCTGCTACATACACAGCTTCGATAAAGCATTTTGACAGTTTACGTGTAAAAGCTTTAACAGAACAAAATGGATGGCTCAATTTAGCAGGCCTCTATTGGCTAAAGCCTGGTGACAATAGTTTTGGAAGTGCATCAAACAATACGCTAGTGTTTAAACATAAAAACATGCCAGCACTACTTGGAAAATTTAAAGTGCTAGGTAACAGAGTTAGTTTTGAATTTGACAAAGCGGTAACTAATTTGCCAAGCGATTACTCCGAAGAACTGGTACTTTTTGATCCGAGCAATAAAACGGATACGAGTATTTACTATAACCAGTTTAAATGGAGCATTATAAAACGAGAAGATAAAATTGGTGTCAGATTTAGAGATTTAAAAAATCCTGCATTAACCGCATTTAAAGGAAACAAAAGATTTACCATTGATCAAAAGTGGGCCTTAGCTGCTAAATTGTTACCTGCTAACCCAAGTGGCCTTTTTATTACCAATGTGCTAGGGCAAACCACTGCGCAAGATTATGCGGGCAAAATAAGTTTTGAATACCAAGGCAAAAATTATGTATTAGACGCAATTAACGAAGGCCCCGGCGATTTATTTGTTGTATTTGGAGATGCCACCAATGGCTCAACTACTTATCATACCGGAAGATTTATTTATGTACCAAGGCCTGATAGTAATGGAAACACAATCATTGATTTTAATAAAGCTTTTAATCCACCTTGTGCTTACACGCCTTACGCTACTTGTCCAATTCCCCCAAAGCAAAACATACTTCCTTTTAAAATAACAGCTGGTGAATTGTCAGAAAAACATAAATAATCTGAGTTATTAAAATAAAAAAGGGTCGAACAATTGTTCGACCCTTTTTTTATAACATGTATCTTATTACTTCTTAGTAAATGAATAGGTATAGTAACCGCCATTAGAAAGGTTAAGTACTACATCGTAAGTACCCGCTTTCATAGCAAGGTTTGCACCATTAAATTCTAAAGTGCCATCACCACCATCATCACCTAGGTTAACATCCCAAGAGCTGTTAAATCTATACTTAAGTTCAGAATCTGAACCGAGTGTGAAAGTTGTTTTCCAAACTTTAGCACCACTATCATAAGTAAGTGCTACGTCTGGGTTTCCACCCCAATTAGTAAATGCACCAACAATACCAACACCAGTTACTAAGTATTTAGACCAAGTACTGTTTTTAGTATTGGCTCTTAATAAATAATAACCACCAGTAGCAACGCTTAAGTTACCACCGCTTGTGCTAATAGTAGTAGCTGTTCCGCCAAAGTTGTTACCATTCCAATCTGGTTGGCTGGTAAATTTAAACTCAGAACCTGCAGAACCAAAGTCAATAAATCCATGATAGTCTTCATCATTTTTGATAGAACCTAATGAAGAAGCTTTATCTGGAGCCCAACCTTGGTAACCACCTGCTACAAACAACATTCCAAAAGGAACCGCTGTAACCGTAAACTTACCACGTTGGAAATCAAAACGAATTTTGTACATACCCGTTTTTGCAGGGCCAGGGAAGTTATCAGAGAAATTGAAACCAAAATCACCACCAAGGTTTAAGTCGGTTAATGAATTGTTTGCTACTGAATATTTGTTACCCCAATCTCCATTAACAGGAAGCGCTAAATACTGCTGACCACCTTTTAAATAGAAAGTACCTTCATAAGTAACAGAGTCTACTCTTGTAAATTCTTGTGTAGGCACTGGAACCGGATTGTTCCAGCCACCAATTGTTGCAGCACCTACTAAGTATAATTTCTTAGAAGTAGGCGGTTGCACTTTTGGAGGAATTACGTATGGAGTTGCCGTTAATGTTAACACATTAGACGTTAATTGTTCGTTGTTATTTCCGTAAGAAGAAATAATACGTACATCAATTTTGTAAGCAACATTATAGCTAAAGCCAAACCCTAGTAATACAGCGTTTAATTCTTTACCTAAAAATGCATAACTCATTCTACCATTTAATACGATAGAAGCTGGTTTTGTAAAACCTCTTCCAGCTGAATCGATTTGTAAAATGTATTTTACAGTATTTTGATCCGTTGCATATTGTGGGTTGGTCCAAGAGAACAACACCGCAGTACTTAATGAATCTGCTGTTTTAGTTGCAATGGTTGTTGTAGAAGATTGTAATACAACACTCTTTCCTGGCTCGTACACAGTAAGAGGCGCAACTTTTTCACAAGACCAAAGTGCAACTGCAAATGTGGCTGTGAAAAGCAATGTTTTTAAAATTTGTTTCATCGTTTACTATTTTAGTTGTTGTTCTTATTGTTTGGTTACAGTATAAGTTCCTGCTTGGAAATCAACTGAGATTTTATAATTACCCGCAACAGCTGGACCATCAAATCCTGGATCAGCATCTTTCTTTTCAAAAGTACCTGCAAATGCATCACCCGTTACTTTGTGGTACTGAGTACCCCAAACGCCATTTTCTTGAATTAGCTTATAGTTTCCAGCGCCTTTAAAAGCAACGATACCTTCATAAAGCGTTTCACTAACTTTAGCTAATTTTTGAGAAGCATCAAAAGGAGAACCCAACGGATTAGCCCAACCTGAATTAAATGCATCACCAGTTACCCATAATGTACTATTTGTTGGCACTGGAACTTTTGGTGGTGGCGCGTAAGGCAATACTTTAAATACTAAAACATTAGAAATTAACTCGGTAGGAGCAGCGCCTAAAGTAGCAATAACACGTACTTCAATTTTAGCCAATTTACCTGGCTTTAATTTTAAATCTGAAATTACAATGTTAAACGCTTTTTGGGTGTACGCTGCAGATAAGTCTTTGCTAATAGAAATAGACTTTTTGTTAGCCCCTTTAAAATTAGCACCTGTAGTGTCAATTTCTAAAGTGTAACTAACGTTTTGTGAACTACCGCCAGAAGCAAATTTATAATTAGGGTTGGTCCAATTAAAGGTCACACCTAAATTATCTTCTGTTAAAAAGTTTAGTGCAATACTATCTTTTGAAGTAGCGGAAAGCACAGGAGCCGTACCGTTGATGTACGTATCTTTTGCCTCGTCTTTTTCACAAGCAGCAAAGAATACGATCGCAAGGCTCACGTAAACTAGTGATTGAATTATTTTTTTCATATAATGTATTTTAAATTTTTCAGACAAGAATTAATAACCTGCGTTTTGAACTAAATTAGGGTTTGATGAAATGTCTGCAGAAGGAATCGGATACACTTTTCTAAATGCATCAACGTTGGTTCCACCTTTAACACCACCTTTCCAAGGCCATACATAACTAGACTCAACAAATTTATTAAAACGAATTAAATCTGTTCTTCTAAAACCTTCCCAATATAATTCTCTCGCACGCTCATCCAATACAAAATCTAAATTTAATTGAGCAGCTGTAATGGCACTTGCGCCAGCTCTTGTTCTCAAGGCATTTACATAACCTAAAGCAGCTGTAGCATCACCAGTTCCACCTCTTAACACTGCTTCTGCATAAACTAAGTTCATTTCTGCAGAACGGAAAATAGGGAAATCAATATCAACCCAAGTTAAATTTTTACCTGGCGTACCATTCATGTTAATGTTTCTGAACTTGGTAACAGCATAACCATCTGTAAACTTAGTCAAATCAGAAATATCTGCATTTTGACCAGCGGTATAAAATTGAGAACGCTTGTCTGCTGTACCCGTTAAATCAGGGAATTTACCAGAAAGTGCAGTAGTCGTTCTTAAACCACCCCATCCACCATCAACACCAAATTGAGCAGCAACCATGCTACCACCAACAGGTGCGTGTGTTAAAAAGGTTGTACCACCCCAGTTTTGTGTTTTTAAACCATCATAGTTAATGGTTAAAATAAACTCAGAAGTGTTTACATTGTTATCTGCACGCATTAATTTGGTATAGTCGGTGATTAAAGAATAACCAGCGTCTAATACTTTTTTAGCGTAAGTAGCGGCTTCAGTATTTCTAGCAGTACCAGTGTATACTTGAGCATTTAAATATAAACGAGCAAGTAACGCCCATGCTGCAGCTTTATCTGCACGACCATATTCGTTTTTACGCGCATCCACTAATTCTGCATCTAACGCTTTTAGTTCTGTTTCGATGTACGTGAAAACTTCTCCGCGTGTTTTTTGCTTTGGCATTACAGATCCTAAAGTTTCAGCATCTGTTACAAATGGAATATTACCAAATAAATCCATTAAAATAGAATATTGGTAAGCACGCAAAAATCTAGCTTCTGCTCTGTATTTTTTAATAGCATCAGCATCGGTACCCGTAATTCCTTTAGATGCTAAGTTTGCATCTGCAGATTGACGAATAAAATCGTTTGCTAATGTAATTTGATAATAAGCACGGTAGTAAAGACCTGTTAACATTGGATTGCTCGCAGACCAGTTCATGTTGTGGAAGTCTTGAATACCTGGATCACCCCAAGATACAACGGCTTCGTCTGTACTTAATTCTTGCGCTTTCCAATACAAACGTAAGAAGTCAGAAGTACCTTCATCGATACCCTGAATATCTCCATTACCTGCAGGACCCGCATTACCTGTTAAAGCAAAGCTTGCATATACTTTAGCAAATGCTTGCTTATAACCATTAGCATCGGCATAAACAGTTGCAGAGGTAACATCATTGGTAGGCAATAAGTCTAACTTTTTGCTACAAGATGCCAACACAACAAACGCTCCGATTGTGGCTATTACTTGTTTATATAGATTATTTTTCATTGTTATATTTTTTGTACTAGTGATTGAATTAGAAATCAAGATTTACACCCAATACAATGGTTCTTGGACGAGGGTAGAAATTGTTGTCAACTCCACCATTCATCTCAGGATCAAGTCCTGTGTACTTAGTGATTGTTAATACGTTTTGAACGTTTGCACTGATACGCATAGCTGCTTTGTTATGGAATACTTTTCCAACGTTATAGCTAAGGTTTACATTATCAATACGTAAGAAAGACGCATTTTGAACATAGTAATCAGATAAGTAGTAATTAGAACCATTACCGCTAAATCCAGATTTTAAATAATCTCTAGAACCGTTATTGATATAACCAATTGGGTTTAAGATATTTCTTAAAGTACCTGAACTAGAAGCTACGTTATTGTATAAGTAGTTTCCAATATTTGCACGCATTACGATACCTGCAGACCAGTTCTTATGTGTTAAGTTTGAACTTAAACCAAAGAACATTTGAGGATCTACTGCTTTGTATTGATACAAATCTTTTTCGTTAATGATACCATCTCTATTTAAGTCTGCGTATAAACCATCAATTGGTTTATCGTTCGCATCATACACTTGCTTGTATACAAAGAAAGAACCTCTTTGCTTACCTACAGAGTGAATTAAGATTGTATTACCTGTACCACCACTAATACCACCAAAACGAGCACCAGCATATGCAGGATCATCAGAGATGGTTAATTTAGTGATGCTGTTTTTATTGTAAGTAGCGTTGAAGGCGATATCCCAAGTTGTATTTTTATTACGAATTGGTTGAACATTTAAAGTAAGTTCGATACCCTTGTTTTCCATGCTACCAATGTTTGCAACAATTTTGTTACTAAAGTTGGTACCAGCTGGCTGGTTTACTTCATTTAACAAATCGGTAGTTTCTCTCTTATACGCTTCTATAGTACCCGTAATTCTGTTGTCTGCAAAACCAAAGTCTAACGCTAAGTTAGTGGTTGCTGTTTGCTCCCACTTACGATTGTAGTAGTAACCGTTTGGACGGTAGATAGAGTAGAAAGTATTTCCAAACTGATATTGCGCAGTATTAGAACCTAAGTTGTAATAAGAAATATAGTCGTAGTAACCAATACCATCTTGCTGACCAGTTACACCATAACTAGCGCGTAATTTAAGATCAGATAAAGATTTGATGTTTTTGAATAAACCTTCTTCTTTTAACTTCCAAGCAACAGCTCCAGAAGGGAATACCGCAAAACGGTTATCTGGGTTAAACTTAGAAGATCCGTCTTGACGAACTGATGCAGTAAATAAGTATTTACCTTTTACTGTAAAGTTCATTCTACCTAAATAAGAGCTTAAACGGTACTCAGGTTTGTTGAATTCAAAGTTTGGAGAATTTACAACAGTACCATCGTAGGTTTTATCGCTAAAATTATAGTTGGTAGTTAAATAATCTTGGAATTCATAACCACCTGTAAATTCAATTCTAGAAGATAAATAAGGTATGTCTTTAGCATAATTTAAATACGCATTCAAATAGCTATTGCTTCTTGTTTGACGGTATTCATTATTTACACCACCATGGAACTTACCCCCTGCATCTTTAAAACGCATGTAGGTTGTAGCTGCTTTGTCATCAATGACAGTTGTTCCTTTACCTTCTGCTACGTCTACACCCGTGTTCACAATCACATGTAAAGCAGGAATAAAATGAACTTTGTAATCGAAAAGTGCGCTAGCAATATGTCTTGTAACATTGCTCTTGTCAGCTTTATCCAATAAAATTCCAAGTGGATTTTTTGGAGCTAAAGCACGAAGACCATTAGATGAAGATGCATCTAACCAGTTCCAATAACCGTTGTATGCAGTCGCACCAGAATAAACCGGTTTAGTAGGATCAAAATAAGTAGCTGCACCAATCGCACCTTGATCAGCAAAGTTTGTTGCACTTGAAGCTAACTTATAATTGATATTGATAGTAAGGTGATTGTCAAATAAAGAAGGGCTAAGGTTAACACCAACAGTTGTTCTATTTAATTTATCAGATCTTAAAACACCAGTTTGTAATAAATTTCCTAAAGAAAAACGGTAAGGTATTTTTTTGAATGCACCAGCAACAGAAATATTGTTGTCTGTACTAATTGCAGTTTGATAAATTTCATCTTGCCAATCGGTAGAAGCTGTACCTAATAAAGAAGTATAGCTAGCACCTTTTGTTTTTACGATATCTCTAATTTCGTCGGCAGAAAAAATATCTGCTTTTTTAGAAACATTAGAAACACTCAGTTGAGAACTGAAAGTGTATTTAGGCGCACCAGACTTACCTTTTTTTGTAGTAATGATGATTACACCATTAGATGCTCTTGCACCATAAATTGCGGTAGCAGAGGCATCTTTTAAAATTGAGAAAGACTCAATGTCGTTGGGGTTAATTAAGGCAAGCGCATTTGCTTGACCAGAAATACCACCACCATCAATTGGCATACCATCTACTACAATGAGGGGATCGTTACTTGCATTTAATGAAGCACCACCTCTAATACGAATGGTACTACCAGATCCTGGAGCACCATTGTTACTAGTGATTTGCACACCCGCAACCTTACCTTGAATGAGTTGTTCTGGTGTTGAAATAACACCTTTGTTAAAGTCTTTAGAAGACACATTCACAACAGATCCTGTTAGGTCCTTTTTGCGTACGGTACCATATCCGATGACCACTACATCACTCAACTGATCAACAGAAGGCGTTAGTGATACTGATACAGTATTGCCGCTT
>Ga0209401_1002619_pt1 | contig 11601 bp, 8 predicted proteins | sample M_140807_MF_Meta_FD_187318 | JGI IMG/M metagenome (GOLD analysis project Ga0209401, IMG submission 187318) | Freshwater microbial communities from Lake Montjoie, Canada to study carbon cycling - M_140807_MF_MetaG (SPAdes) (version 2) | ecosystem: Environmental > Aquatic > Freshwater > Lake...
TTTTATTCCTTTAGTTATTTTACAAAAACTTAGAGGCGGTAGATAATTTTATCTACTCAACCTATAAATAGTAAGCGCTGCTCTTTTAATTAAATAAGGCAGTTCTTTTAAGTTAATAGTTTCTCCTGGTGCATGTGCACCTCTTCCTGAAGAGCCTAAGCCATCAATACAATCTACATAAGCTGCTATATAAGAAATATCTCCAGCACCACGAGAGCCTGGGTCACCTGCTATTGTTGGACCTACACCCATAGCTTGAGTCACTCCACTAATTACTTCTAGTACTTTATTATTACCCTCTGTTGGCGCCATACTAGGTATGCCATCTTGAAATTCTATTGTGGCCTTGGTGCCTGCTAAACTATTATCAACAATGGCTTGCATTTTTTTTCTTGCATTTATTTTTTGTTCTTCCGTTAAAAAACGCAAATCACCTGTAACAGTTACGGCTGGTGAAATAATATTTGTTTTACCAATAGCTGTGCCTGTTGCTTTAGTTTCATCGTAGTTCATTTCAGAACCACCAATAAATACACCAGGGTTAAAGGTTAAATATTTTTCGGTACTTAACTGTACTCTAAATTCATTTACAATTCTTGCTGCTTCATAAATAGCACCATAACCTGCATAGGGAGTAAACACGCCCGAGCTATGTCCTGTTTTTGCTTTTACATTTAATAACCATCCGCTAGCTCCTCTTCTTGCAGTGGCCACAGAATTTAATCCATTGGCTCCTTCAAAGGCAAGTGCAATTTCAGTTTGCTTAGCAGTTTCAATAAAATCGCCTCTACTTACTTCACGCGGATACCCTGCATGTTCTTCATCGCCCGTTAAATAAGCAATAATATTGGCGTCCTTTAAAAGTCCCTGTGCCTGCAAGGCTTGAAGTGCTATAATCATTACTACATCACCTCCCTTCATATCAGTCACGCCCTGTCCTGTAGCAGTAGAATCATTTATCATGGTGAAAGGATTCGCTGGCATATCGGGTTCAAAGACAGTATCTAAATGTCCTATGAGAAATAATTTTTTACCTTTTTTGGTTTTTGCTATTTCGTTTTTCTTTTTAGAGGAACTTGGTTTTGTTGCGGCTTTTTCTACTTCATTATTAAATCCAATACTTGCTACCAAATGACCTGCACGGCGAAGTGAATCGGGCATTGGCACCCACTTCGTTTTAAAATTGGCTTTCTCAAATTCACGCGCAAAAATGGCGCCTACTTTTTTTACGCCTTCTATGTTTAAAGTGCCGCTATTAATATCTACCGACTCTTTTAAAAGCGCAATAGCACTTGGCATATTGGCATCGATATAGTCCATTACTTTTTGTTCTTCCTTGCTAAGCGTTGTTGTGACTTTAGAAGTTTGAGCATTCAAAGTTTGATTTGCTCCAATGCAAATACTAAATAAGATGGTCGTAAATAAGATTGCTTTTTTCATAGTGAGTTTTTAGGATCACTCAATTTAGTTCAATTCATTTATACCCCAAAAGCTTGCGGTAAATACTTGGAAATTGATTTGTTTTTTGTGCTTAATTCGTTGATTAACATTAAATTATTTGCAGGGTACGAAAAATGGCAATATTTTCTCTAAATTCGAATTATGAAGAGTATGAATTTAAACATCCCCGATAATGTAGAAATCAATAACAACGAACTAACTGTTATCGTTACTACTAGATTATACGAAATAGGGAAACTCTCTTTAGGACAGGCTTCAGAAATGATAGGCTGTTCTAAAAGTTCATTTATTGAGCTATTGGGAAAATATAACATATCCGTTTTCAATTACCCTGCATCTGATTTAGAATCAGATCTGAGATATGCTTAATAATTACTAAATTATTTTAAGGGAATAGCTTTAAATTTTATTACGAAAACCATTGAAGTAACCATATTGAATCCTAAGGCTGAGGTTATTTTAAAAGATATGGTAAAGAAAAAATTGATTGCTATTCAAAAGCCATCAAAAAGTACTTTACAATCTGTTTTAAATAATCTTCGTTCAAAAGCAAAAACTGCTCCTTCACTAAAAGAAATTACTAAGGAAGTTGAGTTGGTTAGAGCGAAGCCTTATACAAAAAGTAAAAGCATTAAAAATAAATTGAATCTTAAACCTAGTACTTGGGAAGCTCAATTTAAAAAAGCCATAGCAGACGGAGATAGTCCTGAAAGTGATTATTAATACTACAACTTAACCACCACTTCTGTAAATAAGACCGGCGCTTTCAGCGCCGGTCTTATCTTATTAATCAAACTGCAAAGGAATATTTATTTTCAAACTATAATTACGGCCCATATTAAATACACCCATTCGGCCTGTGGCCTCATTCATTGGACCATACTTTAAACGGTTCAAGTGATGTTGGTAGGCAACATCAGTAATATTTTGCCCCACCAAGGAAACACTGAATAGTGTTTTATTCTTTCGCTGTATTTGCGTGCTATACCCAATATTTAAAAGAGTATAGGCTGGCGTTTGCGTTTCAGTATTGTATCCAATAAATGGATGGTTTTGCGCAAATACATTGTCTAGTTGAAAAGTAAAAAAGCTACTTCGAATAACATTAGATTTTTTAAACATTTCAATTCTAATTTCCGACAACCATCTTGCACTTGGAATACCTGGTAAATTTTTAGAGCCATCTAATGCTTCATTAAATTGTCCACGAATTAAACTCACACTATTTTCCACATGCAACCAATCTAATGGGTGTGGATGAATATCAATATTAAATTCTGCTCCATACAAGTGTGCATCTTTTTGTCTAAAAGCAAAGGCGTATAATTCATCACCATCTATACTATGTGCATAGTCCATGATAATAGAATCTCCTCCGCCTGCAGCAGTTAGCTTCTGGTAAAAGATATAATCACTAACATTATTGTAAAATACATTTCCAGCAATACTCATATGCTCATTACTCCATTCTAGTGCAGCATCAAACTGTAAACTCTTTTCAGAAATTAAGGCTTCATTGCCATACTCAAAACGATTAGTTCCTTCATGTGCGCCATAAGAAGCCAGCTCGGCCATATTGGGTGCACGGAACCCACGTGCAATATTAAATTTCAAAGTGAGCTGATCACTTAAATCATGCGCCACACCAATTGCGCCCGTAATATTATTGAACTGTTTATTAGATTCTTTAGGGTCATACAAAGCAATACATGCTAAGCCTGGAGGGCAGACAAATTGTGCAGGGTTGATATAGTTCATAAACTTTTGATCATATCTCAAACCTCCAGTCCAACTTGTTTTATCCGTTCTTTTTTGAGTATAAAAAAATGCACCAATATCAAAGCTTGTATAGTCTGGTACCAAGGCTTCCTCCCCTCTATTGGTATTAGTTTGACGCATCCCATTCACTCCAAAAGTATTTTTCCAATTATTTTTTTCTGCTTGTAAATATTGTACCGAGTAGTTGAATGTTTTTAAATCAAAAAACAATTCTTTTTCCTCTAGGTCTAATACATTGCCAAATTCCATTCTTTGGTTTTGTTGTAAACCAAAAGTGGCTTTTAATCTGTCATTCCCTATTTTTATATTATTATCCAATGTATATTTTGTATGCTGAATTATTTGCATGGGCACGCGGGGTGTAAATCTTTTTTCCTCGGCAGCGTCCACAACTACTTCCTCTGCGATACCACCCACATCTTTCATCATAATAAAGCGTCCATCGGAAGCACGATCACCTTCTACCACACCTAAGTTTTGATAAAAATTACTAAAAGATAATTGTGAATAGCCCCAGTTTTTTTCAATACCAATATAACCACCTCCATTGCGTTCTAAAAACCTTGAGTTAAAAACATTGCCATCGTACTTATTTTTATAATCGCCTGCGTTCTTTGCACTATAATTAATACCCCATATAAAACCTTTATTATTACCTGCAAGGTCGAAGTGACTACCCATCAAACGATTATTACTTTGATAATTAGAAAAAACATTTCCTTTAATTACCCCTTCACTCACTGGCACATTAGATATTATATTAATCACACCCGCTAAGGCGTCCGACCCATAAATTAAGGATGCAGGCACTTTCAATACTTCTGTTCGGCTTACATTGTATTCATCAACTTCAATACCGTGCTCATCGCCCCATTGTTGCCCCTCTTGTCTTATGCCGTCGTTCATTACCACCACACGGTTGTAACCCAAGCCACGAATAATAGGCTTTGAAATAGCTGGACCTGTTGAAATTTGCGATACACCCGGCACTTTAGATAAGGCATCAATTAAATTAGTGGATACCCCTCTAAATAATTCCTCCTTTTTTATAATGGTCACTGGTGTGGGCGTGCGTCTTGTAGAAGTTGCTCTTAAAAAACTAGTAACAATCACATTGCCTCCTTCTAATACAGAACTATTTAAATAAAATTTTTGCTCTAGATTATTTTGCAGCTTGATATTTTCTACATCTGTGGCATAGCCCACATAACTAATCTCCAATACATGCGAACCTTTTTCTATATTGATTATGAAGACACCCTCTTTATTGGCGATGGCCCCTTTTTTTATTTCTGGAAGATAAACGCTTGCACCTGGTAAAATTTTACCGGTGGCTTTATCAAAGACTTTTCCTGTTAAAGTAAATTGTTGCGCCATTGTGGCGCTTGTAAAAACCAATCCTATACTCATCAAGAGTAGAGTGTATAAATATCTTTTCATGATAATAATTATTTGTTATTCAAAGAGAACTTACATCTACTATTCTAAAATAGTTTGATGCATAACTAATTAACTTAAACATAAGTCAATTAGTTTTCTAACAAATAATAGCAGGGGGTCCGCGAGAGTCTAAAGAATAATTATTATTATAGAAATAAAAATAAAGTAACTGCGTATTAGTAGCAATACTTAAAACGGGTTGCTCTAATGTAATGGTAAAATTAAATTCGACAAAGGGCGAGGTAGCTACTAAATTATCATGAGAACAATGAATGCTTGAATTTTCAACTTGCTCAATAGGTAGGTTTTTATGTACATCACATTTTACCTTATCGCTATGCTTGGCTACTAAATCATGTATGGTTTTTTGAGAGGTAATGCTAAATGCAAAGACCAGTAGCATAACTACCGCTAAAATTTGTCTTATGGGTTTTTGATATAGCATTGTTCAGTTCAAAAGTAAAAAATACAGGTTTTTGAATAGCTTAAAGTTAAGGCAATAAAATTATACCAACTATTATAGGCTTGATTCTGAACCTTTTAGAAGAACGATTGTTATCATAATAGATTGATTCACAAAGAATTAATTTGAAATTAGGCAAGAAAAGCTTAGTTTTGATGTTTAAACAACGAAATATATAAATACGATGAAATTATTAGATGCATTACAATGGCGCTATGCTGTTAAGAAAATGAACGGAACTAAGGTTCCTGCTGAAAAATTAGAAACCATTATTGAAGCAACGCGTTTAGCACCTAGAGGTTTTGGTTTAACGCCTTATTCTATTATTGTAGTAGAGGATGAAGAGACAAGAAAAAAATTACAACCTGCCTTTTATAATCAATCACAAGTCGTGGACGGGTCGGTGGTTATTGTTTTTGCAGCTTGGAATACAATATCTGAAAAAGAAATTGCTGAATACATGCAAGAAATTGCTGACCAAAGAGGTGTAGCCGTAGATACTTTAAAAGATTTTTCTGCTGCCATTAGTGGTTCCTTCAAAAACAAGACGCCTGAGCAAGCAAGAGTATGGGCAGATAAGCAAGCTTACCTTGCATTAGGTTTTAGTTTAGTAGCTGCTGCTGCTGAAGAAGTAGATGCGACGCCTATGGAAGGTTTTGCACCAGATGCAGTAGATGAAATTTTAGGATTAAAAGCATTAGGCCTACATAGCGCTGTAGCTTTAACCTTAGGTTTCCGTGACGCTGCTAATGATTATTTAGTGAACGCTAAAAAAGTTAGAAGAACTACTGATAAATTAGTAATTAAGAAATAATAATTTAATTTCTTATAAAAAAAGCCCCTCGATATTTCGAAGGGCTTTTTTAATTGGGTTACTTTAAATTATATTAAAATTATAAATAAAATTAATCGGCTTTCATTACCGGTGACCTTGGCCCAATTCCATTTTCATTAAAGGCTTCTATTTGAAAATAATAAGCATCATTTTTTTCTAAAGCGTTCAAATAATATTCACTTACACCATAGACCATTACACTATTGTATAATTTATTAGGGTCATTCCCAAAATAAATATGATAGCCAGTAGCATTAGGGTTTACAGCCCATTTTAACCAAGCATTTCTTCTTTCGCTATCACCTCTAAGTGGTACAAAATTTTGTACCGAGCCAGGATTAGTCCCAGAGCCTTTTCCAAATACACGAAGTCCACTAATAGCAAACTTACCCGTAGGCATATGAATATTTACCATTTTAATATAACGCGCTTGAATAGCTTTTGGTAGCACTACATAATCATGCGGTACATCGGTTTTATTTTTAGACTTATCAATAATTAATTTCCAGGTGTTGGCATCATCTGATGCAAAAATTTGATACTGATGATAAGTGGTTAAAGACTTACCCATTAACTCTACACCCTCGTCTCCATAATTTATTTGGATAGCTTCAATACTAGATTTATTACCTAAATCGGTTATTATGTATTCACCTGCATTACCCGTAGTAGCCGACCAATAAGTTTTTAAATTTTCATCCACTGCATTATTAGCGGTAAATGCACTTAAGGTAGAAGATACTTGCACAGGTTTATTATAATTAAGTAGCATCCAGCCGGTAAACTGAGAAACATCGTGATTCGCTCCTGCATTGGGAATATAATGCGGATAATCTCCATAAGAAGTATTGCTGTATAAAATACCATCGGCATCTATTTGTGCTGGCCAAATACCATTGCGTCTTTCAAAATTATTTTTTACACCAATGGCAATAGTTGAAATATGCCACCACTGTTTATAAATATCCTGGTAGGTAGCACCATGGCCCGCTCCTCTTGCAAAGCCACCTGGCTTATAAGAAAAAGGATTATGCTTTTGATACACAAAGGGCCCTAGCGGTTTATCACTCACATACACACCATCTCCATAGCCACTGAATTCAGTACCTGGCGCACCATACTGTAAATAATATTTTCCATTTTGTTTATTCATCCAAGCCCCTTCCATAAATGGTTTTAAAAAAGTGTTGTCCTGATGTTCTCCAAAACGCTCCCAACCATGAATGCTATCTACTAAATGTATAAGTGATTGTCTTTCTCCAATAGGTGCAAAAGTTTTACGATCTATTTCTTGTCCATAGATAGGATAAAAATTACTTGAGCCATGATAAATATATAAACGGTTGTCATCATCTTTAAATAATCCTGGATCCCAAGCACCTACTTGAAAACTATCAACCGCTATATGCCAGTCGTCCTTGGTGGGGTTGGTGCTATACCATAATGTAAATTGCTTTGTATAAGTAGAACCTATCACTAATAAACTATCGCCTAGTACTAAACTTGCTGGTGCACATAGTTCATCATAGACATCGTTCCAAGGTCTTAAAAATTTTCTAGAAATAAATTTCCAATCTTTCATATCACTACTCCACCAATAACCCCATTGGTTAGTACTGAATAAAAAATATTTATTATCATAAACAGCCATGATAGGATCTGCCGTAGCGCGGTGCTTTCCATTTTGTACGAAATTGGGAATAGGGCAATAGCCGTAATCGAGATTGATGGGGTTGCAATAAGTAGCTTGTCTATCGGGTATAAAAGAATTCATTGCCGGTTTTTGAGCCATCACGCTTTCACTAAATATGCTACTAAATAGTAGTGCATTAAATAAGATTGCTGTTAAGAATAGTATCCTTTTCATATTTACCATTTTGAAGAATAAATATACTATTTATATGCATCTAGAACTTAGAAAAAAGTATGGCTTATAAAATAAATTCTATCTGAACAAAATTATACCCTAGCCGCCCTTATGATATCGGCAAATACACCCGACGCTGTTACATCGGCACCTGCACCTGCGCCCTTTACCACTAAAGGTAGTTCGGGATAACGTGTAGAATAAAATAAAACTAAATTATCCTTGCCATATAAATGATAGAAATCCGAGCTTGGTTCTATATGTTGTAATCCTACTTTGGCTGTTCCTTTTCCATCTTCTGCAATGCTGAAACTTGCTACAAATTTTAATTTGCAATTTTTATCAGCTGCTGCTTCATATATTTTTTTAAAATGCGGTTCTTGCTTTTCCATTTCTGTATAAAAATCTTCTACCGAACCATTAAAACAAGTAGCAGGTAAAAAAGACTCATTAGTAATACCTGTCATCTCTATTTTATGTCCTGCTTCTCTAGCTAGTATCATTATTTTACGCATAACATCGGTACCGCCTAAATCTAATCTTGGATCGGGTTCGGTATAACCTTCTACCTGTGCTTGTCGAACTACTTTTGAAAAAGGTATACTACCATCGTAATTATTAAACACGTAATTTAAAGTGCCTGATAAAACTGCTTCAATTCTATTTATATTGTCTCCACTTCTTATTAAATCGTTTAAAGTACCAATAATGGGTAAACTCGCGCCTACATTGGTTTCAAATAAGAAGGAGGTATTGAATTCTCTAGCCAATGATTTTAATTTTGCATAATGCTCGTAATTGGATGAGCAGGCAATTTTATTACAAGCCACCACCGATACCGCTTTGCCTAATAATTGCATATACACATCCGATACTGTTTGATGTGCAGTAATATCTACAAAAATACTATTGCGTAAATTATTTTCAAGAATTGTATTTACATATTGACTGATATTTCCTGCAGGGGCTAGAGCTAATTGCTCTCGCCAATTGGTTAAATCAATACCCTCTGCATTAATTAATTGCTTTTTACTATTCGCAATACCTACAATATTTATTTGCAGACGTAGTGTTGCTTGTAAATAAGGTACTTGCTTTTTTATTTGATCAATTAATTTACTACCAACATTTCCTGCACCCGCTACATAAACATTCACCTGCTTATACGAGGTTTCAAAAAATTCTTCATGAAGTACGTTAATAGCCTTGCGTACATCCTGTGTAGCAATTACAGCTGAAATATTTTTTTCTGATGAACCTTGTGCAATGGCTCTCACATTAATACCATTTCTACCCAATACCCCAAACATTTTTCCACTTATCCCAGGATGGCTTTTCATTTTCTCACCCACAAGCGCTAAAATAGAAACGCCTTGTTCTATACTTAAAGGTTCTACCTTCTGTGTGTTAATTTCTTCTTCAAACTCAGCATCTACAGCTGTCTTAGCCAAATGTGCATCTTGCATATTTACCCCCACACAAATAGATTGCTCTGAAGAACTTTTTGTTATTAATATAATATTGATTTGCTTTTTTGCAAGTGCATCAAATAATCTTATAGAGAAACCTGGTATGCCTACCATACCACTTCCCTCTAAGTTTAATAAACAAATATCTTTTATACTTGATATGCCTTTGATAAAATTTTTGTCGGTAGGTGATTCATTTTTAATAAGGGTACCTACATGGGTTGGATCAAAAGTATTTTTTATCCAAACAGGTATATTTTTTTGCATCACCGGCTGAATGGTAGGAGGATAAATGACCTTCGCACCAAAATGTGATAACTCCATCGCTTCTTGATAAGAAATTTCTGGAATTTCTTTGGCGTTTTGAACGATGCGTGGATCGGCTGTCATCATACCACTCACATCTGTCCATATTTCTAGAACGCTTGCTTGTAAAGCCGCTGCATAGATAGCGCCTGTATAATCGGAGCCGCCTCTACCAAGGGTGGTGGTATTACCTTCTGCATCTGATGCAATATAACCAGGAGCTATATATAAATTGAATGCATCTTCAGAAGCTGAAAAATAACTAGCAATATTTTTATAGGTAAGTGGCTTGTCTACCACTGCATTAAAATAATTGGAATTGGTTTTAATCAGCTGGCTTGAATCAACCCACTGTTGCTTAATACCCTTTGACTCGAAAATGGCTGAGATAATTTTACTAGATAATAATTCACCGAAGCTAATAACTTTATCCTGCAAGCGCAAAGAAAATTCCTTCAACATAAACAAAGCCTCGGAGTGGGTTTCTAACTCACTAATAAGTTGCTTCACCAAACTTATAATACCGCTTTGTTCTTTATTAGGAACTAATGCATGAACAGCATCTATATGCTTTTGTTCAATGTTTTGAATAATAGTTTTGTAATCTATATTGCCTTGAGCAGCTTTTTGTACTAACATGATTAACTGATCCGTCACTCCGCTCATTGCAGAAACTAGTACAATCGTTTTTTCTTTTTGTATACGTGAAATTACAATAGACAACATTTGATTAATAGCCTCTGCACTACCCACCGAACTTCCTCCAAACTTTAAAACCTGCATAACCCTTTTTATTTTTCTAAATTAAATAGCCGTAAATATTATCGTCCTTGTTTATTTCATCATAATTAATATGATACTTCTTCATATTCTCAATAAGGGTAGTATGATCAGCCTTAGATCTTAATTCTATTCCCAGTAGGGCTGGGCCCGCTTCCTTATTATTTTTTTCTATATATTCAAATCTAGTGATATCATCATAAGGGCCCATTACTTTATTGACAAACTCTTTCAATGAACCTGGTCTTTGTGCAAAGCGAATTAAAAAATAATGCTTCAAACCTTCATAGGCTAAAGAACGTTCTTTAATTTCTTGCATACGGGCAATATCATTATTACCTCCACTTACAATACATACAATGGTCTTGCCTTTGATTTGATCGGCGTAATGGTCCAAAGCTGCTACAGACATAGCTCCTGCGGGTTCCACTACAATAGCTTCTTCATTATACATTTGTAAAATAGTCGTACAAATTTTCCCTTCTGGTACTAAATGCATATCATCTAAAGCATCCTTACAAAAAGAAAAAGTGACATCCCCCACTCTTTTTACAGAAGCGCCATCTACAAACTTATCTATGTTTTCTAATTCAACTGGCTCTCCCGATTTTAAAGCCCAGAACATACTCGGAGCACCTTCTGGTTCTAATCCAATAATTTTTGTACCAGGAGAATGTTGTTTAAAATAAGTACCTACCCCTGCACTTAAGCCACCACCACCCACTGGTACAAATAAATAATCGATAGGGTCCTGGGTAAATGTTTTAATATCGTCTAAAATTTCCACACCCACTGTGGCCTGTCCTTCAATAATGGAAACATGATCAAAGGGAGGTATGAATGTCATTCCGTGTTCTAAAGTATAAGCTTTTGCTGCAACTGCTGTATCATCAAAAGTATCGCCCACTAAAATTACTTTTACAAATTCTTCACCAAACATTTTTGTTTGATTTACTTTTTGTTGAGATGAAGGAATAGGCATAAATACAACCCCGCAGACGCCTAGTTTTTTACAGCTATAAGCAAAGCCTTGCGCATGGTTACCTGCGCTAGCGCAGACTACGCCTTTTGATAACAAGTCTTTAGAGAGTTGGCTCATCATATTATAGGCGCCTCTTAATTTATAAGAACGTACAATTTGTAAGTCTTCTCTTTTAAAATAAACATTACACTCATATTTACGAGACAAGTTTGCATTAAA